>Ga0114931_10000611_pt1 | contig 43747 bp, 40 predicted proteins | sample 2SBtaG_FD_89579 | JGI IMG/M metagenome (GOLD analysis project Ga0114931, IMG submission 89579) | Deep subsurface microbial communities from Kolumbo volcano to uncover new lineages of life (NeLLi) - 2SBTROV14_V59a metaG | ecosystem: Environmental > Aquatic > Marine > Volcanic | place: Kolumbo... | reverse complement strand
TATGTGAATAGCGGCGGCAGCTTAGTCGCCCTCACCGAAGAGGGCTACGCTACCCCCTATTCGTGGCTCGAACTTCCAGACCCCTTTACTGTTGGCGGTACGTCGACCAACACTCAGTATCAAACTCAGGCGCTGATCGATGCTGGCCTGGTAATTACCGATGGCGAACTCATCAACGGCACTCCGCTGCACAATTCGTTTACTGGCCCTGTTGGATTCAATGGCTTGCAGCCATTCGTGTATAACCTTGGTTCCAATGGCGTGGCAGAGAACGGCGGTGGCGACGACGAAATCATTACCCTCGGCCTAGGTCAAGGTGGTTTTATCGGTGGCGGCATGGTGATGACTGAAGTCACCTTGGTATTCGATTCCCCCTTACCAGACGACCGTTATACGCTTACTGTGAATGACTCGATTCGCGACGACGCTGGCAACGCACTCGATGGCGAATCGCAAGCCGGTTCTCCTTTCGAATCGAGCGTCTTCCAAAATGTCGTCTTCCCTAGCGGCGATGGCTTGCCCGGAGGTGATTTCGTCGCTCGATTCACCATTGACACGCGCCCTGAAATCGGTGTCTGGGCTGCCGGCACCGTGTTAGTCGACACCAACGGTAATTTTCTTTTCGATCCCGAAAATACCGACGCCACGAATCGCGATATTGCCTATCATCTCGGCTTCGCGGCCGACTATATCTTTGCTGGCAACTTTGTGCAGTCGCCCAATGGCGTAGCTGACGGATTTGACAAACTGGCCGCTTATGGTCGGGTCGACGGAGTATGGCGGTTCTTGATCGATTTTGATAACGATGGCGTACCCAATGCGGGCTTCAATTCGTTGGCCGTCGATGGTTTGCCGGTCGCGGGCAATTTCGATGGCAACGCGGCCAACGGCGACGAGGTCGGCGTGTTTACTGGCTCGGCTTGGGTTCTGGACATTGACCATGACTTCGACGTCGAAGCAATACTATCCACTAATTATACCGGCATTCCGTTCGTCGGCGATTTTAATGGCGATGGGATTGTCGACGGAGGAACTTATTCGGCCGTTGCTAATCGCTTCGGCGGGAACATTTTTACCATTGACCTTGGACTCGATGGCGTCGCGGATCAAACTTTCCGCGTCGGTGTGCCTGGGCTCGGCGCAGTTGGTGGCTTTAACGGATTTCCTGGAGTTCGGGAACGTCCCGTGGTAGCCGACATGAATGCTGATGGCGTCGACGACATCGGCCTTTGGGTCCCCGATGGCAGCGTCTTGGTCCCCGGCGATCAAGGGGAATGGTACTTTTTCTTGTCAAACGACGACCCCACCACGATGGCGGTCGAGAATACGGTTCTCGATCGAGCAACCGCAGGCGGCGGCTTCATTCCATTTACCCCCACGCCCTTTGGCAACGACCTCTTCGCCCGCTTCGGAAATAGCTTTGCCCTACCGATCGTTGGCAATTTTGATCCTCCTGTCGTGGCCGCTGCGGGAGTACCCTCAACCATTTCGTTGCCGACGACAAACCAAGTTCCTACGAATGCTGGTTCACCAATACCAACGGAGTCTCCGTTACCACCTGCGCCTACCGAAGTTGAAGAGATTTCCTCGAAGGCTGTGCCGAACGAAGAATTGGTTGTTGAAGAGATTGTCAGCCTTCCGACAGAAACTGATCAGCCAGTCGATGTAGCCAAGGAAACTTCCAAACCAAATTCGTCCTCGCGTAGAAGGCTTGGTGGTAGGCAGCAGCCGACGACGGTTATCGTTGCCGCGACAGAAAAAGCTGTCCCGGCTGACCCAGTCCAAGAATCGCTCGAAGATTCACCGATCCTACCGCCTGAGCCGAAAGATGAAGCAGGCGATACTGTCGATTCTCTTCCAAAGCAGCAGACCGAAGAGAAGATCGAGATCGAAGAAAGTCCTGCCGCTCCACGCGTGCGAAGGTTTGCATGGACCCATGGGAGACGCCGCTCGGCGCCACAAAAGACAACACCACCAGCAATTTCAGATCCGCCCTCAACTCCAGTCGAAGCGGCTAGCGATGACAGGACAAGTATTGAGTTGCCTCACCCCGAAACGTTACCCAACCTTGTTCCGCAAACACCGAAGACCATAGTTTATGAAAGCAAGTCGGAAGCGGTCACCGGGGAAACTCCCACAAACGAAAAAGCGACCTTTACTATTTTGAGAAGAACGGCAAGAAGAACTACTAAATCGACGCGGTCCACCGCACAAGCACCCAGCACTCCCGTGTTTACGCCAGTCGTAAATCCCTCGACAGCTGAGACCAAGCCATCCGAAAAATCACTCACGTCTGATGAACACTCTGAGGCGAAGAAACCTCGATTCGTAGGCCGCAGACGCGGTGTAAGTTTTTTCAAAAAGACGACCCCACTCAACGGCGAGACCGCACCACAAGACGATCTCCAGGAGCAACGACACGACGATTTCGCAACTACCGATGCAGCCTTCGGCGATAATTCGCATGCCGACTTCAAGCATCTCGCTGCTGCACTTGCAAAAAGCCTGGATCATTCGGACCAATCGAAAGTCTTTGACGACGCCCATCTAGATGAGGTCTTTGATACGTTGGCAGAAGATGTCGAGCTTGCTTATTGACGCCCTTAAGGCGGCCAGCAGATGAAAACTTACCAATCGGAATCCGGCGTAAAATAATCATACGCAAGGATTTCTGAGAATGCCCAAGCCCTCGATTTCCACTTCACAGACATCGCCTGCCTGAAGGAAAATAGGCGGTTTCCTCGCAAAACCGACTCCAGGCGGGGTGCCAGTAAAAATGAGATCGCCTGGCACAAGCGTAAAAACTTGCGACAAATAGGAAACCACTTCTGCAATACCGAAGATCAGTTCGCTAGTCGTCGAATCCTGCAGCGTCTCGCCGTTGAGCCGGAGCTTGATCGCCAGCGATTCTGGGTTCGGTATCTCGTCGGTCGTCACGATCGCCGGTCCGATCGGCGCAAAACCATCAAAAGTCTTGCCCATCATCCACTGCCCTCCAGGCTTTTTTAATTGCCAATCACGAGCCGAAACATCGTTGCCCACTGTGTAGCCGGCTACATAATCCATCGCCTCGGATTTTGAAACTGCTTTGGCACGCCGGCCGACGACCGCAACGAGTTCCGCTTCGTAATCTACTTCTTTGCTCGAGTCGGGAACACCGATTGGTTCTTCCGGCCCAATGATCGCTGAAGAAAACTTACTGAAGACAATCGGCTCGCTGGGAATCTCCATGCCGCTCTCAATCGCATGGTTTCGGTAATTCAGCCCAATGCAAACGATCTTCTGCGGGTTAGAAATTGGAGCTCGCAGCTCTGCATTCGGTACCAGCACAGCCGAGTCGCTCGCAGCAGCTGCCGCGGCCTTGCCTAGCTCATCACCAGCGAGAATCTCACGCACCGAGGAGGAAATCGACGAATCGGTCGCCACGAGGTCGACCACGCCAGCATCGGTTAACACGCCAGGACGCAACTCGTCGGATTCACAACAAAACGTAATAAGCTTCATGTTTTACCTTTCTTTATCTGTGTCTATCCGTGTTACTAACGGTTCAAGTTTGCGCGTGGTGCACAAATTTTTTGAACAGAAGATAACTGAAGAAACTGAGCGAGACAAAGGTTCTTTCTCTGTTCTCTCCGTTTTCTCTTGTTTAATTTCTTTGGTTGCAGCTCTGCCGCGCTGGGTTCATCTGAGGCTATTTATGCTGAATTCAGCTGAAGACTTACCTTTGTTATCAAAGACTCTTCATCGCTTCTTGAATCACGGGAATCACTTTCTCAAGTTGCTCGTCGGTGTGCGCAGCTCCAACATACCAGCGACCGGCGGGTAAGCTGTAGATCCCTCCTTGAAAAAGTTTTGCTCGGAATCGGTCACCCAGTTCTTGGTCGGCGTGCATAGTATCGCGAATACTGCGGGGAGCCTGCTCAAGACCAAAGTGGACGTGGAACGCGGCCCCCGTGCCGGAGGTTACCAGTGCCACGCCATTTTCCTGGGCCGCCTTTTCTATCGCTTCGCGAATTGCGTATCCATGACGGTGCATCCGGTCGAAGGTCCCCGGCTCCGCAAGGATATCAATGGTTGCAATCGCTGCAGCGACAGAAATAGGATTGCCGTTGTAGGTTCCGAAATGGCCTGTCCGCCCATCGAGCAAGGCAGCGAAAATTTCTTTCCGCCCGCCGACTGCCGAAATCGAAAACCCGCCGGCCATCGCTTTGGCATAAACCGACAGATCGGGCTCGAGACCGTAATACTCTCGGACTCCTCCGAGCGCGACTCGAAAACCGGTGATTACCTCATCAAAAATGCTGACCGCACCGTGGGTTCGACACAACTCGATCATCGCTGCCAAATATCCTTCCTCTGGCAGACACGAACCACCGTTGATCAAAATAGGCTCGCCAATGACTGCCGCAATTTTACCCGGATGGTCGCGGAATATCTGCTCCAAGGCTGCAAGGTCGTTCCACGGGCAAGTGACCGTCAAAGAAAACTCGGCCTCGGGTTGTCCGCCGCAGTCGCCAACGGTCGTACCAAACTCCTCAGGTTTCGGGTGGCCACTCACCAGCACATTATTGAGCCAGCCGTTATAGTGGCCTTCGAATTTGACAAATTTTCCTCGCCCCGTAAAACCCCGTGCCAAACGCAATGCCGCTTGGACTGCCTCGGTTCCTGTGTTAGAAAAAATCACCCGTTCAACACCCGGCAGCACCGAAACCATTTTCTCGGCCAGAGTGATCTCGCCCCGATGCTGCGCGCCGAAGGTATACCCCTGGGCTAGCTGCTCGGTCACAGCTTTGGTGAGCACCGGATGATTGTTGCCAACGATCAACGGCCCCCAGGCCAGGCTGTAGTCGACAAACTCGTTGCCGTCTTCGTCGTAAAAGCAAGCTCCCTCGCCACGCTGCATATAAATTGGAACGGGAGTCACATTTTTGCGAAAAGCGGTCGAGACGCCCATTGCCAGAGACTGGCAGGCTCGCTCGTAAAGCGAGGCAGATTGCTCGGTGCTCAGCACGATTCACTACCTTCGAAATCGATAAACATTGACGAACCCTATCAGTCGGTACATCATGCAGCGATCCACCGACCGTGTAAATATGCCGGTGCCACTTTACGAAAAAATTACTACCTGGCATATCAGAGGATCTTTCCATGCGGGTCGGCATTATTGGTTTACTGCAAGAATCCAACACTTTTTTGCCCGGCGAAACTTGCTGGGAACATTTCCAGGCCGACATCTTGGCTCGGGGCGAAGATGTCCTCACGCAGTTTGAAGATACTCAGCACGAAATTGGCGGCTTTATTGAGGGCCTCCGGCAGGCGAGTTTCGAGCCGGTGCCGATTTTTGTCGCCAGGGCCTTGCCCTTTGGCGTCATCACAGCCGACTGCTTCAACCGGCTGATGAAAGAGATCCGAACGGGACTCCAAAACGCCGGGCCACTTGACGGGCTGCTAGTGGCACCCCACGGCGCAACAGTCAGCCGCTCGGCGAGAGATGCGGACGGGGCGTGGCTCGCTCTGGTCCGCAAGACCGTCGGGCCAAACATGCCAATCCTCGGCACCTTCGACCCCCATGCCAATCTAAGCAATCAGATGACTTCTGCCTGCAACTCGCTCGTCGCTTACCAAACCAATCCTCATGTCGATCAACGCCAACGGGGCCTCGAGACTGCCCTGCTAATGAAGCAAGTCCTCGACGAGGGGCTAAAGCCGACAATGGCTGCCCTGTTTCTGCCCATGGCAATCAGCATTGAGTGCCAATGCGACTACGAAGAACCGTGCAGCACACTGCATCGGCTGGCCGAGGAGATTCGAGAAAAACCAGGGGTACTCTCGGCAAGCATTGTCCTTGGATTTCCCTACGCCGATGTCGAGGAAATGGGTTCGGCCGTGATCGTCGTTACCGAAAACGACCAGCGGCAGGCCAAGGACCTTGCGCGCAGCTTAGCCACGGCGATGTGGAACCTCAGACACGATTCGGTCCGCGGACTCCCGAACGTAGACGACGCGTTACAGCAAGCGCTGACACTGCCCCAGCCGGTCTGCCTGCTCGACACGGGCGACAACATCGGCGGCGGCTCGCCGGGCGATGGTACTTGGCTGGCCAACGCTTTGCTGGCCAAGCGCGTCCAACGCTCCTTAGTCTGCCTTCACGACGCGGAGTCGGTCGCTAAGGCCATCGAAGCGGGAACTGGCGTTAAGATTCAATTACAAGTAGGAGGACAGAGCGGGCCGCCGGGCGGCGATCCCTTGGAAAGCGAATTTACCGTCCGTAGCATTCACCATGGGCAATTCCAAGAGAACAAACCCAGGCATGGCGGTTTCAGCACTTTTGATCAAGGCACGACCGTCGTACTTGAGACCGACGCAGGCCTTACCGTTATGGTGACCTCCAAGCGGATGGTGCCGTTCAGCCTGGGCCAAATCACAAGTTGCGCATTGGATCCCGCTGCGTTTCGCCTGTTGGTCGCCAAGGGAGTCAACGCCCCCATGGCCGCCTACAGAGAAATCTGTCCAAGCTTTGTCCGCGTCGGCACGCCCGGCTATACGCCGGCCGACATGACTTCGCTAGATTTCCACCATCGCCGCAAGCCGATGTTTCCGTTCGAGCTAGATACCGAGTGGGCTTAGAATTCAAGATAGGATTTTGTTGAATTGCAAGCCGCAAAGCCGAGGGGTTGCAACCCCTCGGCTTTGCGGCTTGCATGTTTGAGACACCCCGAAGCAGCAGCAACTTTCTTCTAGTACACCACATCAAAGCCGAAATTCACGCCGTTGATGAAGAGTTCTTGCTGCCCTGCAGGAAGGATACCCATGTTCGGCAGCGAGTATTCTACTACTTGCGACGCCCTGGTAATGTTGTCCACAAAGATCGCCGTGTAACCCAGATTCAACGCTATCGCTCTACTTATCTGATAGCTAGTTTCTGCTCGGAGCTCAACCAGCGGAGAAAAATCGTTGGCTTGCCTGCTGTAAGAAAAGGTGGTTGGCTGCCCGTGAAGTAACGAATTCAAACCGCCAGGCAACAAGTTCTGACCTATGTCGCCAGTTTGGTCCAGGTCCTGTACGTTGTAACCAAACACAAAACGGCCATCGACACTAGCGTTCCAACGCCCACGTTGCGTACTCCACTTTGCCCGGACCTGCGGCCCAACGATCTGGTTTTCCGTAGACATGTTGACTTGCGTCAACCCTAAGAGATCGCCATCACCTCGAAACAAAAAGTCGTCTGTCATCCTCAGGAAACGAACACCGTAAGCAAGTTCCCAACGATTACCCTGACGAGTCGACTGCAAGTGCCGGTTGCTGAGCACATGAGTTTTCATCACCTCGACTCCTCGGGTCTGCGTGTTATTGCGGACCAACAAAGTATCAAAACGAATATTGAACTCATGCAAGTCGCCGAAATCAACCCCATTTCCAGTAACTTCATCGTCGCCGATGTCTCCACTTGCGTCAGCGTCGACGCCAAAGAAGAAGAAGACTGGAATCGCGTTGCCATTGATATCGTCAGCGATACCGTCTGATGTAATTAACCCATTGGGGTCTCCCCCGGGACCAATGATTACAGGATTCTGCCCCGTCACAAAGTTTGATCCGTTAATGGTTTGGACTTGATAATCTCGAAACCCCAGCAAGTAGCCATCGGAGGTCTTGAAATTTACGTGTACGCTTCCAAATCCATTCACACCAGGCCCAAATCCGAATGTTGTCTCAGAGGTCACCTCGGGCCCGTCGATTATGCCAACCATCCAACCACTTGACCCGTTGTGCGATGCCTTGGAGTAACCAAATTCGTATCTTTCACCCCATCCGAATTCTGCATCGGGCGGGACTGACTGCAGGCCATTGATTATTTGATATTGTGGAGGGGGTGCACCCAGGTCTCCGGCATTGCCCGGGAAAATATTTTCTGAAAGAACGGTGACGCTTTTGTCGCCAATGGTTGTATGCTCACCAAGAATTGCCCAATTCAGTTTGTCGAACCGAAAGAAATAACCTCCGCCTTTGCCAATGGGCCGATTATCAAAATCAAAATCTACCGGCGCAAACCACTCGGCGTCGGTATCCGGGCCCCCGCTAAAGGCATCGCCGCCATAGGGCGAATACAACGGCCCGATCGCATTCTGACCATGAGCCATCGAGACGCATGTGGAAATTAGTATCAATGTGGCAAGCCACTTCGTTGATTTTCGAACAATTATAAGTTCCAACTACCCTTGTTGAAGACGCGCCAAGCTGGCGCAATCTCATTGGTCCATGCCCCGGAGGAGCAACAAGTGTTGACTATCTGTGCCGGTAGTATCGGACTTGCGGGGTGTGCTGGTTGAGTAAGATCGGTAAAGTCTGCCGAAAAGGAGGCTGCCAGCTTTAGAATGGGGGCTTTAGGAAGAAAACCAGCGACTCTACTCCAGCAAGCCAAGAATTACGCCCTACTCAGAGGCGGGGCCCAATGACAAACGAATTCCGAAGCACGAAATCCCAGAAGCAGGCAGCTTTTTCCTGTTTCCACGGCCTGCCCAGGGATATACTTCTTCTGAGACCCTCATTTACTTCATAAAAACAGCCTCGAAGAGAAACGCAACTAGCAATGAAACCATCTCGACTCTTGATTACCCGACTTTTCGGCCTCTTGGCCAGTCTGCTAGCAGCCTGGGCCACGACAACGGCGGCACATGCTCAAGCAGTTGCCGTCCAGGTGGAACTCCAAGAAGCCACGGCCAAGCTAGGCGAAGATTGGGTCCGCATACGACGCGATAAGCGTGGCAAGCCGCTCGCACTGGAAGTCGCAATCGTCCGCTATGTACCGGCCGATTTCAGCGATCAACAGGCCGCAATGCCCGACCAGTACGTCGACCTCGTGGGTGCCATCCACATTGCCGACCACGGTTTCTACCAGAAGCTCAACAAACGATTCCGGCAATACGACGCCTTGCTTTACGAATTGGTGGCACCCGAAGGAACCGTCGTAGAACGCGGTCGGGGTACATCCAACCTGAACCCTCTGGGCGCCATGCAAAATGGCATGAGTTCGATGCTGGAACTTGAGCATCAACTGGAACAGATCGACTATACACGGCCGAATTTCGTCCATGCCGACTTCTCGCCCGAGCAATTTATGCAGTCGATGGAAAACCGCGACGAGGGGTTTGCTCAGCTCTATTTTCGCATGATCGGCCAAGCGGTCGCTCAGCAAAGCCAGCAAGCCGCCCAGGGCGATTCGACCGATCTCGACATCTTCAGCGCGCTCTTCTCCAAAGACAGGCCCCGGAAACTGAAAATTGCCATGGCCAAACAATTCGAGTCGATGGAATCGGTGTTGATGGGCTTCTCAGGTCCCGACGGCTCGACGCTGATCACCGAGCGTAACAAGCAGGCGCTGAAGGTGCTTCGTCAGCAGCTAGCGGCAGGCAAGCGTAAGCTCGGCATTTTCTATGGCGCGGGCCACTTGCCCGACATGCACGACCGGCTCATCGCTGATTTCGGCATGAAAGCAGTCGAAGTCACTTGGCTAGAAGCATGGAATTTGCGGCCCCAAGGCAAATGACAAGTTCCAAAATCCGAAAAAACGCAACCTAAGAGCTGCGAGTAATAGCATGAAATGCGGTATTTCGCTACACCTCAGCCATCTGAAGTAAGACTTGCCACGAAACACTAGCGAAAAGGGGAAATGGGAAAGAGGAAAGGCGTCCTTTGCCCAAACCTATCTTACGACTCCCCCTTTCGGCATTCGTCTTTCCCCTTTTGCTCCCGATTTTTTGTGAACTCAAATTTACTGCAGACGGCTGAAGTGTAACGGTATTTCCTGTTTCGTCATTGGGCCCATCTCTGAAATGGGCGTCATTCGTGCTTTGCCCAATAGCCCCACGCTCTGCGTGGGTCTATCTTGGCTTGCGGGCATCTGCTAAACTCTGGGGCCCAGACGACCCCCCAACCGTATCCCTAGCAGGAGTTCCCCCATGTCCAAACCTGGTCGCAAAGTAAAAAAAGCCAACCACGGCAAACGTCCGGCCAACAGCCGTCCCCGTAAAAATCGTCGACAAAAGGTGAAAACCTAAGAGAATTGGTCACCGGGGTTTGGTCATTATTTTGGAGGCCTTGTCGTGGTCAACCGAGATTTCATCATTGATCCCCAGAAAATCGACACCACCCAGGTTGTCGCCGATTTGGAGGAGATTCGCCGCTACAATCGCCAACGCGATGCCATGGAGCAGCTCACCGCCATTGTCTTCGACGACCCCGAAAGCAACATTTGCATCGGCTATCTAGACACGTCTCCCGAAGACTTCTGGGTAACGGGCCACATGCCCAACATGCCCTTGATGCCTGGGGTTCTCATGTGTGAAGCCGCAGCGCAACTCTGCTCCTTTCACACCTCCCGTCACGATCTGCTTGGCTGCGAAATAGTCGGCTTCGGCGGACTCGACAAGGTTCGTTTTCGCGACACGGTCTTGCCCGGCGATCGGCTCACTATTGTTAGCCAGATCACCAAATTACGACACGGCCGGATGATCGTTAGCCGCTTTCAAGAGTTTGTAAAAACTAAGTTGGTCTGCGAAGGCGAGATCCGAGCCGTTCCCTTGCCTGTGGAAGAGCTCAAGGCTTAGCGTATTCCGCAATCCGAATTCCGAGTTCTGCATTCAAAAATGGGCCGACGCGCATTACCCAAGGTTGATCCGAACCTTGAATTGTCTTTTCACTTGCGAGCTGTCGACCAGTTGCCTACGCCGTGGGATGGGAAAGAACTCTTTGGCCAAGACCGGCCGCTCGAGGTCGAGATGGGCAGCGGGAAAGGACTGTTTCTGCAGAATGCAGCGCTGAACAATCCGAATCACAATTTTCTTGGGGTCGAGGTGGCACGTAAATACGCACACTTCACCGCAGCCCGTCTCTTCAAACATGGGCTGAACAATGCGATATCAGTCTACGGCGACGGTTTGAAGCTCTTTCGCGATCTACTGCCAGACGACTCGCTCGTCGCTGTGCATGTCTACTTCCCCGACCCCTGGTGGAAAAGACGGCATCGCAACCGACGGGTTCTCAACGAGGCGTTTCTTGCCGATGTGGTCCGTACCCTCAAGCACCAAGGTCGGCTGCACTTTTGGACCGACGTGAAAGAATATTTTGATGTGACGCTCAAGCTAATCGCCGAGCATACCCCGCTCGTCGGGCCACTCGAAGTGCCTCAGAGGCCCGCTGAGCACGATCTCGACTATCGCACCCATTTCGAACGTCGTACCCGCATGAACGAAGACCCGGTCTACCGGGCAGAATTTGTGAAAGAAAGAGTAGGCAGTCAAAAATCTACATACTCAAACTGAAAAGACTAACCGCCAAGATCGCCAAGGACGCCAAGAGAACAGTGAACAGAGAAAATCCTGAGACCCGCCTTGTAAAGTATGATTAACGAGCAAAGAGGAAAAACTCCTTGCCGGTTCTGCAAAAATAGCCCCTTGGCGCTCTTGGCGTCCTTGGCGGTTTTCACTTTGAGTACTTAGGCAAGCTACGAATGACGCCCACCCTCCTAGACCGTCTCATAGGTACGGCTAGATTCGTCGCCGCTGCTGGAGCGATAGTTTTCCAGCGCAATATCGTACAGTTTCTGCCCACAAGGCGTGGGATATTCGCCGACGAGACACGCTTGGCAAAGTTGCTCAGCCGGCTTGTCCACCGCGAGCGCGATCGACTCGACCGGCAGATAACGGAGCGAATCGGCATTCAATTCGGCCGCCATTTCTGCAAACATTTGATCGGTCGACTGGGCGTCGTTCTGAAATTTTGGCGCGAACAGCTCCCCAATCGTCGACATATCGATGCCGTAGAAACAAGGGGCTGTGATATGCGGACAAGCGACGCGAACATGAATTTCCTTGGCTCGTCCGATCTCGCGAATCTTAGAAATCAAGACTCGCATCGTAGTCGAACGAACGATCGAATCCTCGACCAACAACACACGGCGCCCCTCAAGCACTTCAGGCAGCGGCGTATACTTTGCCGCAGCTTTGGCTTTGCGGTCGCCCGTTTCGATAAACGTGCGTCCTGAATACCGATTACGAATCAGCCCCTCGATGCTGGGGACCCCTAACTTGTAGGCCATCGCGTCGGCCGCGGCTTTGCTCGTATCAGGCACCGGCACAACGATCGTTGTGTCATCGATTTTCAAGTCCTCGACGCGAGCTAATTCCTCGCCCAACGTCTTGCGAGAGAGATAAACGCTGCGCCCATCCAGGGTGCTCGCCACGTTGGCAAAGTAGATCCATTCGAAAAAACAGTGCGCCCGACGGGGATTATCGCTAAACCGTTTCAAGAATCTTTCCATTGGAAACCGTAACCGCTTCGCCTGCTTCCAACGAGTGAATCGACTCAGGGGCAAATCCCAAGTTCACTAGCGCTACGCTCTCGCTAGCCGCCGCAAACAGCGGCCCCTCGATCGCATAGCACATCGGCTTGATCCCCAGCGGATCGCGAGCCACCAGCATTTCGCCCTGAGCATTCAAGAGCGCCAAACTGTACGCCCCATCAAATCGCGTGGCCAGATGACGCATCACGTCGATCAGCGGCATCCGACGGTCGCCCGACAGCTCGCGGCTGATCTCGTGCATGATAATCTCGGTATCGGTCGCCCGAGTGAGATGATGGTCGTCTTCGGCGAGTAGCTTGTCGCGAAGCTGCGTGTAGTTGGCAAGCTGACCGTTGAAGGCAAAGCTAAACCATTTATGTTTCTGTAAATGATGCCGTTCAAACGGCTGAGCGTGACTGCAATCGTCTGCCCCGCAAGTCGCGTAGCGGACATGACCGATCGCTGCCGAGCCAGAATACTTGCGCATCAGGCTTTCGGATTTGCCCCGATGATTCAGACGAAAGGCTTGATTGACGGTCCCCAGCTTGCGATGAGTATCGATCAACTGCTGACGATCGGGATTGTAGCTCGTCATCCCCGCAGAAAGCTGCCCACGGTTTTGGATGTCCAGCAGCATACGCGGCATCAACCGCGAAACCTCACGGGGCCCCTGCGTCGGGCAGAGCGGGCTGACTTCCTTGCCGGGCAGGTGATAGATCGCGGCAACGCCACACTCGTGATTCAGTTCGCTCATGAAAAAAAGCTACAGGCTGGAGGCATTAGGTTGGAGGGAACTGGCAGACGCAAAACTGAACAAAACGGCTTCATTAGCCGCGATCCGACGGATCGCCGGAGTCATCGCCGACAGCCCCGATTCTACGCCCCAGCGAGCAATCCCTCAACCGGCCGAAACCGCCGGCCAAAGCAGTACTAAACGGCCAGCGGAAAACAAGCGTTCATCGTTCATCGTTTATCGCAACGGCATGGAGTTGCAAATCTTCTAAGTCGACAAATTCTAACGTCGAAATATGCGTGGCCTCAAGCACAACTGGTGGGGCCATCCCGGCCATCAGTGCTTCCTTCCAACGCGTCGCACACAAACACCAACGGTCGCCCGGCTCGACTCCTGGAAAATCGTACTCCGGAATCGGAGTGCTCAGGTCATTGCCCGCCGAACTCGAAAATTCTAAGAACTCCTCAGTCGCTTGAATACAAACCGTGTGCAGGCCCAAGTCCTCACGACCCGTCCGGCAACAACCATCGCGATAAAAGCCTGTTCTTGGCGACAAGGAGCACGTTTCTAAGTCGGTTCCTAAAACATTCTTGGGCATGGGTGCAATTCATTGGGATTGAAACGTGTGGAAATATACCACCTGATTATAACAAGTCCCTTCAATCCTGCTACTTGCAGTCACACCTTCCCTCATCCATACTCCATCTCTCCCAATACGAGACCGATTGACATTCTTTCGCACTCCGACCCGCAGAGCCCCCTATGCGACCTCTGTTGTTTCCCATCGAAGCGTTGATCTACGGACCACCCTACGCGGGGTTAAAAAACCTGATCCGTTCGCCCAAACCGCTTGAGGCCGAACCTACCTGGGAACTGATCACCGGCGACAAGCCAGCTGCCTACGAGTTGGTCTGTGGTCATTGGCCCCTGCGCCCGCTGCGCTGGCCCCTGCTTCACACCAAGATGAAGCAGGATCACGTCCTCGGCATCGCCGCCCATTACGACGTTTCCAACGATTTCTACGAGCTTTTCCTCGACAAGAAATACATGTTCTACACCTGCGCCGATTTCAATCGGCCAGAAGACACCCTCGAAGACGCCCAGCAGAACAAAGCCGACTTTATTCTCAATCTGATCGACCCGCAGCCGGGCGACAAAATCCTCGAACTTGGCTGCGGCTGGGGTTCCATGCTCCGCCGCATCCATCAACACACAGGCGACAAAGAAAACCTTTTCGGTCTCACTCTGTCAAAAGAACAGGTTGCCTACAACGAAGAGCATAATGGGTTCCAAGTGGAATTCGACAATTTTATTACTCGCAACTACAAGGCCGAGTTTTACGATAAGATCTACTCGATCGGCGCATGGGAGCATGTACGTCCCAAAGAAGTCGTCCCGCTGACGAAAAAACTCTACGCCGCGCTCAAACCGGGAGGACGGCTGGTCAACCATTTTTTCTGCCGACTGCCCGAACACCTTTTCGCGACCACGATTTGCTCGCAAATCTATTTCCCCGGTTCCATCGGCTCGCCCTATCGCGACATTGTCAAAGCGTTTGAAGGGGCCGGCTTTCGTATCGCTCAACGAACTATTCACGACTACCGCCCTACCCTACGGGCTTGGTTCGACAATTTGGTGGCCAACCGCGAGCGAGCACTCGAACTGGTCGACGTACACACCTACAACCGCTATCTCACCTTCTTCCCCGTCTCGTGGCGATATTTTGACGATGGCCTGGGGATGTTAGTCCGCTGGGTACTAGAAAAGCCAGAGTAAGGCAAATGACGAATTCCAAAATACCCAAATCCGAAAAAACACAACGTGAGAACCGCGAGTAATTGCATGAAATACGGTATTTCTTGTTTCGTCATTGGGCCCATCTCTAGAAAAAGGGCGTCATTCGTGCTTTGCCTAAGCGGTAAGCTCTGGACCGAAACGGTCCAGCTATAGAGCCTGACCGTCCCGGTCGGTATTTCGCACCCACGCCAAATAGCACGCCGCCGAAATTCCCGACGAACCAAACAGCATACACATCACCATAATTTGGTAACGTGCCGCGATCAGCGGATCGACTCCCGAGAGAATCTGCCCTGTCATCATTCCCGGTAGCGAAACCAACCCCACAGCAAACAACGTGTTGGTGATCGGAATCAGCGCCGCCGACAGCGCCGTGCGACGGGCCTCGTCGTACGGCACACTTCGGTCGGCCTCGGCATAAAACCTTTCGCCAGCCAAACTAACCGCATTCATCGACGCCGCAAAAATCATGCCCGCCAGCGGGATCATCTTCTGCGGATCGTACCACGGCTCGAAATCCATCACGCCACGCGTAATCAACACCAAAGTCGTCACGCCCCCCAAGCCGATCGCACCAAGCGCCTTGCTGAAATGCTTTTCCTTGAGTGGTCGCAACGCAATCCAACTGGCAATTAGCAGCATACCTGTCAGTACGCTCAGCACCACAAGGCTGTTGTCTGTTTCAAAAATAAAGGCCAGCACATAACCAATCAATAACAATTGGACGAGCATCCGTGCCACCGCATATAGGGGAGTCCTGCCGCCAATCGACCAGCGATAGAGAACCACCACGACCACAGCGACAGGAAGAAAAGCTATCGCAAGATTCTCAAGAGGAATCGCTTGAATCGGATCTTTCATGGGAGGCTTCGAATCTCTAAATGGCAGCCGCTAATCGAAACGAGCCCAATGTAAGGCGAGCGGCAGATAGGAATATACCAATCTGACGAAGATCAAGGGACTAGGAATTAGGAATTAGGATTTAGGGGCTAGTACAGCGGGCGAAAGCCCTCATTTCCCTAGCCCCTAGATCCTAGCCCCTCCCCCCAGATCCTACGCCTTTGGTCGAGTTGTCATTGGTAAATTCTCATCTGCCGCACGCCTAACACGCACTGCCCAAGCCACGCAACCCACCTAGCGAGCGTCCTTGGCTCGACGCAACTCCACAGCCCGCCGAGCCACCGCCAATCGCGTCGCCGCCTGCAATACGTCCAGCTGATAGAGCTGATTGTACTGCCGAGTCAGTCGAAACAGCCCAACACGCTCGTTCTTAAGCTGCCCCAATCGCTGCTCAGCAGCAATGAGCGCCAGTTGATGGTTTTCGGCAGCAGTATCTACCGGCGAGAAGCGACCAACCTGGAGGAAGGACCTATAGTCGCGCAGCCGTCGGTGCAGCACGGCAATCTCTGCCTCAGTATATTTGATTTGGTTATCCAACTCGCGCCGTAGCTGGGGCAGTGTGACAAAACGGTATTCATGCCTACGCAGTTTTGCCAGCCGATATTCTTGGTGTGCTTGGATTAGCTCGACAGTTAACACTTGCTCCGGTGCCGCTTGTGCAGCCGGTACGCCGACAACGGTCTCTTCGGCTTGAAGTGAATGTCCAGCCCATGCCACTGATGCCAGGAAAGCTACTGCAATAAGATTGCGCATCATTCGTACTCCCAGTGAAGGAAAAGAAGAAATGAGCGTCGCCTGAAATCACGCCGCTATTCCCAGCGTAATTGGAAGGCAAGCCAAATGCCATCTTTTGCACCACCGGCACTAGGTTTGCCCACATAACCGATACGACTGAACCAAGCGCCTTGATCGACTTGCGTCAGTGAGTTGCGCCAGTGAGTTGCGCCAGTGAGTTGCGCCAGTGAGTTGCGCCAGTGAGTTGCGCCAGTAGCCGGACCGCCACGCGGTCCGGGCGATGCTTTTGAGTAAAGGGCCGGAGGCAAGTGTGCCTCCGGCTATCTAGCCAACTCTCAATTTCCAACGACATCGGCTTTTAGCTGAGATTCACCAAATTGTCGCGATGAATAATTTCGTCATAAGGACGGTGTCCCAACAGCTCGGTAATTCGCTCGGTCGGCTGGCCTGCGATGGTACGCATTTCCTCGTCCGTGTAGTTGATTAGCCCACGAGCAAACTCTTTCCCCTGGTCGTCACACAGCGCCACCACATCGCCCTTGCTAAAATCGCCCGCCACTGCCGACACGCCGACGGCAAGCAAGCTTCGCCCATTCTTCTGAATCGCTACGCAAGCGCCCACATCGAGCGTCAGTTGCCCGGCCGGTTGTGCACTCCAACCGATCCAACGCTTGCGAGAGTCGATCGCCTTGCCCTCAGCCAAGATCAGCGTCCCCACCTCTTCACAGGCAAGGATTTTATCAAGGACATGGTCTTGCCGCCCATTGGCGATCACCACATTTTCGCCTGCCGAAGTCGCGATCCGTGCCGCCTTCAGCTTGCTAGCCATCCCTCCGGTACTGAGCTGTACACCTGCCTGGCGGTCGTGGACCAACTCCGATTGGGCCTTACTTACGTCCGTCAACACCGAAACTATCTGCGAATCAGGATCACTAGGATCGCCGTCGTACAAGCCATCGATATCCGAAAGCAATATCAACAGCGGCGCACGAATGAGATTGGTCACCAGCGCCGCCAGTCGATCGTTATCACCAAAGCTAAGTTGCAGTTCGTCGACGCTGACGGTATCGTTTTCGTTGATAATCGGAACCGCCCCGTTCTTAAAAAGTGCCAATAACGTGTTGCGGACGTTCAAGTATCGCAAGCGGTCCTGCAAGTCTTGCGCGGTAAGCAACACTTGCGCGGCATGAAGTCGATGAGGCTCGAGCGCCCGATTGTACGATTCTATAAGAAGACTCTGTCCGATGGCTGCTGCTGCTTGCAACTGCGCTAGATCGGTCGGCCGATCCGAAAGTCCAAGCCGTCCCAAACCAGCGCCAACCGCCCCGCTGCTGACCAACACCACCCGCCGACCTGCTTGCCAAAGTCGCGCAATCTGACCGGCAATACTCGCCACCCGGCCATCGTCGAGCGACACATCAGCGCAGGAGAGCACTCGGGTGCCAACCTTTACGACCACCAACTCGGCCGCATTCATCACTTCTTGGCGAACTAAATCGGGCATACGTTACCTAGTCGAGCGTTTCTTACTTTACTACTTTCAGAACAATGGGACACGCGTGTCTAACAGCGCGTTCAATTGCATACTATACCCGTTGGCTGACGTACGCGCTAGTATCTTTAGCCATTGAAATTCATGCATCGGACAATAGCCCGAGGCACACCTGCCTCCGGCCCTTTACTCAAAAGCAACTCCCGGACCGCGTGGCGGTCTGGCTACATGCCTAAATCAAAGAACAAAGAAATATCAATCTGCTCTGCAGCAGCGGCTGGCAGCGTCAACAAGGCAATCAACAAAAAGCGTGTAAGAAACATCGCGGTTTTCCTCTGGCTAACCGCTGGCAACTCCAACAAGTGCCCTAATTCTCCTATTCTCACAGGCAACCTAGCTGCGGGCAACCGATCGATTTTCGCTCAAATTTGCTACTACTGTACAGATGCTCTTGAGATGTGTACGCCCGTATATTAGAATGATAGCAGCTTTGGAGACCCAGAGCTCGTCAAGAGGCAACGCCTACCCAGAAAAAGGCCCGGAGAAAATAGATGTCATTCGATCAGCTTACCAAGCGACAGCGTGAAGTTTTCGAGTTTATCCGCCGCAAAATTCAAGGCCGAGGCTACGGCCCGACTGTCCGTGAAATTGGTGAGAAATTCGAGATCAGTTCGCCCAACGGGGTGATGTGTCATCTCAAAGCTTTGGAGAAAAAAGGGCTCATCACGCGCGAACCAAATATGTCGCGAGCCATCCAACTCACCGAGGCAGCCCACGAAGATCGCGGCATGCCGCTCGTCGGTCAAATTGCTGCCGGGAGTCTCACCGAGGCAATCGAACAAGCCGAGCGATTCGAGTTTACCGATTGGTTTGGCAAAAAAAACCTGTTCGCCTTGAAAGTCAAAGGCGACTCGATGATCGAAGCAGCGATCGCCGACGGCGACTTGGTCATTTGCCGCAAGGCACGCACCGCCGACAAAGGCGACATCGTCGTCGCGCTAACCGACGATGGCGAGGCCACGCTGAAATACTGGTATCCCGAAGCAAACCGCGTCAGGCTACAACCAGCCAATTCGTCGATGAAACCAATCTACAGCCGCAACGTCAAAGTACTCGGCGTGGTAACCGGCGTCGTGCGCAAGGTGGCGTAACGCACCAAGAAACAGCCAATCGCTTGCGTCTTCGCGACCAGCTCGCCTAAGCAGACTTCTCCAGATCATTCGCCTGATTCAACTTATTGTAAAGCGTCTTCAGGCTAATCCCGAGTTGCTCGGCCGCCTTCGGCTTACTGCCCTCGTTGCGCTGCAGGGCTTCGTGAATCGCATCCATCTCCAGTTCGCGAAGCGACACGACACCGCGCCGCTGCTTGGCAGCGCCCAGCAGCTGACGACTATCGAAATGCTGCGGCAGGTGCTCCCGACGTATGGGCCCCGCGTCGCACAAAATTGTCGCATGTTCGATCACATTGGCCAGCTCACGCACATTGCCCGGCCAGACATGCCCACAGAGGGCCTCGATCGCATCGTCGGCGAGCTGTGCTTCCGCACCGCGGCGATGCCGAGCCAGCAAATGCCGCGCTAGCGACGCCACGTCTTCAATCCGCTCGCGTAGGGGCGGCAGTTCAATCTCAAACGTATTGATGCGATACATCAGGTCTTCGCGAAATTCTTCGTCCGCGACCATGGTCGGCAAATCGCGATGCGTCGCGCAAACTACCCGCACATCGACGGTCGTCGACTTGTTCTCGCCCACTCGGCGAAGTTCGCCGCTCTCAAGCACACGCAGCAGCTTGGCCTGCATCGCTTTGGGAAGTTCGCCAATTTCATCGAGAAAGATCGTCCCTCCATGCGCCACCTCAAACAATCCTACCCGATGTTCATCAGCCCCCGTAAATGCACCTTTGCGATGCCCAAAAAGTTCGCTCTCGATGAGCATCTCGGGCAAAGCGCCGCAATTGATCGCCACAAACGGATTGTCGGCGCGCGTGCTCTGGTCGTGCAGCGCCCGCGCAACAAGCTCCTTGCCCGTCCCGGTCTCGCCGAGAATCAGCACCGTCGAATTCGTCGGGGCAACTTTTTCGATCAACACCCGCACTTTCTGCATCGCAGGCGTCTTGCCTATCAACTGCGGAGAACCTTCAAGCCGTAGCACCTGATGCTGTAGCGCTCGATACTTTTGCGTCAACTGCCGCTTCTCGACAACACGCTTAAGTAGCGCTTCGATTTCGATCAACTTACACGGCTTGGTCAAATAGTCGAACGCGCCGTGCCGCAGTGCTGCGATAGCAGTATCCATCGCCGCTTTGCCCGTCAGCACGACCGCTTCGGTATCAGGCGAAATCTCCTTGCAATGAGAGATGACACTGATGCCGTCTTTCCCAGGCATGTCGAGATCGACGATAATGCAATCGTACGTATTCTTCTCGAGCGCCGCCACGGCGGTCAAACCATCGGGACAGACCGTCACGGTATGGCCTAGTCGCGGCAACTCGATTTTCATCAGCTCTTGCAACGACCGTTCGTCGTCGGCAAACATCAGGGTCAATCCTTGACCATTAGGCTGCTTGGTAGCGATGGTGTTTCTCCTTCGTCAAATGCGTCGACGGCAACGAAACTACAAATCGAGTTCCTTGGCCGACTCCTCCGCTGGTTGCGTCAATCTGCCCGTTGTGTTCTTGCACAATGCGATAGGTGATCGATAATCCCAATCCGATGCCCTGCCCGGTACGTCGACGTGTGAAAAATGGCTCAAAAAGATGCTTGCGCACTTCCTCCGTCATCCCACAACCATCATCTTCGATGACGAGCCGTGCCTGCGAACCTTGGCAATCGACCGAAACACGAACCTTGCCGTCGGTATCAACGCTTTCCAAACCGTTGGTGATCAGATTGAGGGCGACTTGCTTCAATTCCTGAGCGTTGATCTGCACGATCACTGGCTCGCCGTCGGCTAATTCCAGATGTTTGTCCTGGAACTTGCCCAAGTGCTGAACCATTTCGATTACGCCAGCAACGAGTTCACGAAGATCGGTGCTGTGCCGCTCAGAGTCGCCCATGCGAGCAAAGTCGAGCAGTTTTTCTGTGATTTGCTTACAGCGAAACGCCTCGCGTTGAATCATCTGCAAGTATTCGTGGGCCACCTTGACGTCGTCGGCCTGCGAATCGTCGGCTTGCTCCAACAGTTCTTTGAGCCGCCCTTCGAGCGATTCGCTGCACATGGCGATCGAAGCCAGTGGATTGTTGATTTCGTGGGAAACACCCGCGGCTAGAAATCCGACACTCGCCAGCTGTTCGCTACGAACGACTTGGTTTGTCCGCTCGCGAACTTGTCGGTCGAGATCGTCGCGCGTCTCCTGAAATTGAGCCGTCATGTCGTTCATCGCCTCGGCCAGCTCACCCATCTCATCACGTGTGTCGAGACGAATGCGATGGCTAAACTTCCCCTGCGCTACCTTGCGAGAACCTTCGACCAGCACTTCCAGCGGATTGGCAAACCACTTAAAAAACATCCGAATGGAAGTCACCAACAAGACCAGCGCCACGACCGCACAAACCCAAGCCGAGATGAGTGCCGTACGATACTGGGCTCGCACACTCAAGGCGAGAGTTTGCAATCGTTTGTGCAAATGGCTCGGTAGCACCGCTACGAAAACGCGAAGATCCTCAATTTCTTCCCGCAACTCTCCAATGCGTGAAGGGTCGAGTAACCAATCCTCTTGTAACTTTGAATGAAAATATCCGTCGGCAATGTCAGTAATCACCCGATCAATCTGGGCAAGTGTTTCGCGTTCCAGAGAGTCGTCGCCCAGACGAGGGTCACCTTCGACTCGGTTTTGATCCAACTGTCGTCGATAGCGCTCCACCGCTTCGACAAGCAACTCGAATTCACGACCACATTGTTCGCGCAGCCCCTGGGCATCCCAGCGGAAATTTTCTGCCCTCTCCGCACCGGGGTACGGATTACCCAAACCGCGGGGAAGTTCTAGCCGTTCGTTGGCCTGGCTCAGCGTAACGCGTAGATCGCTTACGTGCTGACGAATTTGACTAGCCAATGGCAATTCAGCTGAGCGAGCACTCAAACCTTTGACCAAGCCACGGTAGGCATAGATTCCGTAATACGCGCTGCCGAACAGAGCCAGAACGGTCACCAGCAGCAGACCCAAACCGAGTTTGAGCTTCGTACGAATAGGCCAATGGGAGGACACCAACGACCTCCTTGTCGTGGGCGGTATCGATAAACCAAGGAAAAGACTTCGTCCTGAAGTCTCACGGGCCGAGAGTGTACTCGCCCGAATGTAATTTTGACAATCGCAATCTTGTGCTAGCTAACCGCTAAAACCTGATCACACGACGCATCAGCCAGACACCCCAAATTGCTAGCACCAAGTTGCCCAGCCAAACCGCTTCCGGAGGAAACACGCCGTTCTTCGCCTGATCAACACAGCCGACCAGCATCGGATAATAAACCAACAGTATCGGTAGAAAACAGGCAAAAAAACTTCCCCAAAACTCACCATGTCGACGACGCACAGCCATCGGAGCCCCTAGCAACACAAAGCCAAGACAGCTAAAGCCGTTCGACCAACGTCGATGCGGTTCGATCCTCAAACGAGATAGCTGGTACTTCGCACTATGCAAACTTCTCTCCTTGCGACTCCAAACTTGCTGCGAAAGTTCAAAGCTGCGGCCTGCCATCATCGCGAAAGAGGATTCGGCAGTCATTTCCTGCTTCAGTCGATCAATAGTCGCTGTCATTTTGCCCTTCGAGGGACCTATCTCGCGCAGAGAAAGGCTCGAAGCGCTACGCGAACCACCAAGCTGACCACTAAAATCTGCCAGCGAGATCGGCACCTCTCTCTCACCCGGAAAATATCCCGAGTCCTTGCCTCCCATGTCGACATCTGCATTGGTCAGTGACAGCAGAATATTGCTTTCTTCCAAATTGACGCTTATCTGCGCTTCGTCGGCAGTAATCGTCCAAAGCTGCTTGTCTCTCGAGGGAAAAAACAAAAAGGTTGGCTGAATCAATCGATTCCCTTCAAGGCGTTTGACGGTCACTTTCAGCTTATCGTTGCCGAACGAACGTGTTGTGCGCAGCCGGCCATAAACGATTTCCTCGAGCGACTCAAGAATTACTCGCTGCACGCCACCTCGCCCCCACGAAACGGCCACATCATTCAGTGCTACCGCAACCAAGCTGACTAAGGTAGCCACGATAAGTGTCGGCCAAATCATCACCATCGGTGAGATACCAAGCGACTTGACCGCAACGATTTCATTCGACGAAGCAATTCGCCCGTACACCCCAGTGGTTGCCAGCAACATGGCACCCGGCACCGCAAATTGCATCGCCTGGGGTAACATGTAAGGCATCAGCCGTAAAATAGGCATCAACCCAAGTCCTTCGTCAACCGCTTCTTTGCCAATGAGAACCAGAAACATGAACGCCGTCATGCTGATCAACGTGAAGAAGAATACCTTCAGCAAGTCGAACACGATGTAGCGCGAGAGAATGTACAAGGTAGGAAGCTTGAGGTTGAATGTCAGCGAGCCGCACCGTCGCCGGTCGCAGATTGAGGACTATTCGAGAAATTCATGTCGTCCAAAGAATTGAGTCAAAGTATTTGCCATTAGTTAGCTGTCATTGGTCATTGGCTATCTATTTAGGCGACCGCCTCAAGCCCAACTAGAGCTCAATGCTAGAATCGCTTGACGGCTCCGGCGACGAGTGGCGTAGCTCTTCCATCAGCATACGCACTGCCTGGCAATAACCGACCACCGCCTCTTCGTAGTCGCCCCGATCAACTGCCTGTTGGGCTTCAAGACGGCACTCATGGATCGGCTTCCAGTCGAAATCCCAATCGCGCCGAGATTCCAATTCTTCAAGTTGCCTGACAATGTCAACAAGAGTCCCGATATTTTCAGCACTTGGAGCACTCCTGTGGCAACGATAGGGTGCTTTCCCGCGAGAATCAATAGGAGGGTGGCCAGCTGAACAGGGCCGACCTCGCGACTTACCCCTCAGCGAAAACAAATTTCGCACAAAATCGAAAAACGAAAAACTCCTCGAACTTATGCCAGCACTTGCACCCCCAGCCGATTCGCTAGCAGTCGCTACGCCTAATTTACCAACATCAAAAACCTCGACCACGATCACCGTGATATTGTCGGGGCCACCAAGTAAATTGGCCAAATCGACCAACGATTGGACTACCTCGCTAGGTGGTAGCGACGAAAGCACCATCCCAATCAACTCGGGGCTCAAAGGGCCCGTCAAACCATCGCTGCAAAGCAGAAATCGATCCCCCGACCGCAATGCAAATGGCCCTTCGACATCGACGGCAACAGTCGGGTGAGGACCGAGCGAACGAGTAATCACATTCTTTGGTACATAGGCCGGCACATCCTCCTCGGCGGCGTGGCTCGCAGCGGCCATCTCCCAAACGAGGCTATGGTCGAAGGTCAATTGCTCAAAGCGCTTCTCACGCAACCGATAGACGCGGCTGTCGCCCACATGCGCGGTCAGCGCGCCCTGAGGTAGCAAAACCAAGCAACTGCAAGTGGTGCCCATTCCTTGAAAGTCAACGCTATTTTCGCCTTTGGTGTGAATCGTGTCGTTGGCTTCGCGTACCGCTTCTACAATCGCTTCGCTAGGCGATTGCTCGGTTCGCTTGTAATAGCTGTGGGGAATATTGTCAGTCGCTAGCTTACTCGCCAATTCGCCTGCCGCATGGGCTCCCATTCCATCGGCCACCACAAACAAATGGCCATGGCTGGCCCATTGCTCTGGAGAATCGGCCAAGGTAATCGCCACCGAATCCTGATTGTTCTTACGGCGCATCCCCACGTCACTCGCCGAAATACAACGCAGACCGCCAACAAGCTGTTCCAAGTTTTTCGGGGGAATAGTCATTCGGCGGCGGGATAGCGGTTTTCGGAGGGGCTAGTAGCCGCAGGCGGAAACCGGCGGTTCTCGGGCCTAGCCATCGGCTTCCGCCTGCAGCTAAAAACCCAATCCACAATGTTTTGCAGTCCTTTGAGGAATCTGATGGCTAGCTAGCTATTTTAGCTGCGCCAGCAATCGTCCGATAGGCATGGCCACACAGTACTTGTCTCCCTATACTTCCGCCACTTTTCCTCGCTCTCCTCCTAATCTTACTCAAAATCCTAATCAGCCCTCACCACAACTTTCCGCCCTAGCCGTAGTCGTCGGCCGGAACAAGCCGTGCGTAGTTCCGGCACGCCTGAATCGTCACGTTAAGAAGTGCCAGAATCGCTCCTTGGAATTCGACCATCCAGACGAAGAGAAAAAGCGATTATGAGTAAGATTAAGATTAAGAAAATCTGCAGGCCCATGGCGAGATCGGTCTCGTGGACAGCACTCATCTGCCTGGCAGTCGGCATCAACGTGCTGCTCACCGGCTGCGTGCGCCGTCGACTCATGGTCCGCAGCAACCCGCCGGGAGCGATGGTCTATGTCGATAACCAACCCATTGGCACAACCCCCTGTGCCACCGACTTCGTTTATTACGGAACACGCGAGATTCGTCTGGTAAAACCGGGCTACGAAACGCTCACCGTCAGCCAACCCATCCCGGCCCCTTGGTACGAACTTCCCCCACTCGATTTTGTGAGCGAGAACGTCTTGCCACGCAAGATCCAAGACTATCGCACCGTGTCGTTCAACATGGTACCGCAAGTCATTGTCCCCACCGAACAATTGCTCAGTCGGGCCGAACAGTTACGGCAAAGCACACTCCAAGGATCCGTGCTACCAGCCACAGCAACAAGCCTGCCCGGCACGACCACGCCGATCTTGCCAGCCACCCCAGGCAGTCCCTCGGCAGGATTTCCGACACTCGCCCCGCCAAACACCAGCCCACTATTTCTCGCTCCAGAGAACGTCGCTCCAGGGCAAGTCTTACCTCGCGGTGGTCAGCCCTTAGAACCTTTACCCGCACCGACGCAATAAGGCAAAGCACGAATGACGCCCTTTTCCAGAGATGGGCCCAATGACGAAACAAGAAATACCGAAACATTTCAGCCATCCGAAGCAGATCAACGAAAAATTTTCGTAACCGTTCGCCTTCTTGACCCTTGAACGGTTACAAAGTTTCACGCAGAGGCGCGGAGACGCAGAGTTTATAATTTAATAATTTTTCTCTGCGTCTCCGCGCCTCTGCGTGAGTCTTTCCTGTTTTCCGCTACCAAACGACTTTTTACTTCACTTGGCTGAAGTGTTACGAAATACCGTATTTCATGCAATTACTCGCGGTTCTCACATTGCGTTTTTTCGGATTTGGGTATTTTGGAATTCGTCATTTGCCTAAACCTAAGTCTTACGCGACCTAAATCGGTTCATCGCTTCCGCAAATTCTGGCGTAGTGAGCCGCTCGCCAAAGACTTTGAATTCTCGCGACATCGTCTCTTTCACCGCCTCAGCCAGCGGAGCGCGGAGCAGCTTCTTGGTCGCCTGAACCGAAGCAGGCGGTAGTTCCGCCAGTCGGCTCGCAGCAGCCAAGCTCGCCTCCTCCAACTCGTCGGACGCCACGACTCGATTCACAATACCCCAACCCAACGCCTGCTCTGCCCCAAAAGGCTCCGACATGAGCAAGATTTCTCCCGCCACACGATGACCCAGCAACCCAGGCACGATCAGGCTCGAAGCCGCCTCAGGCACCAAAGCCAACTCGGTAAAAGGCATCTTGAAGTAGACCTCCGCGGCCGCCACCACAAAGTCGCAGTGCAACAGCAGCGTCGTACCAATGCCGATCGCAAGCCCATCAACCGCTGCGACCAAAGGTTTTGGACAGGTAGACAGTTGATCCAAAAAACGGCGCACCTGCTCGCCAGATTCCTCGGGATCGACAAACGACTGCAAATCGTTGCCCGCACAAAAGATTCCCTGCACTCCCGCGATCAGAACGACGTGAACCGATTCGTCCTCCGCTGCCTCAGTCAAACCGTCGGCCAGGGCACCGTACATCTCACTCGTCAACGCATTTTTCTTCGCCGGACGATTCAACTGCAAACGCAGAACAGCCCCGCTGCGCTCAAAAAGAATGTAATCACTCATCTTCGGAAAGATTCCTAGCAAGAAGTTTTCAACACGTTAGCTTCATTCCGAATTCTACACTCATTTGATCGGCAGCTCACGATTCCGCGGCACAAACCCCCGCGCTACTCGGGCCGGATCGCGAGCGATCTTGTCGGCAAATACACGTACATCATCCAAAATCTGTCGAATGCGACGTCTCATTTCCGGATCGTTGATCAACATCCGAACGTCCTGCACCGCCCCCGAAGCCTGCCCCACCGTGGCTGCTAGTTGCTTGTACAACGAATCGTCGTTGATCAACTTACCGATCGTCCCGTCACTATCGTTGATATTCTTTGCCAGCAGCGCAAACTCGCCAAGCAATTCGCTCATATTCGCGACTCCCGATTCGATCGAATCGACGATCTCAGGCCCCCGATCGCCCAACGGTTTGGTAAATCCTTGCAGATTCTTAAGATTCTGGTCTGCCGACCCTACCGCCGTCTCCAGGACTTTCAAGATGGCGCTGGCATCTTCCACGACCGAAGGCAACTTGGCGAGACCTTCTTTAAGTTGGGCTTTAAATTCTTCGTCGCCAACAATATCGTCCACGTTGCCCATCACGCTGCCAAACTCACCGACCGCCACTTCCAGCGAACTCACCAGACGACCAAGCCGCTCGACATCCTGATCGCCTAGCACGGTATTGAGTTGGTCAGCCAACTTGGCAACTTCGTCGCCGGCACGCCCTAACGAAATAATCGTTTGCTTCAGATCGCCTTGTAGGTTGGCGATCAGATCCATGGGGTTCGGATTGTACATTCCTCGTAGCGGCGGTCCGCCGGGCTCCACCGCTACGGCACTCTCGGGGGAAGCGACGGGAGAAAAATCGATTACCGCGTCGCCAATCAGCGAAGTCAGAATCCGAGCTTTCTCGTTCGTCTTCACATGCTTATGCTCATCGACGTTGATCGTGATCAGCGCTCCATCGTCGGTATCTTCCACTTTGGCAACACGACCGATGAGAACCCCCCGACGCCGGACCGGCGTATCCGGCGCAACCCCGGGAGCTTGGTCTACGATGATTTGAAGCTGGTACTTTTCTTGAAAAAACGACCCCGACAAATCGCTATTCATCACGATCAAGATCGCAGCGACCATCAGCGTCGCAAATACCACGATACCCACGCGAAATTCTTTCTTACGATCGTCCATAATCATTCCCGTATGTTTAAATCTATCGGGTCTCAGCTTTCGGCTTTCCGCTCTCGACTTCTCATCTCCATCAACCGATCGCCCGCTTCCCCTCGCACAAATTGGGAAACCCGACTATCGGTCGACTTGTCGATTTCGGTAGGAGTTCCGTCAAAAATCACCTGGGATTCATCCGGATCAAGTCGCGGTAGCGGATAAAGCATCACCACTCGATCAGCGACCTTCCGAGCCGATTTAATATCGTGCGTAACGATAACACTTGTCACCTCGTAACTCTCGCTAGTGCGAATCATCAGCTCGTTGATCACATCGCTGACAATTGGGTCGAGCCCCGTCGTCGGCTCGTCGTATAGCAGCACTTCCGGGTGCATCACCAACGCACGCGCCAAGCCTACCCGTTTGCGCATCCCACCCGAAAGTTCTGCGGGTCGCTTCCCCAACACACTGGGTGGCAGTCCCACTTCAGCAAGCCCCGCATGCATCAGCTCGTTGTGTTCAGACCGCTGCCCTGCTCGATGCTGCCTGAGCGGAAAGAGAATATTCTCTGCAACAGTCATACTGTCAAACAGCGCTGCATTCTGAAACACAAAACCAAATCGGGCTCGCTGCTGTGCTAATTCCTTTTCCGAAAGACTGTCGACACGTTGGTCGTCGAAGTCGACATGTCCCCGTGCTGGCCGAATCAAACCGACGATGGTTTTCAGCAGTACCGTCTTGCCGCAACCGCTTTCGCCGATAATCGCTAAGGTTTGCCCGCGAGGCACGCTAATCGAAATATCGCGCAGCACATGCTGCCGACCGAAACGGATGTTGAGATCGCAAATGTCGATAATTGAATTCGAGGAAACCATGGAGTGTCCCGTACTTTTTTTCAAAACAAGGAAGGACCCACCGGCCAAATCGCCAAGTAAATCGCGTCGAGAAAAATACTTAGGAATAAATCTAAAACAATGATCACAACAAACGACTGCACAAAGGCGGTCGTTGCCGCGCTGCCAACCCCTTCGGCACCCGGCTGGCAATGAAAACCTCGGTAGCAGCTCACAATCCCGATCATCGCCCCAAAGAAAACGCTCTTCACAATGCCGTAGAATAGGTCCCAGTTCTCGACATATTCGTTGGCGTTGGACGTGTAATGCTGGATATCGATATTCAAAATAAAAATGCAATACACCGTCCCTCCAACCACTCCCATGAACACAGCCATGATCGTCAGCGAAGGAATCAGCAGCAGGCAACTCAGAAACCGGGGCACCACAAGATATTGAATCGGATTGGCGCCCATGCTCGACAGCGCGTCGATCTGCTCGGTCACTCGCATGGTACCCAATTCGGCAGCCATCGCGCAACCGACCCGACCTGCAAGCATCGTTGCCGCCAGCACTGGGCCCAACTCTCGAAACATCGATTTATTAATAACCCCGCCCAATTGGGTTTCCAGACCAAACGCCCGGAACTGCGTATACGACTGCACCGCCAACACCATTCCGATAAACGTGCCCGTGAGTGCAACCACCGGCAAGCTCAACACGCCAATTTGGTACATGCTATTGTAAAGCGTTTCACGACGTGGCAGACGCGTGAACATCCACACAAACGTCCGCCAGGCAAACATCGTCATATCGCCCAGTGTTTCAAACGTATTGAGCACAGCCGCGCCAAGGTCGGCGACCGAATTAAAGACCGCGCCCACAGGCCCACGACGGGCCGAAATTTCATAATCAACACTAGCCATATAGCTACTCGCAAATATTTAGCCGCGGTGCTTGCACCATGTCAGCGCAAGCCGACGCGTCTCTAGTTTTCGGCCCCGCTGACCCTAACGCTTGAGCGAACTCCAACACATGATACGATTTGTGCGAATAGGCAAATGGCGTAGAATGGAACCGGCTTTGCGATTTCCAGCCTATTTTTTCGGGATTAGCTTTGACTTCTCCTCACGCCATACGTCTTTCACAGATAGCAAAGCAACCGGCGAGTCCGCTTCAGCGGACGGGCGCCCCGGCCCGCGAAACAAGCACCAAGGGAGCGTCGCACCCAGCAGTGAATTCGCTACTCGACGAATACCTGGACTCGGTCTACCGCTACGCCCTACGGCTAACACGCAATACCGACCAAGCAAACGACCTAACCCAAGACACCATGCTACGAGCCTGGCGCAAGCGAAGTTCCTTGCGAGAACCAGACAAAGCCAAAGTATGGCTGCTACGAATTGCTAACAATCTATGGACTGACCAACTGCGACGCAAAGTCCATGAACCTCAGCTACTAAAACAACCCCCGAAGAGCCGCGAACCGACCGTCACTAAAAAAATCATTCAACAGGAAAACGTCGCCCAAGCCATCGCCGTCCTCGACCAGTTACCCGACCGGCAACGACAAGTGATGCACCTCATTACCGTGGAACAATTGAGCCAACAAGCAGCCGCAGAAATACTCGGCATCAGCATCGCTGCCGTAAAAGCCAGCCTGTCGATGGCTCGCAAACAGATGCGAGAACAACTACGAGACCTTTACCGCGAAGTGTGTGGAGCAGACCAATGTCCGACGAACGACTAGATCCGGCCGAAGCCGAGTTGCAACAGTGGATCGATGGTCTCTTGGAGACACCCACCGCAACCCCGACAGACTTACGGGGGGAAATAGCAAAATCGCTACGCCGCAAACAACGGCACACCATTGCCTTGAGATCTCTAACGGCTGTCGCCGCAGTCCTTGCCATATTTTTATCACTCCAACAAGTGCCCGTTAGCGTCGACCGCAAGGTCGTCTCCACACCAAACGTCACTCCCATACACAAACCGCCCATAGCAACTTTCACCGCCCGCAGCGATCTCATCGCAATTCCAATCATAAGCAACGACCCGACAGTAACGATCATCCAACTTTACCCCACAACCATTACCCAACGACGCTGGCTACGTGAAGCCGCTCTTACTGACTCCCTACAAACCTCAGCATCCCCAGTCCAAGGAGGATAAACTCATGAGACCCCGAGACATCCAAATTCTTGCCTTAGTCATATTCGTTTGCTTAGCAGCACCAGTGAACGGGCAAGTGGCATCTATTCAAAGACAGCAGGAAGCACTGAATGCACAGAGGCAGCGACTCCAGGCCGTGCAAAAGGTGCAAAAAAATGAGATGCAAGAACTGCAAGCCCAACGGGCTAAACTCCAAGCAGAGTTGATGGCCGCTCATGAAGAAATCGAACGGCAACAGACAAGAAACTTGCCGCCTCTGGAAAATGGTGTGTTACACGCTTTCCGGCTGAAGCATATCGATCCGAGGCTACTTGCCGAGACCCTCGAATCATTCCTGGGCACCAGCCAATTACGGCTCGTCCCCTACGTAGAAAACAACATGTTGCTCACTTACTCGAGCGAAAACATGCAAGAACAAATTTCTCAGCTCGTCGAAACCCTCGATGCAAAAAGCGAAGCGACCGACACGGCGTTCTACGCTCAAAATGAGGCACCCCAATCGCTCCAAATTCGCATCTTTTGGCTCGCCGATGGAATGGGAGAATCCGACTCCGAACAGATCCTTCCCGATGCCGTAATCGAGGCTGTCGGTCAACTTGGACTCGAATCGCCCCAACTAGTTGCGCAGAGCGCCACCTCCCTAGCTGGCAAGCGTGACGAACCGAGCCACTTTCAATTCCGTTTTCTGCCATCGTCGGCAATCAGACGCTCCTATTTGAAAGCGAAGGCGAACTGCTGCTCGGACCTCAGCCACAGATTCAACTCCACGTAAACGTCCACAGCGGCTATCCAATTGAACTCGCCGGCAAACTCTCCGCCCCATTAGGCCATTACATGGTACTCGGTGCCACCAACTATGCTGCAGCAGGAAGTGTGTTTGGCGGTGGTGGCGGCTTTGCCGCTGTCGAAGATGGCTCCAAACGCTCCACCTCACGCTTCGCCTTCGTCGTACAAGTAGTCGAATCAAAAAGCTTCGCGCCATAAGAGCAGCTGTTGCTCAACCACCAACGTCGACCAGCCCAAAAAGAAAAATAGTCGCGATCTAACAGATCGCCGGAGGACTCCGGCAATCCATCGGATCGCGACTATTACTATTCACTCAAATCAGCAGACGTCTCAAGGCTCAGCTTTCGCCCTCGCCCGACTCGCCTTCCTCGCCGCCCTCGGCGATCGCACCGACTGGCTCCGGCTCCGGTTCTTTAGTTACCAAACCCTCGAAATCAAGCCGCTTCTTGCCGCCGACTTCTTTCACCGAGACGCGAATCGTATCTTTGCCATTGAATTCGCCCTTCAGCAACTCCTCGGCCAACGGATCTTAGATGTACGACTCGATCGCCCGACGCAAAGGTCGCGCGCCATAGTCGGTATTCGAACCCTTCTTGACCAGAAATTCCTTGGTATCGTCGGAAAGCTCCAGCACGAGCCCACGCTCATCCAGACGAGTGCGAACCTTTGCCAGCTCCAAGTCGACCACCTGCTTCAAGTCGGGCTTGGTCAAATGACGGAAGACAATCACGTCGTTCACCCGATTGATAAACTCGGGCCGAAACACCTTCTCGATTTCTTCGGTCACGCGAGTCTTCATGCTGTCGTACGAAGCATCGTCGTCTGGCTTCTGAAAACCAAACGAAGCTTCATTCTTGATCGCATCTGCACCCGCATTGGTCGTCATAATCAGAATCACATTTCGGAAGTCAACATTCCGGCCAAAGCTATCGGTCAGCCGCCCCTCTTCCATCAACTGCAAGAGCATATTAAAAACTTCCGGGTGCGCCTTCTCGATTTCGTCCAGCAGCACCACGGCATATGGCCGACGACGAATCTGCTCGGTCAATTGACCGCCCTCTTCAAAGCCCACATAGCCGGGAGGCGCACCAATCAATCGACTGATGTTGTGCTTCTCCATGTACTCGCTCATGTCGATCTGAATCAGCGCGTCCTGGTCGCCAAACATAAACTCCGCCAATGCCTTGGCAAGCAGCGTCTTTCCAACCCCGGTTGGGCCAGCAAATATAAAACAACCGGTCGGCCGTTTCGGATCTTGCAAACCTCTCCGACTGCGACGCACCGCCTTGGCAATCGCGTTGATCGCTTCTTCCTGGCTGATGACACTCTCGTGCAACTCTTTTTCCATACTCATCAGCCGCATCGTGTCTTCGGTACTCATCCGCGTCAGCGGGATACCCGTCATCTTCGAGACCACCTCGGCAATGACTTCTTCGTCGACGACGCCGCCGTTCTCGCGAGACTTTTCACGCCAGTCTTTCGTGATCTGAGTCTTCTTTTTCTTGAGTTTGTCGGCCGAGTCACGCAACGAGGCCGCTTTTTCGAAATCTTGGTTCGCGACCGCCTCTTCCTTTTCGCGATTAAGCTGCTCGACCTCTTCGTCGATCTCTTTCAAATTGGGCGGCTTGCTCATCGTCTTTAGCCGAATGCGGGCGCCCGATTCGTCGATCACATCGATCGCCTTATCCGGCAGGCAACGGCCTGTAATGTATCGATCCGAAAGCTCGACCGCGGCCTTGATCGCATCGTCGGTAATCTGCACGCGATGATGCTCTTCGTATCGGTCGCGAAGACCTTCGAGAATCTTGATCGTGTCAGCAATATTGGTAGGTTCGACCAACACTTCCTGGAAACGTCGTGCCAGTGCCGAATCTTTTTCGATGTACTTCCGATACTCGTCGAGCGTCGTGGCACCGATGCACTGAATCTCGCCGCGAGCAAGCGCCGGTTTCAACACATTCGAAGCATCGATCGCACCCTCGGCTCCGCCGGCACCGATGAGTGTGTGCAGCTCGTCGATAAACAGAATCGTGTTCTTCGCACGGCGAACTTCGTTCATCACCGCCTTGATCCGCTCTTCAAACTGACCGCGATACTTGGTGCCCGCAACCATCATCGCCAAGTCGAGCACTACGATCCGGCGTTCCAATAGCAGTTCAGGCACGTTGCCATCGACCACGCGCTGGGCAAAGCCTTCGACGATGGCCGTCTTGCCGACGCCCGCTTCGCCCAACAGCACTGGATTGTTTTTCTGACGACGGCAAAGAATTTGAATCGCTCGTTCGATTTCTTGATCCCGGCCGATCACCGGGTCGAGCTTGCTTTGCTTAGCCAACTCGGTCAGGTCGCGACCAAAGCTGTCCAGTGCAGGAGTCTTGCTCTTGCTGCTCTTACGGCTTTCGCGTTCCTCGCCTCCCTCGCCGCCTCGTCCGCCACGCGCGCCAGCCATCTCTTCGCCTTCCAGACCATGACCGAGCAGATTCAAAACTTCTTCGCGCACATCTTCGAGTTTTAATCCCAAGTTCATCAGTACTTGGGCTGCCACACCCTCTTGCTCTCGCAACAGGCCGAGCAAAATGTGCTCGGTACCGACATAATTGTGATTCAGATGACGAGCTTCCTCCATCGAATACTCGATCACCTTCTTCGCCCGCGGCGTTTGAAGCAACTTACCCATCGTGACCATATCAGGCCCGCTCTGAACCAGCTTCTCGACTTCTAGGCGAATCTTACGCAAATCGACATCCAAGTTCTTCAGCACGTTGGCTGCAACGCCGCTACCTTCCTTGATCAGACCCAGCAAGACATGCTCGGTCCCGATATATTCGTGGTTGAATCGCTGCGCCTCTTGATTGGCAAGCTGCATCACTTTGCGAGCTCGGTCGGTAAATCGTTCGTACATAGCCATTCTCCTATGCCGCCATGGGGCGGCTGGTATCGTCGGATGGGGGGTTTTTATTGTCGCTGTCGGTTAAGCTTTCTGATGTCAGTTCGTCCGGGCGGACGGCGCTAACGATGGCGTCGCGTTCGGCTTCTATTTCATGCTTCCAAATACTTGCGGCTTCTAATCTCTCCAATCGATTGAGCTGACGAAGCGCTTCCTCGCCACGCCCCTGGTGCCGCCACAGCGTGGCGAGCATCAATCGACTCTCAATATCGCGTGCATCTTGCTTCAGCAACTTGAGTAACAACTGCTCGGTCGCTACCCAGTCATTTTCAAGATATCGCTGCTGCGCCTCTCGAAACAACTCATCTCGCTGCTCGACCAGGGGATCGCTGCTCGACCCCTCGGCCTGCGGATCAACCGGCGCACCGGCATTGCCGCGAACTCGTTCACCACGGCTCTGCCATCACGCCAACAGCCAAACCGTCGCCAGCACGCCCAAACCTGTCAGACGCACATTGCTGGTCAACCACTCGGTAAATACCAACGTGGCAAGCAACAAACCATTCGCAAGCGTAGTAAATCCTACCGCTACTGCCAGTCCTACCCAAGACCCCCGATTCCACAACTGGGGAAGCCCAGGCCAAAGGTACGCCGTCCAGTGCAATTTTTGCGTCGGCACAATTATTTCCACCTCTCACGCCGACCCTACTTCACGACGACATGAATCGCCGAGTAGAATGGTCACAAAAGTCTAGCCCGTACTAATGCAGAATCAAGGCAACCAGTTGCTATGCCTAGATTTACGGCCACCGAAGTCGTTTGACCGCTCACCCTTACCGACTTATCAAACCGACCCCACGCCCCCTATCTCCCTCAGCGGACATTCCTCCGTGCGGGAAGCAGGAAGATAACGATAATAAGGGCCCGACGGAATGCGGATTGCAGATCGCAGAATGCGGAAGTTTTCCAAAAAATCTCCCGGCGAGCTCGCTTCAGCAAGCGGGAACCCAACAGCACTGCTAGCTAAATGCCCAACACCCCCACAACCCGCATCCTCGACGCCGCCACCAATCGGGCCACCGAAGGCCTCCGCGTCGTCGAAGACTACGCCCGTTTCGCACTCGACGACGCCCACCTCACCCAGCTAGCCAAGAATCTACGCCACGACCTCGCCACCGCCTGTGCTGGCTTGTCGCAGCAAGATCGGCACGCCTCACGCGAAACCCAGCAAGACGTCGGCACCACACTCACCACCCCCGCCGAATCAAAACGCGAGGGCCCCTGGGAAGTCTGCCTCGCCAGCCTCGAGCGTACCAAACAATCGCTCCGCAGTCTCGAAGAGTACAGCAAAATCGACTCTCCCAAGCTTTCCGCCCAATTTGAATCGCTACGTTACCAGCTCTACACCCTTGAGCGCACCCTAACCATCACCCAAACAAGCCGCTTGCGGCTTAGCAACGTCCGACTCTGCATACTCATCGACGGACAGCATTCCCTCGAATCATTCAAGCAGCTAATCGCCAACTTACTCGATGCCCGCGTAGGAATGATCCAGCTACGTGACAAGACCCTTGCTGATCGTGAGCTACTCATGCGTGCGCAATTACTACGCTCAATGTTTCCCCGCCACAAAGACGCACCGCTTATCCTCATCAACGACCGCCCCGACATCGCTGCCATCGCCGACGCCGACGGCGTCCATCTAGGCCAGGACGACATGAACGTAAAGAATGCCCGTTCGATCGTCGGCCCGCGAAAACTCATCGGCATCTCCACCCACACAATCCAGCAAGCCCGCACCGCCGTGCTCGACGGAGCCAACTACCTAGGCGCCGGCCCCACCTTTCCGTCCTCAACCAAACCATTCGACAAATTTCCAGGCTTAGACTACTTACAACAATTAGCCGACGAAATCAGCCTACCCACCTTCGCCATCGGCGGCATTGATGCCGAAAATCTCGAACAAGTGCTAGCCACTGGCACCACCCGCGTGGCCGTAAGCGGCGCAGCCAACGAAGCAAAACAACTGCTCAAGCAACTCACAGAACCATCCGCTCCCGCTGACGGCCAGCCACCCCTCCAGTAAGATAAGCGCAACGCAACATCCCCTTCCCCCTTTCCCCTTTACACTTCGCCCTTTGAAAAATGCTTCACGCAATCATCATGGCCGGCGGCACCGGCACCCGCTTTTGGCCCGCCAGCCGGGCCGCCACGCCCAAGCAATTGCTCTCCTTGGTCGGCGATAAGACGATGATCCGCCAGACGGTCGACCGGCTTGCAGGGCTGATCGCACCCGAGCAAACGCTAGTCGTCACCAACGAGCAACTTGTCGCGCCAATCGCCGAGCAACTGCCGGAGCTACCCGCCGCATCGATCGTCGGCGAACCCTGTAAACGCGACACGGCCCCCTGCATCGGCCTAGCAGCGCTGCTGGTAAGTCGCGACGACCCCGACGCAGTGATGGCCGTCATGCCAGCCGACCACGTCATTAAAGCCACCGACAAGTTTCAAGCGGCGATGACGCAAGCGGCCGCGATGATCGAAACCGAACCCGACCGCATCATCACCTTCGGCATCCGCCCCACCTATCCCGCCGAAATCTTCGGCTACATCCAACGAGGTGCCCCCACCGCTCCCGGCGAGCCCGCTTCAGCGGGCGGGTGCTACCAAGTAAAACAATTCCAAGAAAAGCCCAACGCCACCACCGCCGCCCAATACCTTGCCGCAGGCGACACCTACTGGAACTCCGGCATCTTCGTCTGGCGAGCCAAAACCATCCTCGACGCCCTTGCCAAGAGGCAATCCACAACGCTCGCTCACTTAGAAAAAATCGTCGACGCCTGGGGCACCGATCGCCAGCACGAAATCTTCACCGCCGAGTTCACCGCCATCGACGGCATCTCGATCGACTACGCCGTCATGGAACACGCCACCAACGTCGCCGTGATCGAAGCCCCCTTCGACTGGGACGACCTGGGTGGCTGGCAATCACTCACCCGACTACTCGGCACCGACAACAACAAAAACACAATCGTTGGCAAACACCTGGGCTTGAACACAACCGGCACGATCGTCCGCACTTCCGACGATCATCTTGTCGTCACGCTCGGCCTCGAATACACAATCGTTGTCCACACACCAGGAGCAACCTTGGTCGCGAACAAAAACGACGAAGAATCAATCCGCAAGGTGGTTAAGCAGCTCGAAGCCCAAGGCTGGAACGAGTACTTGTAATTACTCAAACTGAAAAGACTAACCGCCAAGATCGCCAAGGACGCCAAGAGAACAGAGAAAATCCTGAGACCCGCCTTGTAAAGTATGATTGACGAGCAAAAAGGAAAAACTCCTTGTTGGTTCTGCAAAAATAGCCCCTTGGCGCTCTTGGCGTCCTTGGCGGTTTTCACTTTGAGTAATTAGCACCCCCCCTAGCTGCGATCTAACAGATCGCCGGAGTAAAACCGTTTGTCCAAACCCCAAGGTAGAATCGCAGGCATCGACTACGGTACCGTCCGCATCGGCATCGCCATCGGAGATCTCGAGACCAACCTCGCCGGGCCCTACGAAACTTACACTCGCTGCAACATCCAGCTTGACGCCCAGTACTTCTGCGAACTAGCCTCTGCCGAACGCATACAACGATTTGTCGTCGGCCTGCCGGTCCATCTCGATGGCCACGAAAGCCAGAAGTCACGCGAGGCGCGCCAGTTCGGCGAGTGGCTCGGCAATATCACCGGCGTGCCAATCGACTATTTCGACGAACGATTTACTTCGGCCGAAGCAGAACAAATCTTGCAGGAAGCCAACCTCACAAAAAAACGTCGCAAAGCGCGTATCGACCAACTTGCCGCCCAAATCATGCTCACCGCCTATCTTGAATCGGGAGCACAAAGCCAAGATTCTCCCGACAGCATCGACTGACCTCCCCACCCCTGACCTCCCCACCCCTGGCTTCTTCTCCCATGTCCAAACTCATCTTCGGCTGCGGCTACCTAGGCGAACGCATTGCCCGACGCTGGCAAACCGACGGCGCCGACGTGCATGTTGCCACGCGTTCCACCCGTCGAGCAGCCAGCCTGCAGGACGCCGGCTATCAAACCCTCGTGGCTGATGTGACTCGGCTCGACACACTTCAAGATTTACCGCCAGCCGATACCGTCCTCTTTGCCGTCGGCTACGATCGAACTCAAACCAACTCGATCCACCAGGTTTACGCAGGCGGTGTCCAAAACGTACTCGCCTCGCTGACCGCAGGCATAAAACAATTCATCTACATCAGCTCGACCGGCGTCTACGGTCCAGCCGACGGCGACTGGGTCGACGAGCTCACGCCGCCCAATCCAGTGCGCGATGGCGGCCGGGCCTCGCTGGCCGCCGAGCAAGCGGCCTACTCAAGCCGCTTTGGCACCAACGCAATTATTTTGCGACTCGCCGGCATCTATGGCCCAGTACGAATCCCCTATCTCGACAAACTGCAAGCCGGCCAGCCAATCGCTGCCCCTAGCGAGGGTTGGCTCAACCTGATCCACGTCGACGACGCGACAGCGATAGTTCTAGCTGCCGAGTCCTGGATGGCTGGCGAATCGACGGGCCCCGGACCACATACCTTTTGCGTTAGCGATGGCGCCCCGGTCGTGCGTGGAGACTTCTATCGCGAGGTCGCTCAACAACTTGGTGCCCCCGAGCCAAATTTTTCCAAGCCCGACAAAGCCTCACCAGCTGCTGCCCGAGCCGCCGCAAACAAAAGAATTCGTAACAAGAAAATGATCAGCACTCTCAACCCACGACTCTCCTACCCCACCTACCGTGAAGGCTTGAAGAGCATTCTTAGGCGATAGTCGTTAGGCTTGTGGGGCCTTACTGTTTCAGAAATCCGACTCCCGACTACCTCTTGAGACTGATTATCGATTGGTACTCCACCGCTTCTCGAGCTCTGACCGTTGCACTAGCTAGGCCAGCCCCTTTAGAATCGCTCAACAGCAATCGTCCTTACTCCTCAGCTTTCACCATGAAACTCTTTCACGAATGCTCGAACGCACCCCCCTCTTTCCACACGTAATAGAGCTCAACCACCAAGCGCGACGGCACATTACCTGTAGCGCTTATCTGATCTACGACGATCAAGAGTGGACGCTGTTCGACATTGGCTACGAAGACGCGGTCGACGATTGCATCGACTTGATCCGCGAACTCGATTTTCCATTCAGCCAGTGCAAGACGCTGATCGCCTCGCATGCCGACGTCGATCACATCCAGGGTTTAGCCAAAGCCAAACAGATTCTAAAGACCACTGTCACCAGCCACCCGCTAGCTGCCAAACCGCTCGAATCGGGCGACAAGCTCGCAACTTTTGCCGAGATCGACGCGCAAGACATTCATCTCGAGATGCCTGCCGTCGCGGTAGAAAACCAAGTCAACGATGGCGATCGCATCCAAGTCGGCAGTTTGGAGCTCGAAGTTTGGCACACGCCTGGCCATACCGACGGACAACTGTCGTTGCGGATGGGAAATCTGCTCTTCTCGGGCGACAACATCTTTCGCGATGGCTGCGTCGGCGCAATCGACGCCCATCACGGCAGCAACATTTCTGATTTCCTCACCTCGCTCCACCGCATCCAGGCCAGCGACGTCGAGTGGCTCCTCCCCAGCCACGGCCCCGTCTTCCGTAAAGACAACGCACATATCCAAAAAACGATCGACCGACTCGAAGGCTACCTTCACATGGCCGACTTCGGCACCTGCGCCATCGATTGGCCTCTGATGGACCAGTGGGAGCGAGAATTGGTCGAAGGCAAATTACCCTCCTAACAAACCGCGTAACATCCAACTTCAAAATAGCCGCGCTCCAACAGATCGCCAGAGGTCCCGAGTAAAATCACCCATCAATCAATAAGGTCCAAAACCATGACCAACCCAGCCAAGCTCAACGCTCGCCCCACTCGTCGCTCTGCACTCAAAACCATCGCCAGCACTTCTGCAGCCGCAACTCTTGCCACACCCTTTGTCCACGCTGCCGACAAAGCTGGGAAAAAAAAACCGCTCGTTGGCACCGGCGAGCATACCTACGAGTGCTTTCACGACTGGGGGATGGAAAACTTACCTGCCGGCGCCCACTATGGCGGCGCTTCCCACGGAGTCGCCATCGACCAGTCGGGACTCATCTATATCACCCACTACGGCGATCCCGGCTCAATTTTTGTTTTCGACCCCGATGGCACGTTTGTAAAATCGATGGGCGACTTCCATCAACTGCCCAGCGATGATGGAAAGACAAAAAGCGGGCGTGGACACGGCATCGATATTCGCGCCGAAGGTGCCGAAGAGTTCATTTATCTTGCCCCGAGCGAAAGTGCGCTCGACTTCGTGAAGATCACACTCAACGGCGAAATTGTCTGGCGCACCGGTCGCGAAAAACTCCAACAAGACACCGGACGCTACCCCGAAGACGCCAAATATCGCCCCACCAACACCAGCTTCTCTCCCGATGGCGGCTACTTCCTCGGCGATGGCTACGGCAGCGGTCTGCTGCACCAGTACGACCGCCATGACAAATACGTTCGTACTATCGGCGGAATTGGCACCGACGATGGCCAGTTTCATACCCCCCATGGCCAATGGCTTGATAAGCGTGATGGTACGCCCAAGTTGGTCGTTGCCGACCGCGCTAACAAACGCTTGCAGTGGTTCGACATGGAAGGCAACCATCTGAAAACCCTTGATGGTTTTCTGTTTCCCGCCGACATCGACATTGCCGACGACATCATGCTCGTGCCCGATCTCCATTGTCGAGTAACGCTGCTCGACCGAGAAAACCAGGTGGTCGCCCAACTCAGCGACGATCCCACTTGGCGAGAAGAAGTGCTGGGCGGAAACGGCATGCGCGGCAAACGCGAAAAATGGCTCCCCGGCAAGTTCGTCCATCCTCACGACGCCTGCTTCGACGCCGATGGAAATATCTTCGTCGCCGAATGGGTCATCACGGGCCGTGTGACCAAGCTACGCAAAGTCAGCTGAGCTGCAACCAAAGCCGAGGGGTTGCAACCCCTCGGCGCAACCCCTCAGCTTTGTGCGAGCAGCATCAATTCTCACCCCTAAGCTTAAATTTGCTACGAATCGCCTCCGCGTCAAAACCTTCTCCCGGCTCTTCGTCTTGATTCTCTTCAAGCACCGCAACACCGAGCGGTGGCGCGCCGGCACCATGCTCGGGCACTTCAACTTTTGCGGTCCAAAGAATCGCATTCGCCACGAGACGTCGATAGGGCTCTCGCCCCCAGTTCCAATGATAATGTCCGCCCGTAAATCCGAAGGATCGTCCTCCATCAGGACGATCATACGCCCAAGCCACATGCTGCGGCTCGCCTGCTGCCACCGCCTTGCGAACTGCCGGGTTGCCACTATGCGGCCCATCGCGCCGCGCCATGGTCGACGCTGGCGGTACGTCCGAAAGAATCGGCGTCACCCCCTTCATCTCAGGCTGAAATCGCATATGAAAATACCACTCATCATTTGCCTCAAATGGCCCAACCCCGCGGGTGATTTCATGCTCGGGCAACTTATCAAAATGGGCCGTCCAGTGTGGATTCACTGACCAGTAGGGTTCAAAGTAACCGCCGAGCCATTTCAGGAAAAGTTTTCCCGGCTCGCCCTGCGGAACTTCTACCGCATAGTGAATACAAACAAATCCAACTCCCCGATCAATCAGTTTTCCCACCTTTTCGACATGCGCCAAAGCCAAATGCCGCTCGCCGCCGTCGCAATAAATAACAATCGAATCGGCCTCCTCCAGCAGTTTCGCCTCCCGCGGCCAGCCACGCACCACATCAACCGACACTTCAAGCCCCGAATCCTTAAGCGTCTGTGCCAACAATCGACAACCCGCATAATGCTCGTGCGCCCCATAACCATGGCTTGGGTCCCCAGCAATAAACAACACTCTCGCTGGCTCAGCGGTTGCAATTGCTGTGAAGCAAAAAATGAGACCGAGATTTAGCAGCAGGCAAAGTGCGGTACGATTCATGATGGTAGGCTCTGTGGGATTTTAGTTGCTCTAAACACGCTGGCCAGATCTATAAACCTAACGTGAAGTCCTCACCTTTGCCAATAGGGCAGCACCTGGTCTTATCTCACCAAAAAATTTTCTTCTTGAAAATAGGCCAAACCCTCCGCTAAGTTCTTTCTACCGCGTCTCTCCCGCTCACCCCCAGGTTAGTCTCTCCATGGCCAAAGTTGGTCGACCTCGTGCGCTCGACGATACCAAACGACGCGAAGTCTGCGCGCTCGTCTCCACCGGCTACGGCATCAGCGACGCCGCTCACTACGTCGGTTGCTCGCCAGCTACGATCCGACGCGAAGCGCTCCGCAACGTCGAATTTCACGAAGCGCTCCGGCGCGCAGAGCTAGGCGCAAAACTAAAACCCATGCAAACACTCCAAAAAGCGGCTGCCACTCACTGGCGAGCTGCCGCGTGGCTGCTAGAACGCACGAGCCCCGATCGCTTCGCTCGTTGCGATGCCAAGTCGCTCAAACAAGACGAAGTCGAGGAAATCGTCTGCAGTCTCGTCGAAACGATCGTCACCGAAATCGACGATCCCCAAGTACAAAAACGCGTTTACAATCGGCTGCTAGCTCTCACCAACGATCTCAACCGACAAGCCCTCGCCGCCGACCGACCCCGCCGCGACCCCCACAGAGCAAGAAAAAAAATCTCATCGCATGACCAAAAGCCACACAACCATCCCTAGCCACTAGGCAAAGCCTCTAAGTAAAGCACGAATGGCGCCCAACACATCGAAAAATGGCCCAATGCCGAAAGAAGAAATACCGCATTTCATACGAAAATACGTGTAGTTCT
>Ga0114931_10000610_pt1 | contig 43758 bp, 55 predicted proteins | sample 2SBtaG_FD_89579 | JGI IMG/M metagenome (GOLD analysis project Ga0114931, IMG submission 89579) | Deep subsurface microbial communities from Kolumbo volcano to uncover new lineages of life (NeLLi) - 2SBTROV14_V59a metaG | ecosystem: Environmental > Aquatic > Marine > Volcanic | place: Kolumbo... | reverse complement strand
CCTATTCTTAATTCATCTACTATCTTATCATCTAATACTAATGTTAAATTCTCAGAAAGATATTGTCCTCCTGATGTGGAATCTAAAGGTATTAATGAGGTTATATCTGCGTGCCTTTGTGCCGCCTCTGGACTAAGAGTTATTGAAAAAAGAAAGCTACAAAAATATCCCCCTGCCGATGGGGAACATCCTCTAATATAAGCCCGTCTTGCATCATTTCTAGCAACAAAAGTTATGTCTTTATCTCCTCCAACGAAAACTGTTTCATTCCCTATTCTTGCCTCAAATTTTCCTTGTTGGGATATTAATTCTTCTAAGTCATCAGGTGTTGCTCCAGCAACCTCTACTAACATAAACTGGTTTCCTTGTAAATCTTTTATTCCTTTTATCTCTACATCAGATATCCCAAAAACATTAAATCTGTTGTTACTAACATCTATTAAATCTTGTAATTGGGAATCTGTTATTTTTTTTTCTGGTTGGACTAATGCTCTAGCCCCACCCCTTATATCTAAACCTACTTTAATTTTGGTATGTGGTATATTTTGTGTAACTATTTTCGGCGTATCATTTATGAATAGAATAAAATTAGATTTTTCAGTGGTTATGTCTAGTCTAATATTTTCCTTTGTTGGGAAAATCTCTGAAACAGCGTCGGAATAATCTTGAAAGTTAGTTATTTTTTTACCATTAACTTCTTTTATTATCTGTCCTTGCCTTAACCCTTGATCGAAAGCAGCGGAATCTGCATCAACTGATTTTATTAAAGCACCTGTTTGAAATGTAGGTCTTATAGCTAAAAGAGACAACAATAAAACAATTATCAATATCCAAACTCTTATTCCGATTTTCATCTTATGTTCTTAGCCTCCGCGTACCATTTTAAAATTGATGCGTTTGTAAGCCATGTGTTTAACAAATCAAAACTTAAACCTATTAAAAGAATTGAAAATATCTGCCTAAGTGTTTCTGAAAAGTTGTAAATAATTACTAATGCGACTGCTATAGCGAGGATTGAAGTTAATGTCATTGTTATGCCTGTTTTAAACGCACCGAGCATTCTTTCGTTTAATGACCCTTGTTTTTTTCTTAAGACTCTAGTTGTTAGTAAAATATCTGTGTCTACTGAATAACCTATTAACATTAATATTGCTACTATTCCTCCTGTTGATAAACTGATTCCGAATAAATCAATAACTACTATTGTAAAAACTATATCTGCTAAAGCTGAAATAATTACTGCTAAACTTGGTATTGGAGTTTTGAATACTAAAAAAACAACTGAAGCCATAAATATGAATGCTATTAAAATAGATATTCTAAGTTGTTGGTAAAATCCTGAAGAAATTGTTGAGCCAGTGAATTCGGTTGAAGAGTTTTCAGTTGTTAATTTATAACCTAGAAAATCTTCTAGAGCTTGTTTTATTACTGAGACTTCTGAAACAGTCTCGATAAAAAAAGCTTGTTGTTGCCCAGTGCGAATATCTGAAATCCCTCTAGAGAGTAAATCTGGAAATTGAGGTCTGAGTGCTTCTTTCACTTCTTCTGGAGTTATTGTAGTATCAAAAACAGTTATTGTAGTTCCTCCGGTTAATGAAACATCTTTTAATATTATGTCGCCATTTGTTGCATTGAACTGAAACAAGAAAATAACTGAAAAAACAAATAATGCTACTGGAATAAATAAAATTATTTTGTAATTTTTATTATATAGTTTTGACCAGTCTATTTTCTTCTTAACAATTTCTTGTTTTTCTTCTTCTGGTTGTTTATTTGCTTCTTCGGTCATTTTAAGAATGCGCCATAGGGGAATCGAACCCCTGTCTTCAGGTTGGAAACCTGACATTCTACCACTAAACTAATAGCGCTTATTAAATTTACTGAGAAACAGGTTTTAAAGTTTACTATATTTATCTTAATTAAATATATTCTATGGGTTTGGGATAATGTATTAGTTTAATCTAGTGTTGGGTGTTTTTGAGAATTATGGCTTTAATAATTAAATTATTTCCCCTCTTTTTTTTATTTTATATAGTCCCATCAATATAATAAATGAGATTATAAAAGTTACTCCCAAAACAATTAATTCAAGAGACTTTGTACCTAAACCAGTTTCTAATAGAAGAATTCTTCCCAATAACTTTTCCAATAAAATTAAGGGACTAAAAGAAAATATACTTCTTGTCAAATCTGGTAATGTTTCCAAAGGACTTATGAGTGATGAAAACAAGACTAGCAAGATAGAAAGAGAGACAGCCCCTAGAATCGCTGTTTCTTGGGAATCGAAGATATAACCTAAAATCATACCCATGCTGACAAAAACAGCTATTGAGACTATAATAGACACAATAAGTGAACCTATATTTGAAAAAAGAGGAATAGTTAGGAAAAAGGAAGAGATTATTAAGATGATTAATATTTGGATTAGAACTATAAAAAAGACTGTTAAAAATCTTCCTAGTATTTGGGTAAAATCTGATGTTTTGCTCATTATCTCTCTAATATATGCTCCGGATATTCTTTCTCGAACCACTATTGTGGCTCCTAAAGTTATAGAAATAAATGCAATAAAAAGAGATAAAAAGCTAGGGAATAAATAATCTAAAAATTGGGGCTGGCTCGCTGATTTTTTACTTATGCCTTCAGAAATAGAAGTATAAAATAAAGGAATTGGATTGAATTCTTTATCTAAATCTTGGGATCTTAACTCTTCAAAAACTTGTTGGACTTCTGAAAGTTCCCTTTCTACTATTTTTAAATTATTTTCTATTCTATTAATGTCTGTATTTGAGTTTTCTAATATTTTTGTATTTTGGTTTTCGGTAAAATTAGTCCACCCTTCTTTAAGCTTATCGAATGCCACAAAAACAGGAAAAATAATAGAATCAGGCGCTTTATATAAATCATCCACTTCGTCAATAGAACTTTCTAATTTTTTAAAAGAATTATTTAAGTTTTTTCTATCTTCTTCTAAATCTTTCTGAAAGTTTCTTATATTGCTTTTTATATTGGTAAGAGATGCAGATGAAACCTTAACGATTGCCTTATTTGATTTGGCTGTCCCTTCTAAATCTAATACTTCTTTGCTTAATTCATCCAATGCGTTTTTTCTTAATTTTTGACTGAAAGAATTCACTATTGCATCTACCTTTGAAATAACTCCCCATACAATTCTCTGCCTTGAAAAATCTAAGTGGAGATTAATTGAGTTTTGAAAGTCTGATGCACTTATTTTATCTACTTGAATATTTGTTGAATCTAAATTGGGAAAAGAGAAATCTGATTGATTTTTTATTTCAATACATAATACTTTTTCTTTTTTTCTTACTCCTGATAAACAGTCCTCTAAAGTATTAGTGTCTTGAATTATAAAAGAATTTTTTACAAGTTCTTCTTTGAATTGATTAGAAAAAGTAGTATTTTGCTCGACATATAAATTAGTTTGAATATTCTTTAAACTAGTATTTCCTAAGGCAAGACCTAATAATAAAATAAGTAATACTGGGCCTATTAAAATTATTAGAGCAGAAAGTTTAGAATTTTTTAAGACTAAAATATTCTTCCAGAGTATTGAGATTGATTTGAACAACATTTACTTATATATCCTCTTAATTTCTGACTTTGAAATTTCTATTACTTGGCCATTCTTGACCCATAGTCCTGTAGAACAGAGGTCAGGAAGTTCGTGAAAGACATGAGAAGTGAGAATTATTGTGACTCCTTTTTTATTTATATCAAAAATAAATTTGGAAATTTCATTAATTAGATTTGGATCTAATCCGGAAAAAGGTTCATCTAAAATAAGAATGTTTGGATCATTTAGTAAAGAACAAGCAATGTCTACTCTTTTTTTAGTTCCGCCAGATAAATTTTTAACTAAAACCTTTTCATAATCTTTTAAAGATAATCTACTCAATAAATTAGATATTTTTTCTTTTTTATCATGTACATTAGATAACCTTGCAAAGTAATATAAGTTTTCCTTGACTGAAAGATTTTCATATAAAGAATTATTTTGCATTGAGAACCCTATTTTTCCATTAACCTCTATTCTACCACTATTAGATTTAAGAAAACCAATTAACATTTTAATTAATACAGATTTTCCAGAACCATTTAATCCAACAATTCCAGTTATACTTCCTTCTTTTACTGAGAAAGTTGAGTCAGAGATCACTCTTTTTTTACCGAAAGACTTTGAAATATCTCTTGCAGAAATTATATCCATTAAATGTCATTGTAAATGTTATTTTTAATTCTTTTTGGTTGGATTTATTGGACGGCCCCGACAGGATTCGAACCTGCGACCCCCACATATCTCCTTTGTTAGGAGTGTGGTGCTCTATCCAGGCTGAGCTACGAGGCCAAGTAACCAAATGCGGGGAGAAGATCCTCGCGAATAAAAGTTCGCGGTAACTCTAAAATTTACATTTTGAAGTATTCGAAGAATCCTTCTTCTTCGCACAATGCGGGGAGAAGGATTCGAACCTTCGTAAGCACTAAGCTAACGGATCTTGAGTCCGTCCCGTTTGACCACTCCGGCATCCCCACAATAGTATATAGAAACTAAAAGAAAACCTGTTTTAAAGATTTGCTTTACAAATCTTAGACTTTCATTTCTATCCAATCGAAATTTCAAGTTTAAATCTTATATTTTGTTAAGTTTGTCTAAAATTATTTTGACTTCTTCTTGAATTGTTTTTTTTGAAGTGTCTAGAATTAATTCATAGTGTTTTGGATTTGTGTAATCAAAGCCACCATATATTCTTTTACCTCTTGACACCTCTTCGTTTTCTCTATCTTGAAGAATTTTTGAAACACTTGACTTTGAGCCTTTGTATGCTTTAGCTTTTAGACTTCTTTCAGTCCTTATTTTTAATGAAGCAGTTATTAAAATTAATAAAACTGAATCTACACCTTTAGCATTCACGGAAGCAAATCGCGAATCTAAAATTATTTTTCCTTTTTTTAATTTATTTTTTGCTCTGTTGTTTGCTTCTATTACTTCTTTATCTGTGACAATTTCCTCATAATATTTTTCGAAAGATAATTTGTTTTTTTGAGGGTTTTTGGATTTCCACTCTTTATGCATTTTTCTGAAAATACCTCCAACATGGACGAGCTTCCAATCTATTGATTTTTTTAATTCTCTTATTATAGCTGTTTTTCCTGATTTTGGTAAACCTGCTATTGCAAGGGCATTATATTTCATATCCCTAACTTGAAAGATAAATATTTAAGTTTGTTGTAGTAGGAAAGTTTTTATAGTCAAATAAAGAGGTATTTTTGAAGACGGCCATAGTAACTAGGAAACACCTGTTCCCATTCCGAACACAGAAGTTAAGCTGGCTACGTCCAATGTATTAGTCTCCGTCAAGAGGCGAAGCAGGGATGCTGTCTTCTTCATATTCACCTATAAAATTTTCTTCTTCCGCCCAATTTTTCATAACCTTTGATAATTAAATCTCTTGATGTAAGAAGTGGGCCTTTTTTTATAGAATCTAAAAATGACCCTCTTTCTGAATCTATTCTTGAAAGTTGCTCATCTATTTTGTTAATTTGTACTATAGAAATATACCTTTGAAAACCATTATATGCTCTCTCTATTAGTCTTTTCATTGAAAAAACTTTTAAGTTGTTGCTTCTTTTAAAGGTTATGAAGAGAAGTTCCTCAAGAAGCGAAGCTAAAAAAAAGATAGATAATTTTTTTGAGAGAGAAGAATTTAATTCTATCGAGGTTAAAAAAATCAAACGCCTTGCAATGAAATATAAAATTCGGTTAGGCGACTATCGAAAGAGATTCTGTAAAACATGTTATTCTAACCTTAAAGGAAGTAAGCGAAGAGTTACTAAAACTCATTTAATCTTAACTTGTTTGAAATGTGGTGAGAATAATAAGTTTAGAATGAAGAATTAACTCAGTTTACTAAAAGTATATAAATCGAAATTGATTTTATTTTTTATGGCGAATACAATAATTGTAATTTCTTGGATTGCACAAATTCTTGTGGCATTACTTTTAGTTATGCCTATGATGATGAAGTTCATGGGAAAGAAAGAAGTTAAAAAATTGTTCAAGAAACTGGGTGTAGGTTCAGGAATGAGATACTTTGTTGGACTTTGGGAATTGGCTATAATAGTTTTGATTTTGATTCCTGCAACAATTATTTGGGGAGCAGGTCTTGGTTTTATTATGGGTTTTGTAGCATCTCTATTACACATTACTAAATTAGGTATTTCAGTTAATAATGATAAAGGAATGATGTTTATGATGGCATTAGCAATTACTATTCTTAGCGGATTTGTGTTTTATGTCAGATTTTTTTAACTAATCTCGGGACCATCTTTACATTCTTTATCATCGAAATAATTTACTTCTAGTTGTCTAGCTAAAATAGAATAATTGTCGCAAACCCCTTTAAGATAAGCTAAACTTATTTTTGTATCCAGTGCAATTTCTAAGTGGTCTGCTACCGACTTATGAAAATTATATAGCTCAAGATTATTTTGTTTTATTTTTTCTAACTGGTCAAAAATAGTTTTAGGCATAACTGTACCTATTGTGTGTCTACTTTTTTCAGATTTAAATGCCTCTAAAGTCTCAGTCAATATTTTTGGTAATCCATCAGGTGCGCATCTTGGAGAGTTATTCATAAAAAAAGAGATATATTTTTCTATTTAAGAATTGTTATAATTAACTCTTCTTCTCTAGCTATTCTACCTTACTGCTGAAATAAATTCACATTTCCTCATATATTTTAAAGGATCTTTAATATAAGCTTGATTACCTAACTCTCCAGTGAATTTCTGACCTCTTAAATAATTACAAGCATCTACGAGAAAATCATAAACATTTTCATCATAATTCTTACCGTGCATAGGAAATTCTCTTGTAGCAAACTTTCGAAGACATGTCTTCGCTTCATCCCTGCGCTGATTAATTTCTTCCATATTTATAATTTTTAGAATAAATTAACTTTATTTAAGAATTGTTATAATTAACTCTTCTTAAACTTAGAAACTTCTTTGAGCATTTCGGTGTTGCCTAGGAGTGTGGCTCTGCAACAATATCTGTCAAGACCTAAGTCATCCATGACTTTGCCTCCGTCTTCTCCACTAGCTACTCTTTTCTTGTATTCTTTCCAAAGGTGACCTATTGGCTTACCACATGAAAAACATCTTACTGGGATTATCATATCTATAAAGGAAAATTTGTGTTTTTAAAACTATCTACTAAGTTTTAAATATCTATTAAATCTAAAAGAATGTAAAATGGAAAAGAAGTGTATTTACTGTAACATTGAGTTAAGTTCTGAAAGTGTAGTAGATGTTTGCCAAAAATGTGGACATGGAGTTTGGGGCTCTAAAATGTTTAAAGCCATTCAAGAAAACATGCAAAATGCTCAAGAAAATGGAGACTTGCATCAAGGTTCTGTAGGGGGCGAATTAGATGAAAATACTGATTCTAAGCCTAATGATGGTTGGTGAGAAAGCTTTTTAAACTGAATTTCTAAGGTAAATGTATGTTGAAAAGAAAAAGAATCAGAAGTAGGGGCAAATTCTCATTCCAAGCTTTTTTCCAAAAGTTCAAGGAAGGAGACAGTGTAGCAGTAGTTAGAGAACTTTCTCAACCAGCTAACTTTCCTAGAAGGATGCAAGGTAGAACTGGAAAAGTATTAGATAAGCGAGGAAGTGCATATATTGTAGAAATGAATGACTATAATAAAAAAAAGCAGTATATAATTAAACCAATACATTTAAAGAAAATCATTGAGTAAATAAAATATGATAACTAAACTAACACCTCTTGATTTAAGTGAAGTAAAAGAACTAACCAAAGGTCTAGAAGATAAAAAGATTTTAGAAGGTTACTTGAAGAAATTTGGCAAACTAAAAAGAGAAAAGGCTAAGGGATTACTTGAAGAAATTAGGGCACTTGGCAACGTTAAATTTAAGGAAGAATATCTTGTGAAAGTAGTAGATTTTTTACCTAAAGATTCTGTCGAACTAAATAAAATATTTAATGATATATCATTAGATGAAAAAGAGATAAATGAAATACTTGAAATTGTTAAAAAATATTGAAAATGAGAGAGAAAGACGAGCAAGCAGTTGTATTGGACTATTTACCACACGGTTACCCTCTGGATAAGAGGATGTCACCTATAGTGCAAGCGATAGGTGAAAAATATTTTTCTTTATTGGAATTAGTGCCTAGTCGAGGAGTTAGTTTTGAATTAAATGAAAAGGTTTATATAGGTCCAGAAAAGAGAGATAAGATATACTTTATCCGCGGCAGACTGCTAAAGGATAAACTCACAGAGACTGCGAAGATCCAGCTACAGGAGTTCATAAGTAAAGTAGTTGCGGAGCAAGAGAAGAAGTTCCTCGAATTCTTTAATATTGCTCAGGCTATTAATACTCGACTCCATCGGATTGAGTTGCTTCCTGGATTTGGAAAGAAGCACACTCAGGAGATTGTTGCAGAACGTGAGAAAAAACCTTTTGAGTCTTTTGAAGACTTAAAGGAAAGAGTTTCGGGCGTACCAGATCCTAAGAAAGCCATAGAAAAAAGGATTATCGAAGAGATACTAGAAAACCCAAGACAAAGACTGTTCATACAATAAGATGGAGAAAGAAGAAAACAAGAAACACCGACAAGAAGATAGAGAAGAAACATTAGTTAGAATTCTAGGTTACGATGTTTTGGGGAGTAGAACTATTTATGCTGGCTTAACTAAAATAAAGGGTGTCTCTTGGAGCATTGCTAATGCTGTTTGTAAGAATCTTGGATTAAACAAACAAGGTAGAATTTCTGATTTAAGTAAAGAAGAAATAGCTAAAATTAAGTCTGCACTTGAAGAATTGAAAGTTCCAGAATATATGAAAAATAGAAGAATGGATCCGGTTAATGGAGAAACAAAACATTTGTTAGGACCTGATTTGGATATGAGAAAAGAATTTGACATTAAGAGATTGAAAAAAATAAAAAGTTATCGTGGACAAAGACATAGTTTAAGATTGCCTTCTAGAGGACAAAGAACAAGAAGTAATTTTAGACGTGGTGGTGGCGCAGTTGGAGTAAAGAAACCAAAGAGAGGTAAGAAGAGTTAACTAAGAAATTGAAACATGATAAGAAAACATAAAAAATATTCATTGCCAAGACAGCTTTTTGATAGTGTTAGAATTAAAGACGAAGGTAAGCTTGTCAAGAAATATGGTTTAAAGAATAAAACTGAGCTTTGGAAAACTGAAGCTAAAGTTAAATATTTTAGAACTAGAGCTAAGTCTTTGATTACTGCTGAACAAGATGAACAAAAAGTTTTTTTTGACAAAGTGAATCAGATTGGTTTGAATGTGCAGACAATCTCAGATGTTTTGGCTTTAGATAAAGAGAGTCTTCTGAAAAGAAGATTATCTAGTGTTGTTTTTGATAAAAAAATGGCACCCACACATAAACAAGCCAGGCAAATGATTGTACATAAAAGAATATTAATTTGTGGAAAAATCATGGATGCTCCTAGTTATTTGGTTAAAGTTTCAGAAGAAAATCAGATAACTTTGAAAAATAAAATTAAAAAAGTTAAAGAAAAACCTGTCGAGGAGAAAAAAGAGGAAGTAGTAACGGAAGATAAAGTTGAAGAAACTAAGGAGGAAGAAAACAATGGAACAAGTGAATGAAGAAACTAAAGTTGAGGAAGTAAAAGAAGAAGGTAAAGTTGAAGAAACTAAAGTTGCAGAGAACACTAAAGAAAGACCTATCGAGAAAAAAGAAACTAAAACAGAAAGAAAAGAAGATGTTGCAGGAATTGCTTATATTTATAGTTCTTATAATAACACTTTAGTTCATATTACAGACTTAGCAGGAAATACAATTTCTAGAGTTTCTGGTGGCATGGTTACAAAACAAAGCAGACTTAAAGCTAACCCTACAAATGCTATATTTGTTGCGAAGAGAGCTGCAGAAAGAGCTAAGGAAATAGGTATAAATAGCTTGTATGTAAGAATGAGGGGGAAGACAAAAAGCCCTGGAACTGGTCCTGGTGCACACGCTGCCATTAAAACTCTCGGTAAAGAAGGATTCAGAATTATAAGTATTCTTGAATCTACTAAACTTCCTCGTGGAGGACCTAAGAAGAAAGGAGGTAAGAGAGGTAGAAGAGTTTAAAGAAATTACCTTACCTGAAGGTTTAAAAGTGCTCTTTTCAAAATATTAGGATGGAATTAATAAAAAACACACCGGAATTGTTAGTTTTTAAAACTGAAGCTAGTGAGAATCTTGCTAACGCGATTAGAAGAAGTGTGAATGATGTTTCATCTGTAGCTATTGATGAAGTTGAATTTGTTAAGAATGATTCTGCACTTTATGATGAGGTTTTAGCACACAGAATAGGACTTATACCTCTTAAAACAAATAAAAAAATGAGTACTAAAACTGAAGTTACATTAAAATTACAAAAGAAAGGACCTTGTACTGTTTACTCTGGTGATTTAGAAGGCGGAACAGATGTTGTTTTTAAAGAAATTCCTTTAACTATTTTAGAAGATGGACAAGAAATAGAATTCAGTGCATTTGCTAGACTAGGAAAAGGATCTGAACATACAAAATATGCTCCTGGAATGTGTTATTATAGACATATATTGGAAGTTAAGTCTGATCCTAAAATTGACAAGATTGTTCAGGAAGCTAAAAGTGTATTAAAGCCTGTCAAAAAAGGAAGTAATTGGGTTTGTGACCTCGATGAAGGAGTTGTTAGCGAAATAGAAAAAATAAATTCTAATTCTGTTAAAGATAAAGATGAACTTATTTTCTTTGTAGAAAGTTTTGGCCAAATGGATGCAAAAGACATACTTAAAGCATCTATCGATGCACTTGGGAAAAACCTCGATGAATTTGAGAAGTTTTTTAAGTGATAACTGTGAAAACGAAAGGTATTTAAATGGTTAATGTAAGAATAAAACATGGTCGAAGATGAAGCGAAAGTTCCTCAAAATTCTGTTACTAGTTCAAGTTTAGACACTATTACAATTAAAAAAGACCAACTTTGGAAATATTCTACTTTTGGTCTTGCTGGAATTTTAGTTATTTTGATTATTGGTTTTATCCTTCCTGGAGGAAGTGTTACAGGAAATGCTATTGCACCTAGTGCACCTGTTGGAGGTCAGAATGCTCCTACATTACCACCTGCTGGAGCTCCTTTGAAAATAGCAGATGGAGATCATATTATGGGAGACCCAAATGCACCCGTTAAAATCTTTGAGTTTTCAGACTTTGAATGTCCTTTCTGTGGTCGATTTTATTCACAAACACTTAGTCAAATAGAGGATACCTATGTAAAAAATGGAGATGTTGCTCTTGTTTACAAGCAATTTCCATTAACAAGTCTTCATCCACAAGCTCAGAAGGCTGCTGAGGCATCTGAATGTGCTGCTGAATTAGGGGGCAACGATGCTTTCTGGAAAATGCATAATTTGCTTTTTGAGAGTGGTGTTTCAGGAGGAGAGTCTGCATTTAAAACATATGCCTCTCAAATTGGTCTTGATGCTGGGGAATTTGAAAAGTGTTTAGGTTCTGGAAAATACGCTGCTAAAATTAGCGCAGACACAGCACTGGGAACTTCTGCAGGAGTTAGAGGAACGCCAGGATTTATTATTAATGGACAACTAGTAAGTGGAGCACAACCATTTAGTGTGTTCAAACAAGTTATAGATGCTAACCTTTAATAATTATATGACTTTTGAGTAACTTTTAAATACCCTTCTTTTTGATAGTTAATTGTTAGAATGATAAGTAATACAAAGATAGGAAAGAGAATAACAAAAAAGACTAACTCTAGTGTAGTTGAGACTGTTTTGACTGCTAAAAAAAATAAGTCTTGGGGGAAGATAGCTCAATTGATTTCAGGGCCAAATAGAAAGTATTCTTCAGTAAATTTAGGACAAATAGAAGAAAATGCTGAGGTAGGGGATACAATTATAGTTCCAGGAAAAGTTTTGAGTAAGGGAAATATTACTAAGAAAGTTAGAATTTGTGCTATGGGATTCTCTGACACTGCAAGAGATAAAATTGAAAAAATTAAAGGGGAAGCTGTAATCCTTGTTGATGAAATAAAGAAAAACCCTTCTGCAACAGGAATTAAAATAATAAAATGAATGAATTAATAATTGATGGTAAAAACGCTACACTTGGAAGGCTTGCTAGCTTTGCCGTTAAGAAATCACTTTTGGGAAATAATGTAGTGATTGTTAATTGTAATGATGTGGTTATTGTTGGTAATCCTAGATCGATAATTAAAGATTATAAAGAAACTAGAAAAAGAGGAGGTTCTAGTTTGCAAGGTCCTTTCTTTCCAAGAATTCCAGAAAGAATAGTTAAGAGAACTGCAAGAGGAATGCTTTCATATAAACAAGGAAGAGGAAAAGCTGCTTTCAAAAGAATAATATGTCATAATGAAATTCCTGAAGAACATTCAGAAAAGAAAATGATTCATGCAGGAAAAGTTAAGAATAGTAAAACAATTAAATTAAAGGAGTTGGGTAAGGAAATATAAATATGGCTGAGAAAATTATCATGGTTTCTGGGAAAAAGAAAAGCTCTGTTGCTAAAGTTAGAATTGAAGAAGGAACTGGAAATGTTACTTACAATCAATTGCCTTATGGTGAGTTAGGAACATTTCAAAAATTAGCTTTGGAAGAACCTATTGCAATATACAAAGAAAGTTTAGGAGATTTTAAATTTAATATTAAAATAAAAACTGTTGGTGGCGGAAAAGAAGCACAAATTCAAGCTGCAAGGCTCGGCATTGCTAAAGCTCTTGTTAAATTTACTAATAATCTTGATTTGAAAAAAGCATTCTTGAAATATGATAGAAATATGCTTGTTGCAGATGTTAGAAAGAAAGAAGCTTGTAAGCCTGGAGATTCTAAGGCTAGGGCGAAGAGACAAACAAGTTATCGTTAGTTATTTTTTCTTCAAAAAGAAACCAGCTTTTGCTTTTAATTTCTCAATTTTACCTTCTTTTTCTAAATCACTTAATATCCTATGAAGCATATGCCAATTAATTATCTTTCCAGTTTTATTTTCTAGCTCTGCTAAGATTTGATTTGTACTTTTAATTTCATTTTTAGAAACAATCTTTAGAACATCTTCATTATGTTTACTCATATAAACATTTGTATCAAGAATTTATTAAGCACATATCCAAATGTTTGTAACAAAAGTTTTATAAATAAAAAAAGAATATATAATTATGGCGAAAGAACTGAAAAAAATAAGTATTTTGTTAATTTTATCTTGGATTTTTAGCCTGTTGTTTATGCTTTCTGGTTTAACTTCTCTATCAAAAAGTATTTTTGGAGGAATTTTGGTATTTTTAGGTGGATTAATTATTTTTCCGCCTTTTGATAAGTTTTTAGTTGAAAAGAAGAAAATTAAGCTTACTGGTTGGTTAAAGTTTTTTGTCTTTGTTGGATTAATTGTTGTTGGAATGTCAATAGTTAACCCTTTAGGAGATATCGAACAAAGTAATTTTGATTCTGCCACTAGTGAACCACAGAATTTTAATGATCTTCCTGTTGCAAAATCTAATTCTCAAAATCAACAGATAAATTATAAATTTGGAGAAAGAATAGTTCATGGAGATTGGGCTTATACTTTTAACAATATGGAAACTAAATCTGAAATAGGTGAAAATGTTTTAGGAAGTTTTATTGGTGAGAAAGCTGATGGCATATTTCTTGTTTTTGATGTTACAATTGAAAATATAGGGAAAAAAACAGATTATTATTTATCTGATTTAATACAGATAATTGATAATCAAGATAGAGTTTTTGATCATGATAGTACTGCAGAAATATATCTTAAAGATGGAGAAAGTTTTGGCTTTGACCAAATTCAGCCAGGACTTCCCAAAAGAGGAAAAATTGTTTTTGATGTTCCAAAAGATATTAAAGGAAATTTAAGAATTTCTAAAGGAATATTCTCTTCTAAATATGTCTTTGTTTCCTGGAATTAGTTAAATTTTATCTAAAGGGTTTTCTATTTTCTTTATTTGTTCTGTAGATATGTGGGTGTATAGTTGTGTTGTGTTGAGAGAGGCGTGACCCAATAATGCTTGAATCATTCTTATGTCTGTTCCGTCTTCTAGGAGGTGTGTTGCGAAGCTATGTCTTAGAGTATGAGGTGTGACTTTCTTGGTTATGTTTGCTTTTTGTTTTACATTCTTTACTATTTTTTGAATGTTTCTTGTTGTCAGTGCTTTGCTTTTTGAGAAAACAAACTCATTACTTTCTCTTTTCTTTAAGTAGTTTTTTAGGTCTTTACAAAGAGTATCTGAAATAATAAAATTTCTGTCTTTTCCTCCTTTTCCACCTTTAACTTTTCCAATTTTTTCCTCAAAATCTATATTCGAAGGTTTGAGATTTACTACTTCAGACACACGTAAACCTGAAGAATATAAGAGTGAGAGAATTAGTTTTGATTTTTTGGTTTCTGTTGCATTTATTAACTTTCTAACTTCTTCTTTTGTTAGAACTTCTGGAAGTTTTCTTTCTTTCTTTGGAACTTTTATTTTTCCTACTTCTTTGTTTAATACTTCTGTATAAAAGAATTTTAAAGATGCTGCGGCGAGCATGATTGTGCTTTTTGATTTATCATCGAACATTGAAGAAAGATATGCTTTGGCGTCATCTTGGTCTAAATCTTTTGGAGATTTTTTTGTGTAATTAAGAAATTTATCGACGAAAAAACTATAATTTCTGACTGTTAATTTAGAAAAACCACGTAATTTTAACTCTGTTTTAAGTTTATCTAGTTCTTGCATTGTCCTCTTTTTATGTTTAAATTAATACGAACTTACTTTTTAAGTTTTTGTTAAGGATTAAATATATATTAATCTCGTTAATTGTATGGGTGAAAGACTTGAAGCACTGATGAGAATTGTTGTGGGTTTTGTTAGTGGAATTATATTGTACTTTTGGGCATATTTAATAGGTTTGCTTATAGTTGTTAATTTTATTTGGACATTAATTTCTGGGAAGAGAATAAAAGATGTTGCAGAATTATGTGAAGTTTGGAACACTCAAAAATATGATTTCTTTAGATATATGACTTTTGTAACTAATGAAAGACCTTTCCCTTTCAATAGAATAGAAAAGAATATAAGTAAGTTTTCTAGGAGATAAGTATGAATAAAAAGGGATTAATTGGTATGCTCATTATGATAATTATTCTTTTGTTGGTAGTTGGCTCTCTAATCTTCTTTTTCTTTTTGCGGGGAAATATCTCGGCCAATGTGGTTTTTAATGTTGGAGATAATAATGACTCTATTGCTGGTGTGGTTGATTCTGTTGGAGATGGAGTTGTTAATAAAATCGAAGAAAAAAATGGTTTTGATATAGAAGAAGTAGACAATTTAAATGATGAAAATATAAGTAGGAATGAAAGTGTTTTATTAGGAGAAAATTAATCTTTATTTGTTTGATATTTAGATAGTAGATTCGTCAACTCTTTTTTCTAGTAATTTAGGGTCAATATAAAAATTTGCTTCCCTCTCTATAATCTCTATGTTTTCAGGTCTTTGTGAGTCTGATAATTTTCCTTTTGTAAGTCGAAGAGCTATGTCGGGTTCTTCAGCTAAAATATAAACTGCTCCAGCACCATTCTGACCTTTACTTCTAATTTCATAAATATGTAATGATCTCGGTGGATTTCCTATTCCTATTGCTTCTAATATGCTTATTGGTTCCTCTCTTTCATTAGACATGGAGTATTTATTTGTAAAATATATTTAAAGATATATGTCCTAACATGAAATTACTTTCTTTGTTTCTGTAAAACAGCCATTAATTGCAATTGAGATATCTTTTGGTTGAGTTTGAAGTGTGCTTTGGTCTGAAAAATGATATGTTTTTTGGGCTCCAGGATTTAGAATTGTGCATGTTCCACCACAGACTGGTCCACAACTCCATGACTCTGAGTTAATTGAAAAAGTTAGTTCTCCTATGAAATTTTCATTTATATTTCTTGTTAAATTTGTTTCTAGTGTTTTAGTCAGTTCGTTGTAGCATACAGATTGAATTCTTACAGATGGATTAATTTGTTCTTGTGTGCAAGAGAAGGCTGGTGAAAGATTTGATTTTGTGATATTATTTATTGATGCTCCCACAATTCCTATCCCGATTATACTTACAGTCATAATTATTAGGACGCTTATTATTTGAGAAAGCCCTCTTTTGTTTAAGCTATGCATGGTTCTGCTCCTGTGTTGGCTATATTTTGTGAAAAAAATTCTTGCCCATTTTCATCTGAAACTGTTAGAGTATTAGAATCTAAAGGAACTTGTAAAAAGAAGGAAACTCCTTCGGGATCTAAAGATTCCCCTGATAAGATTTCATCTCCTGGAAGTTGGATATCTGTAAATATCAATTCTGGATTGAAATTTCCTTTTGTTATTTTGCCTTTTGATTGTGTTTGATAGCTAAATTGTTCTGCACCTATTTCTGGGAAACAACCTTGTTGTTGAGTTTTTCCGAGAATATTTATGTCTCCATCTTTATATGTTGCTTCTATTAAACTATATGATTTTTCTGAACATTGATTAGGTGAAAAAATTACACTCCCTGTTATTGAAGAAGATTTTTCAGTGATCGATTTTTCTATTTTTTGAAGGATTAAATTTTCATCGAAAGTTCCAAAGTCGTTTGAAGAAAGTGTGCGCATCACACCATTTTCTATTGACCTTTTATATGTTGAAGAAGTGCATCCTTCATAACATCCATTCTTTGTGCCTTCAAAATCCGAACATTGTTGTTGACAATTTTGAGAACCTTTTGGTATTTTTGCTCCTTCTTCTACATATTCTTCTGCGAAATTAGAAAAAACATGCCCAAACTCATGTGTTAAAACCGTAAGAGGAAGATTTTTATTTATAGACACAACATTTCTGTAAGTTGATGATCTTATATTTGAGGGGTTGTCAGTTATAGCAAATATGAAATCATTTGGACAAGATGCTGCTTTTTTTATTATTTCTTTGTTGTAACATAGGACTGCAACACCTTTGTAAATTTCACAATCTAATTTATAGTCATCTATATAAAAAACATTGAAAGAATCTTTATTATCTTTTAAAGGAGGAGTTTCTAAAAGAAAATCTGCATATTTTTTTGTAGTTTCTTTATCTGAGAAAAATACTAAGTTTATTTTTCCTATTCCGTTATCATAAAGAGTTTTGCAATCTTCTAAAACCTCTTCTGCTGGACTGGCTTGTGTTAATTTTGAAGATATTAAGAAAGAAGTTAACACTGACACTATTAAAATTGATAAAGAAATCCAAAATACCCATCTTATCTCCATGCTTTTTTATTGGTTAAATAGTATATAAGGTTTAGGAGAATATTATATAAATAGATTTTACTGTGTGCATTTATGTATGTTCCACTAAATATATTCCATTATTTTAAAAACAAAGAATTAGGGGAGATTTATGTTAGTGTTGCTATAAAGGCCTTCGCTCTCTCGATGATTTCTATTTTTATTCCGGTTTATCTTTATCAGCTAGGTTTTTCTTTTGCGACTATAATTGCTTTCTTTGGGGTTGTTTCTTTGACTAGTGTTATTTTTTCTATTCCTGTTTCTAAATTAGCTTCTAAAAAAGGATTCAAACATACTATATTGTATAGTGTTCCCTTTCTTATTGTAGCTTATATTTTACTTTACACAATAGAACAATTTGGATGGTGGGTGTATTTACCTGCTATTTTGATAGGTGTTAGTAAGTCTTTATTCTGGACAAGTTATCATGTTGACTTTGCTTTTTTTAGTAATAAGAGAAAAAGAGGTTCTCAAATTGGAAACGCTAAAATATTTATTTCATTGTTTAGTGTTTTGGGGCCTATCATTGGAGGAATAACTTTAGCATTTTTTGGTTTTAAATTACTTTTCTTGGTTGTCTCAGGGATTTTGTTTTTCTCTACCGTTCCTTTATTTATGTCTAAAGATATTCACGACCCTATTGACTTTTCTGTAAAAGAAGTTTTTAAAAATAGAAAATGGAAAGATTTTCTTGGTTTTTTTGGAAATGGTGTAGAAAGTAGGATGGGTATAACACTTTGGCCTTTATTTGCTTTCATTTTTATTCTTGGCTCTAGTTATATTGATCTAGGGTCTTTGACTTCGGTTGGTTTACTCTTTTCATTGATTTTTATATTCTTTATTGGAAAATTTTCTAATATTAAAAGAAAATCTGTGTTGAAATTTGCGGCAATCACCAATTTATTTATTTGGACTATGAGATTCTTCATAAAAACAATCCCACAGCTATTTGTTGTGGACTCTATCTATGGGGCTAATAGATCAATGATTGGCATTTCATTTGACGCTATCTCTTATGACAAAGCAAAGAAAGGAGATATTGTGAAAGCCATAGCTTTTAGACAAATTAGTTTAAACTTAGGTGGTGCAGTCAGTATGTTTGTGCTTGCACTATTGATAGATCCTTTGTCAAAAATCTTTATTGGAGGAGGAATTGGGTCTCTTTTATTGTTATTATTTTGAAGGCAAAGTTTTAAACTGTGTAAATTAAAATTTACTAGTTTAAAACTTGCTGAGTCATACCACAAGTTTTAAAAACCTTAAATAAACTAGTTTTCTATGGTGGCGAGCCAGATTAAACTAGGAGTATTGACATTTAGATAGTTATAAGGAGGAACGTGTTCTATGGGAAATAAAATTTATGTTGGAAATTTGCCTTTCAGTTTTGGCGAGAAAGAACTAAGAGATGCTTTTGGATCTTTTGGTGAAATCACTGAAGCTACAGTTATTAGCGACAGACATTCCGGAAGATCAAAGGGATTTGGTTTTATCACATTTGCCAGCGACGAAAGCGCTCAAAAAGCGGTCGAAGCTATGAATGGAAAGGAAACTGGCGGTAGAGAACTTAAGGTAAGCGAAGCTAAAGCTAGAGAAGAGTAATTTTCTTTAGCAATTTTATTATTTTATTTTGTAATTTTTCTTTTTGATTTTATTGTTAGTGTTAACTTAATTTTTCTATAATTTATTATCTTATCGACGATTAAAACTTGTTGGTAGGATAAGTTTAAAAGTGTAGTTTAATACTTTGCCTCGCTGTAATTTTATAATTTTGGTGATATAATATAAAAATGACAAAGGAAAAACAAATAGAAACTGAAAGTCAAAGAAAAGATAGAGAAGAATTAGATAATTATAGGGTTATTGCTGCTCACTTAGTCCCTACTCTTGATGATTTGCCTAAATTAGATAGATATGAAATTTATGGAGGATGTTTTCCTTTGAAAGATGTTGTAGGTGGTGGAGACCATATTGGATTTTTTGACTTTGGAAGAATGTTTGATTTTGATGTTTTGATTAAAAATGCTAAAAAAAATCGTAATATATCTAGAAGGAAAAGAAAAAATTCTTCACAGTTTAATAGTTTAATAAATAAATTAGAAGAAACTTCAAAAAAAGCAGGTATTTTGATATCTGATGCTGCGGGGCATGCAATGACTGATTCTTCTGTTAGTAATTCTGCTTATCTAATGTTTAACACTGCTCTTTTATATGAAATAGAAAGGAATGGAGAGGTTACTTTAGAAGTTATTGAAAATATTAATAATGTTTTAGCACATAGATTTACTAGTAGATTAAAACAAGGGAGCCATAAATTTTTAACTATGCTTTATGGGGAATTATCTCCTCAAAATAATTCTTTTAGATATGTTAGTGCAGGACATCCCTCCCCCATACTATACAGTGGGAATCTTGAAAGGATAATCTCTTTAGAAGAAAACCAAAGAGAAAGTGGTTTTGCAATGGGTGTTGTGGAAAATAAAAGCCATATAAATTGGAAGTCTACTCCAAATGTTCAAGTTGTTGATGATGATTATAAAGTAAATGAAATTTCATTAAAAGAGCCTGGTGATTTTATTTTGTTACACTCTGATGGGCTAGCAGAACATACTATTGCAGATTATAAAGTTAAAAGAAGAGGTTCTTATAGAAATCATAGACTTCCAAAACTTTTAGATGATTTAAAGGTTGAATCTGCTAGAAATGTAGTTTCTGAAGTTTATAAAAATATGAAAGAATCTGCTGAAATTGAAGATGATGTTACTCTTTGTGTTGTTAAAAGAGTTGAATAAAAATATAATAAATGTTAACAATAGTTAACAGCGTTTGCGAAAAGTATATAAAGTTAACAATAGTTAACTATTTATGGAAACAATATATGATGGAAATATTGATGAATTTATCAGTAAAGGAAATAGAATTCTCTCTTTTGGAGCTAGTTGGTGTGCTGATTGCCTCCCTTTTGGTTGGAGACTTGGCTTTATAGAGAAAATAGCTAGAGAGGCAGAAATTAATGAACAAGAACTGAGGTTTGGAAAAGTTAATCTTGATGGACATTCAAAGGGTCCCGCTCCAGTTAGAGAAATCAAAAGAGCAGAAGGACCATATAGTGAATTTAGAGATGGATTTAATGGCACTTCTGAAGGGTGGCTGAAAAAATTACCTATAACTTATTTGCTTAGAGATGGTGACATTATTGATAGTTTTTTGGTTCAGGATGTGCCTACAAATAAATCTCTCGCTGGAAGAATTAATGAAGTATTTAGATATGAACTCAAAACTAGAAAACTCCAAGAAAATGTAGATTATGTTAGTGGTGCTGTTGTTAGACTATGGTGATAATTAACACGAACTTATTGATATGTAGAAAGTTTTAAGCAAAAGCAAGAAGTTTTAGTTAATAGTTGTGTTCGTTTAATGTATCTTGTGCGAAGTTTTGACACATAAGTGTTAAATAATATATATTTTAGCTAAAACTTAGACCAAATGGGTCTCTTCTTCTACTCGGAGTTGGTTTTCTTTTTTTATCTGCTTTTCTTGCTTTATCAGTATTATGTCTTTCATAATGACAATTGGCACATAAAGCTCTTAAATTTTTAGTGGTGCTTTTTCCATTTTTGGAAACTTCTTTAATATGGTCAAAATGAGTCGAAGCGGCTTTTAATTGTTTCTTGCATATGGCACATCTATTTCTTTGAACATCTAAAATGTAATTTTTTTGTGATCTGGTTACTGGTTGCCTTTTTTTAGGACTTTTAATTTTTTTACCGGTTATTATATCATATCCGCCAAAGTTACCTAATAAGTCTTTCATTATGAAGTTTATTATGCTTTTCAATTAATAAATTTATCTCTTTCTTATTAATTAACCCGAACCTTTTTGGATTATTAAACTTCTTGGCAACGCTTAAAGGTTTTAGCTTATTGCTCAGCTTCTGGATTTTTAGCCCACTTACTTATTATAGTGATGCCTATTATTGCTATGATTGTGATTATAATTGCAGTAAAGAACTCGGAAAGGTAAGGATATTTGGCAAAAAGGTTTGTTTTGGTCGCTTCTTCGACTATTTTTACTATAAAATCACGCCATGAAAGAGCTATTAGTAAAGAAAAGGCTGCAATTACTGCTGTAGCTGCGTGGTTTTTGAATTGAGATCCGAGGTATTTTGTGCTTTCTATGCTCTTTGAACTTACTTTTTTACTTACTTCTTTGATTATTTTTTTAGCCATTTTCAATAGAAAGTGTTAAGGTTTTTAATGGTTTGTTTTAGATACCGAGCGCGTTCGGCGCTGCGCGCCTCACTATATGTGAAGCAATATATTCTAGAATTTAAATAAAGAAAGTTCGCGGCGAAATTAATAAAAATAAAATAATAAAGTTGTTAGGTAATTACTTACCCTTTACCATCATAAAACCGATTATGGCAAATGCTATTACGTTAATCCATGGTCCCCAAGATCCGGTGTCAATCCTGACAAGAGGCAATAGCAACATCAAAGCAATTAACAAAAATAGCCATCCGTTTATATTTTTCATTCTTTTTCTACCTCCTTTCATCCTCTTTTTTAGTTATGAGATGTAAAGGGCGTTATCGTTTATATATTTATCTAAGAAGGTCTGGAGTATTATTAAAAGAAATTTTTTGTAAGTATATAAGTTTTGGGATATAATTGATAAATTTATGGAAAATATCTCTTTTTTATGTTTATCGACGATAATGGGGTGTTTGTGTGTGTTTGGACAGGTGTTTGTTTGTTAAAAAGGGTGTTTGTGTGTGTTTGTTTTTGGAAAAAGGGGTGTTTGTGTTGTATTTTTAAGTGAAAAAAAGAAAGATTTATATACGATAAAAGGTATTTTATTATTATGTTTTGGTTTTCTGGAAAAAAGAGGTTGCAAAATTTAGAAAATGATACTAAAAAGAGTTTTGAATCTGTAAAGGGTGATGTAGATAATATAGGAAAATGGATTAAACACCTTGATTCTCAAGGCAAACAGCTACATGGTGTTAAAGATGAGATTATAAAAGATTTATCGACCTTAAAAGATGATTTGAATGACTTAAAGGATATGTTTGAAGAGATTCAAACAGGGCTACAATTCAAACAGCCGTCCAAGAAACAAACAGCTGTTCGTAAACAAACAGCTGTTGAGGCTGTTTATGAAGCTGTCCAAACACCTGTCCAAACAGGTAATTTATATGGTATTTTGGATGGGTTAACTGCTAATGAAAAACTTGTTGTTTGGACTTTGTTAAATTCTGCAGATGATATGAAACTAAGCTATGAAGATATAGCAAGGCTTCTAGGTAAAGAGAGATCTACGGTTAGAGGACAAATAAATTCTATAAAACAGAAAAGTGAGGGTCTTTTACAGGAGATAACTGAGTCAAATGGGAAAAAGAGAGTGTTTATACATGAAGAAGTTAAAGAAAAATTGTCAGAATATGCGAAAGTGAGAGTTAAGGGAAGCAAAAAATCACGAAAAAAGAAGTGAATTGATAAAATTATGTGAAAAAGTGAGGAAATTAGGAAGAGAGTATAGGGAAGAGAGAAAAGTGAGAGAGAAAATAATATTGAGTTCAAGTAAAAGTGAGAAGAAAGTACCAAGTTGAGAGTATTTTCTTTGATGATGTGTATTAAGTTCGGGTTAATTCTCCAAATCTGAATTTAATATGGGAAAACGATAGGTGTAGATGTAGATTAAGTTATTCGGTTACCAGTTTAACTCTAAAATTTTATTATCTATTTTCTCTCAGAGATTTTATCGTTGACAAAGGAGCTATTTGTTTAAGGTTTTCTGATATTTTAAGAGTTATTTTCTTATTGTTTTGTCTTATTTTCTTTAGTGGTATCCCTTTGGTTAGAAGCCTTTGGACGTAGTCTCTAATTGAGCTCTCAGAAATGCTTAATTTCTCTGCTAATATTTGATAATCGACTGACAAACCTTGTTCTTCTAAGGAATAAATTGTTATGAAAACTATCATTTCTTGCTCTGTTAGACTATCAAATTTACTTATTATTTCAGATCTTATTGTGTCTAGTGAATCTACTATTTCAGGGACTTTCTCTAGGTTGTTTTGTTCCTGTTTGATTTGGTTATAAAGTTCGGTTAATGCTTTATTGTCTGTCTGTCTGATTGTCTGTCTGTCTGTCGAAACCCCATTATTTCCTATGGAAATATCTTGATTTTGGCTTTTCTCGGCTTTAAATGGTAAATTCATTGTCGAAGTGTCTGTCGAAGTGTCGAAACCCCTTGGTTTCGTGTCGAACTCTGACAGCTTCTCTGTCGTATACCATAAAGTTCGTTTTAATTCAGTTATTTCATAAAATAAATTATCTATATCTTCTTTTATTCTTTTGAAAGATTCGATTATTTTAGATTCATCCATTGGTTTTTAGAGCTTAGAGAGAATATAAATATTATTGCACAATCATAAAGATTAATGTTATTGATGATTTTTGTATATTTTATAGGCTCCATTCGATAGTCTCCATCGTTGACGTCTTATATATTGTGTGCCTGAAGGTGATTTATTTACCTGAGTTATTAGTTTTTCTTTTTCGAGAGAAAGAAGCATTGATTTCATAAATTCTTCATCTCTGGCTATCTCTCGGGCTATTTCTGAAGTAAATTTTGGAGTTGGTGATTGTTCAAATAGATAGTGTAGAATTTGTTCAGAGATTTTTTGTTTCTTTTGTTCGGAGATTCTTGGCATGTTAATTAGAGATTATTTAGTTTTATAAAAGTTTAGCGATAACTCTTTAAACCTCTATTTCTGAGAATGTGCACTGATAAAATAAATGGCTCAAAAGATTGCTTATCTTGAGCCTCACACCACTGCCGATACTTCCAACATCCTACACCCCCTTGTTAAAGAATGGTTTTTTTCACGCTTTAAGGATTTCTCGTTGACTCAGTTGTATGGGGTCAAGACTATTTATGATAGAAAGAATGTTCTAGTTAGTGCTCCTACTAGTGGAACTAAAACGCTGACTGCTTTCTTGGGCATCATTAACTATCTTGTTGGTTTGAGTTTGAAAGCTGAACTTGAAGATAAGATATATGCTGTTTATGTTAGTCCTTTGAAAGCTTTGAGTAATGATATATTTGTTAATCTGGAGACTCCTTTGGAAGAGATTAGAGAGCTTGCTGAGAAGAAGGGTTTGAAGATGCAAAAAATTAGAGTTGGTTTGAGGACTGGAGATACTACTCCTTCAGAGAGGGCTAAGATGGCTAGGAAGGCCCCTCATATTTTCTTAACTACTCCTGAAAGTCTAGCTATAATTCTTACAACAAAGAAATTTTCAGATAACCTTTCTGCTTTGGAATTTTTAGTTATTGATGAAATACACGCGATGGATAATAAGAGGGGTACTTATTTGAGTTTGACGCTTGAAAGATTGAATGATTTTAGTTTGATTGAGCCGGTTAGAATTGGTTTGAGTGCTACTATTTCTCCTTTGGAAGAGATTGCAAGGTTTTTAGTTGGTAGGGATAGGGATTGTTTGATTGCTGAAGTTAAGCTAAATAAAAAAATAGAGATTGATCTTATTTCTCCTGGAGAGAGTTTGATTGAGATTGAAACAAATGAAAATCAGAAAAGGCTTTATCATATTTTGCATGATTTGATTCAAGAAAATAAAACTACTTTAATATTTACAAACACTAGAAGTGCTACTGAAAGAGTTGTGCATTATCTTGATTTGTATTTTCCTGGTAAGTATCTTGGGTTAATTGGTGCACATCATAGCTCTATGAGTAAAGAAAAGAGATTTGAGATAGAAGAACGTTTGAGAAAGGGTGAATTGAAAGTTGTTGTTACGAGTACTAGTTTGGAATTAGGTATTGATATTGGTAATATTGATTTAGTTGTGCTTCTTAGAAGTCCGAAAGGTGTTGCAAGGGCTTTACAAAGAATTGGAAGGGCCGGACATAAGTTACATGCTAATCCTAAAGGAAGGTTTATCGTTTTGGATAGAGATGATATGGTTGAATGTGGTGTTTTAATGAAAAACATGATAGAAAAGAAAATTGATAAAGTTAGAATTCCTAAGAATGCTTTGGATGTGTTGGCTCAGCAAATTTATGGGATGGCAATTAGTAAAATATGGAAAGCAGATGAAATGCTTGAAGTTATTAGAAAGAGTTATTGTTATGAGAATTTAAGTAAAGAAGATTTTTTTAGTATTGTTAGTTATCTTGCGGGAGATTATGCTTTGGAACATAGACACGTTTATGCTAAGATTTGGTATGATCCTGAGAGTGGAGAAATTGGAAAGAAAGGGAAATTGGCTAGAATAATTTATATGACTAATATTGGAACTATTCCTTCTGAAGGTTTTATTGAAGTGTCTATAGGTACTGGTCCGAGAAAGAAAGAAGTTGTGGGAAAAATTGATGAAGGTTTCCTTGAAAGATTAAAGAGAGGAGATGTATTTGTTTTAGGGGGTGCGAAATACCAATATACTTTTTCGAGAGGAATGAAAGCTTATGTTATTGCTGATGTTTCTAAAAATCCTACAGTTCCTTCTTGGTTTTCAGAGATGATGCCTTTGACAATTGATGTGGCGAAAGATATTGGAAGATTTCGAAAGCTTGTAAAAGAAAGAATAAATAGGAAAAAAGAATGTATTGAATTTATTCAAGAATATTTACATTGTAGAGAAGCTATTGCTAATGAAATTTATAATTATATGAAAGAGCAAAGCAAGTTTTCGGAAATACCTGATGAGCACACTTTAGTTGTTGAGAAGTTTAAATCAGATAAAGAGTATTTGTTGTTTCATAGTATGTATGGGAGAAGAGTTAATGATGATTTATCTAGAGCTTATGGTTTTGCCGCAGGAAGATTAAGACATAGAGATATAGAAGTTGGGATAAATGATAATGGTTTTTTCGTTGCTGGAGAAAAACTTGATGAAAAGAAAATTTTGGAATATGTGAAAGAAAATAATTTAGAAGATATATTGAAAGAAGCTATAGAAAAGACTGATGTTTTAAAAAGAAGATTTAGACATTGTGCTTCTAGGAGTTTAATGATTTTGAGAAATTACAAAGGAATAAGTAAGAGTGTAGGGAAACAGCAAGTTCATTCCGGTTTTTTACTTCCTGCTGTTAAAAAAATAAGTAATGAGTTTCCCATCTTACAAGAAGCTAGAAGAGAAGTTTTAGAAGATTTGATGGATATAAATAATGCAAAAGAAGTGTTGAAGAAAATTGAGAAAGGAAGTATTGAGGTTAAAATTGTTAATACTCCTTTGGTTTCACCTTTTGGGTTGAACTTGATTGCACAGAGCCATGCTGATTTGATAAGGATGGAAGAAAAAGCTGCATTTTTAAAAAGAATGCATGAATTACATTTGAAAATTATTAAAGAGAAAGAATGACAAAAATAGAATATTTTGGAAAAAGTTTGTTAATTGATAAAAAGATAGCTGTGGTAGGTGATTTGCATTTGGGTTTTGAACAAGTGATGAGAGATAGTGGAATTTTCGTTCTGGTAGATATAGTTAATGAAATTAAATCAGATATTGAAAATCTTTTTAATGAAATAGGTAATGTAGAAAAAGTTGTGCTTCTTGGAGATTTGAAACATGAGTTTGGTAAAATATCTATGGATGAGAGAAAAGAGATAGGTGAAATAATGAATTTATTGCGTCGTAAAAGTAAAGAGATTATTGTGATTAAGGGAAATCATGACGTCATTACTAATTATTTAATTGATGAATTAAAAAATGTTGAGTTTGTTGATTATTATTTATATGGTGATAAAAATAAAATTGCTTTTGTGCATGGAGATAAAGATTTTCCTGAAATAAATGATAAAGATGTAAAAAATTGGGTAATGGGTCACGGTCATCCTGCAATTGTTTTGGAACATGGGCCAAAAAAAGAAAAATATAAATGTTTTTTAGAAGGAAAGTTTAAAGATAAAAAAATAATTGTTGTGCCTAGTTTCTTTTCTTTTAATGAGGGCACTGATGTTTTGGGAGGATATAGTTTAGGGTTGGCATGGGATTTTGATTTTAATAAATTTGATATTAAAATTGTTCAAGAAGATAGTTTAAAGATTTTAGATTTTGGAAAATTAAAAAAGATTAATTAATTTTAATTATTTTTTGGAGAGATTCTTGGAATTGGAATATGGGTTGGAAGGTTTAACTCATCTTGTAATTGTAATGTTTTTGGGGAACATTTTTTTAAAATGAAATTATTTAATGAGATAGTTAGTTGGTTTGGGAGATTCTTCTTTTTCCAAGTTTTAAAAATTTCTTTAGACTCTTCTTTTTCTGTAGTTATTACTATGTTTCCTTCTATGTTAACTTCTCCCAACAATTCTTCTTTTTTTGCATCTGGGTCTTTATAATTTAATAAATGGCGAAAAGAAATTTTGATAGCATCATCTGATTTTAAAAAATCTACTTTCTCTTTCTCTAAATCAGTGAATTTTATCTCTACATTTAAACTAGGTTTGTTCATTTTATTTTTTTTCTTTTCTGCAGATATTTTTGTGAAATTAAATCCTATTATTTTCATGATTTTTTTTATTAAACTCAGTTTATAAATATTATGATGGTATATATTGAAAAATATTAATTATGATAGATCTTCTTCGGAAATTACTACAAAATCACCAATTGCAACAATAGAATTGTAAGGTATTACTACTTCTTTACTTTGGTTTGATTCTAAGTTTAGATTTTTGGTATATGATGTTGCGTCTTTTAATATTAATTGTATGAGTTCTCCGGTTCTTGTCTCGAAAGTTACATCTTTAACTAAACCTAGTCTTTTTCCTTCTTTTGTTACTATTAATCTTCCTAAAATGTCTTTGAATGGTTTTTTATCTGTAGGCATAAAGTCAAAGAAGAAGAGAACTATTTAAAGATTTTGTCAAAATGAAATGTATTATTGTTTTGTTTATATTATTGTAATTTTATAGATATTGTATTTCTTTGAAATAGTGTCACCCTTATGTTTCCTTTGGAAGTTTAAAAAAGTTTATAAAGTAAAATTAATTTTTTTATTTTTGATTTTCTTTTTTAAGTTTTTATATATTATATTATATATATTATATTATATATTATATATATTATAAATAATAATTAAATTTACTAATTAAAGTTCGGTTAATATTTGTGTGTTTGTTTTTAGATTATTATTTCTCTAGAGTGGAAATAGAGGTGTGAGAGTTATTTTAATTTTTAACTAATTTTTAGTGAATTACGAGGAGAATTTTAATTTTCCATATGAAATAGAGCTTGAGATATAGATAAATTTATAATATTCAAGAGTTTTTAATTGTCGTTGAAAAGATGGTGGCTAAATTAGATAAAATTTTTGATTCTTTTGTTAAAAATAGATTGTTTAAAGATAAGTCAATTTTACAAATTTCTCATACTCCTAACAATATAACTCATAGGGATGAGCAAATTGAAGAGGTAGCAGCAATTCTAGCTCCAGCATTAACAGGTGAGAAAGCAAGTAATCTTTTTTTATTTGGTAAGACAGGAACTGGAAAAACTCTTTGTGTTAAATATGTATGTGATGAGATGTTGAAAAGAGTAAAGCAAGACGGACAAGATAATTTAAAATTTGTTTATATTAATTGTAAAATGGGTAAGGCTGCAGATACTGAATATAGAATTCTTGCAGAAATTATTAAAGGTTTGGGAGGCAGTGTGCCAATTACAGGATTGCCAACTGGAAGTGTTTATGATAAGTTTAAGGAATTAGTTGATGAAAGGAAACAAATGATTGTGATTATTCTTGATGAAATTGACCAAGCAGTTAAGAAGAATTCAGATAGTTTTCTTTATAGTTTAACTAGGGTTAATTCAGATTTAAAAAATTCACAGATAAGTTTGATAGGAATAAGTAATAGTTTAGTGTTTAAAGATTATTTAGATCCGAGAGTTAGGAGTTCTTTGGGTGAAGAGGAATTGGTTTTTCCATCATATAATGCATTACAATTACAAGATATTTTAAAAAATAGAGCAGAAAATTCATTTAAAGAAGGGGCTCTTGATGAAGATGTTATTCCTAAGTGTGCTGCATTTGCTGCAAGAGAACATGGTGATGCGAGAAGAGCATTAGATCTTTTAAGAGTTGCTGGGGAAGTTGCAGAGAGAGAGGGTTCGAAAAAAGTTATTCAAGGACATATTGATAAAGCAAATGATAAACTAGAGAAAGACAATATGTTGGAAGCGATAAAAAAACAACCAATTCAATTCCAATTGGTTTTGTACTCTATTATGAAATTATATTCATCTAAAAATAAAAGTAGTTTTTTTACAGGAGATGTTTTTAGAGAATATGAAAATTTGTGTTCTGAAACTAAGAATGATGTTTTAACGCAGAGGAGAGTTTCAGATATAATTCAAGAGTTTGATATGTTGGGATTGATTAATACAGAAGTTATTAGTAAAGGAAGACAGGGTAGAACTAGGGAAATAAAGTTAATGATTTCAAAAAAGATTTTTTCAAACGCGGAGGGAATCTTAAGAGATTCTTTAAATATATGAATCAAGCAGTAATGGATATAATTAAAGAAAAAGGTTTACTTTTAGAAAAAGATGTTTTTGATTTATTAAATAATTTTGAGGATCCAAATTTAGCTAGAATTTTTTTAGATAATTTGGAAAAAGCTTCAGGTCAAAAGATGATAACTTCTTCTGTTTTGAGTAAGAACTTTCAGTATGTTCAAGAAATTGTAAATACATTTCCTGGCGAAATGAAAAATCGCGTTGAGAAAGTTTTTGTTAAAATGGGTATCAATTTAGAAGTAAAAAAAGAAACTAAATTTATTGATAAAACTAGTGATTTAAAGAAGGAGATTCAAAAATAAGTTACCAAGTTTTTTATTCAGATACAAAAAATAATAAGAAAGTAGAATTCTCTGATTTTGTTTATCATTTTAGAGCAAGATATCAAGAGATGCAAAGAATTTTAATGCAGAGGCCTGGACTTGATGATTTAGTTTCCATAAATAAAATTTCTCCAAATAGGCAAAAAGTTAACATTATTGGAATTTTAACTGAGAAAAGATTAAGTAAAAATAAAAATTTATTATTAAAGTTTGAGGATTTAACTGGAACAATTACAACTCTTGTGAATAAAGATAGTGAGTGTTTTGAAAAAGCTTCTGAGATCCAATTAGATGATATTGTTGCGATAAAAGGTTCTGGAAATAAAGATATAATTCATGTTTTTGATGTTATTTTTCCGGAATCCTTTAGAGAGAAAGTTTTTTTTGATGACGATTTTTCCATTGCATTTATTTCAGATATCCATGTGGGAAGTAAAAAGCATTTAGGTAGTGAGTTTCAAAAATTTATTAATTGGTTAAATAAAAAAGATGAAGTTGCGAGTAAAATAAAATTTATTTTTATTGTGGGTGATAATGTAGATGGAGTTGGTGTTTTTCCAGGGCAAGAAAAATTGATTGAACTTAAGAGTTTTAAAGAGCAATATAACCAACTAGCTAATTACTTAGAACAAGTGCCAAAAGATATTATTATGTTTATGTGTCCTGGTCAGCACGATTGTGTTAGGATTGAGGAGCCTCAACCACCAATAAGTAAGTTTTATGCAGAGAGATTACATAAAATAGAAAATCTTATTTTAGTTCCTAATCCTACTTCTATTAAATTATTTAATAATGATAAAGAATTTAGAGTTTTAATGTATCATGGTGGAAGCATACACGCTTTCATTAATGAAGTTCCAGAGCTTAGGCTTATGAAAGCTCATAATTGTCCTGCTAAAGCTGTAAAACATATGCTAAAGAGAAGACATTTGGCGCCGATGCATGGTGTTTCCCCACAAATTGTTTATGTGCCAAATAGAAAGAAGGACCCGCTTTTGATTTCAGAGGTTCCAGATATTTTATGTACTGGAGAAGTACATAGGCTCGATATTGAGAACTATAATGGGACAATTATAATTACTGGAAGCTGTTGGCAGGCACAAACAGATTTCGAAGAAAAAGTAGGTAATGTACCAGATCCATGTAAGGTTCCAATTTTTAATTTAAAATCTAGAGAGCTCAAAGTTTTAGATTTTAGCGAGGATGAGGATGAAAGTTAAACAATATTTTGATTTGATAGGGGAAGAGGTGAATAAACATTATTTGATTGCAGATTCAGCTAAGAAGAAAGGTTTAGATCCTGTTTCAGAAGTTGAAATACCTCAAGCTACATCTCTTGCTGAGAAAGTTGTAGGTGTTGTTAGCATTTTATGTCCTCAATTAGCTAATGATAAAAAAATAGTTAATAGAATTTTAGAATTGGAAAAAGAATATGGGAAGTTGGACCCTGCGGTTGCTTTAATAATTGCTGAGGAAACTGCCAAAGAGAAATTTTACAAATTCGAAACACATAAAGAAGCCATAGAAATAGGAATTAGGTTGGCTCTAGGATATTTGACTATGGGTATTGTTTCTTCTCCAATTGAGGGATTTGTTAAATTAGAATTTAAAAAGACTACTGACGGAAAAGATTATTTTGCACCTTATTATTCAGGCCCTATTAGATCTGCTGGAGGTACTGAGTCTGCTTTTTCTTTAGTAGTTATTGATTATTTAAGGGAGGTGTTAGGGTATGAAAGGTACGATCCTACTGATTTAGAAATAAAAAGAGGAACCCATGAATGTTATGAATACCATGAAAGAGTTACTAATTTACAATATCTTCCTTCAGAAGTAGAGTTAGATTATTTAATGAAAAATATTCCTGTTCAGGTTTCAGGAGATCCTAGTGCTAATAGGGAAGTCTATAATTACAAAGATTTGCCTAGGGTGGAGACAAATGTTATTAGAAGTGGGTTTGCTTTAGTTATGGGAGAAGGTATTGCACAGAAGGCTCCAAAAATTCTTAGAAGAGTTAAAAAATTAAGGGAAAAAGGATTTAAGCTTTCTGGTTGGGATTGGTTAGATGATTTTGTTAAACTACAAAAAAATTTGAAAGAAGGAAAGTCTAGTGAAAGTGGGATAAAGGGAGCAACATATATGCAAGATATTGTTGCAGGAAGACCTATTTTTGGACATCCTAGTTTTTCAGGAGCTTTTAGATTAAGATATGGTAGAAGTAGGAATATTGGATACTCTGCTTTAGCTTTGAGTCCAGCGACGATGGCTATAACTGGCAACTTTATTGCTGTGGGAACACAACTTAAAATTGAAAAACCTACAAAAGGGTGTACTGTTGCTGCTTGTGATGGGTTAGATGGTCCTATTGTTAAGTTGAATAATGGAAGTGTGTTAAAAATTGATGATTTTGAAGAAGCAAAACGTTTGTATAAAGATGTGTCTGAAATAATTTATTTAGGAGATATTTTAGTTCCTTATGGGGATTTTTTAAATAGAAATTATAATTTATCTAAGCCAGGCTATGTTGAACAATATTGGTTGGAAGAGTTAAGAAATAAAGAAGGAGATAGTGAATTAAATATTGATTTTGATAAAGCTTGTAAAATTTCAAAAGAATATGGTGTTTCATTACATCCAAAGTTTATATATTACTGGAGTCAAATAAGTTATGATTTATTTTTATCTTTGATAGATTGGATAGCACATGGGAAAATTAATAGTGATAAACTTGTTTTACCATACAATAAAGGAGACTCTGAAAGGTTTGCAAAAGGTAAAAGAGCATTAGAATTAATTGGTTGTCCACATGAAATTGCGACGGAAGATGTAGTTTTGAAACAAAATGAAACGAAAACTTTTCTTTTTAATTTAGGTTTTAATCTAATAGATATTGATTTGGAAGAGGAAGTAAATAAAATTATTGAGAAAATTCCTAAAGAGGGAGATGTGTTAAGTTTAGTTAATGATTTATGTGATTTTGAGATTAGAGATAAGGCTGGAACATTTATAGGTGCTAGAATGGGAAGACCTGAAAAAGCTAAACTTAGAAAATTAACTGGGAGCCCACATGTTTTATTTCCGGTTGGTAAAGAAGGCGGGAGATTAAGAGATGTGAAGACTGCTGTTGAAGTAGGGACTATTAAATCTGATTTCCCAATTTACTATTGTAAAAAATGTAAGGAAGAAAAGATTTATCCTAAATGTGAAGTATGTAATGAACAATGTAAGAAAATGATTTATTGTCCTCTATGTGAAAGAAATTATGATTCTAAATGTCCTGAGCATTCGGTAAATTTACTTTCTAAAAATAGAAGAATTGATGCTAGGCATTATTTTGATAAAGCTAAGAGCCTCGCAAAAGTTAGATTAGAAGAGTTGCCGGTGGCGGTTAAAGGTGTTAGAGGAACATCTAGTGGAGACCATAGTTGTGAAAATCTTGCTAAGGGTTTGTTGAGAGCTAAATATAATTTACATGTAAATAAAGATGGAACCATAAGATATGATATGAGTGAGATGCCCCTAACACATTTTAAACCTAAAGAGATTGGAACAAGTGTTGAAAAATTGAAAGAGTTAGGTTATGAAAAAGATATAAATGGTAATAATTTAGAAAGAGAAGACCAATTGCTAGAGATTTTTCCACACGATATAATTCTTCCGGCTTGTCAAGAATCAGATGATGAAAATGCAGATGATGTTTTTTTAGATGTTAGTAAGTTTGTTGATGATGAGTTGAGAGACTTGTATGGCTTACAACCATATTTTAATTCCAAGACTAAAGGAGATATAATTGGTGCTCTTTTTGGATGTATTGCTCCACACATTTGTAATGCTGTTGTTGGAAGACTTATTGGTTTTTCTAAAACTCAAGCTTTCTTAGCGTCCCCGTATATTCATGCAGCTATGAGAAGAGATTGTGATGGTGATGAGGCAGCAGTTGTTCTTCTTATGGATATGCTTTTAAATTTTTCTAGAAAATTTTTACCAGCACATAGAGGAGGAACACAAGATGCACCATTAGTCTTAAATTCTAAAATTAATGCTGGAGAAGTAGATGATATGATTTTTGATGTTGATGTTTCTAAAAATATTCCTCTTGCTTTATATTATGCCGCAGATAAAGGAGAAAATCCTCGAGATATTGAAATGGAACAAATTAAGAATAGACTTGGAGGTAATGAAGAATTTACAAATATTAATTTTTCTTATCCTGTTAGTGATATTAATATTGCGCCACTTTGCTCAAGTTATAAATCTCTTCCAACAATGTCAGAGAAAGTTTCTCACCAAATGAATTTATGTAAAAAAATAAGGGCTGTAAATACTACTGATGTGGCGAGGCTGGTAATTGAAAGACATTTTATTAGAGATATAAAAGGTAATCTTAGGAAGTTTTCTATGCAGACATTTAGATGCGTTAATTGTAATATAAAATATAGGAGACCTCCCCTTTCAGGAAAATGTAGTTGTGGAGGAAAAATAATATTTACAATTTCAGAGGGAAGCATAAAAAAGTATATGGTTGGTGCACTTGAACTTGCTAGGAATTATCATGTAAGTCCTTATCTTTTGGAGTGTTTGGAATTAGTTGAGAAAGATTTAGAAAGTATTTTCGAAAGAGAAAGAGAAACAGGAAACGCTAGGGAATTGGGTTTAGATAAATTGTAGGATTTGTTATTTCTAATTATATTATATAGATTTATTTTGTTTCCTTATGTATAAAAGGATAAATTTCCTGTTACTAATTATACTATGTGAATATTGCTTTTTTGCGTTTTTTTTTGAGAAAGTCTTAAATAACCTCTTCGCTTAAAGGAATTTGTAAAAAATGAGGGTAGATAAGTTTGTTTTATCTTGTGTGGTTTTATCTTTTCTTTTAGCTATTGTTTTCTTTCCATCGGTCAGTGCGTTTGATTTTAATGTTACTCTAAAATACCATAATGGAACTGTTGTTCCTGGAGCGAACTTTACTTTAACTGAATATGCAGTTTATGGTGAGAGTTTTGGAGGTGGAGGTCCAGAGATAAATGCAACTTTTACCAACCTTTCTGATTCCAATGGTATTGTGAGAATAGGTGGGATTACTAATGGGTCGGATAATCTGGTTCCAAGAAATTCTTCCGGTTCAATAGCAAGTGACTCTTTTTATGCATTAAGCGCTAGATTAAATAATTCTGAGAATGTTACTTATGTTGGACCTATAATTCCTAATTTCAACACACTTATTTTTGAGGAGGCTATCTCCGGTTCTTTCATTTATCTTGAACCTGCCATAGGGATAAATATAACAGTTTATAATTCCACAAACCCAAGTCAGCTCCTTGGAAGGGGAATAGATGTTGTCGATGGGGAATTTGGTAATCATCTGTCTGCTTCATCTGACAACCAGTCTTTAACAGATTCTGTTGTGTACCTTCCCCTAAATTCAAGTAATAGTGCAAAGGCAAATTATTCCTTTAGTTTTTACGGAGAAGCTATACCTCCCATGTCTGTTAAATTTGGACCTGATGAATTTTTTACATCAACATGTGATATGAATTCAACTAGGTATAATGCTGGAGAGGTAGTCTCGTGCAGTATAAATAGTAGTATAAATTTGGTTCATGTTTCTGGTTATTTTAACTCTTCATCTGTAATGGGGTGGAATGCGGATACTTATGATGGGGTAAACTATCTTATCATGCCTGGAGAAAGGATTTACGCATCAATGGGAGGAGCTTATGCTGATCTTGGTGCAATTAGCTTCTTTTCTGGAGGAGGGGCAGGATATAACGATACTTATAATTCAACAACAGGATTCTTTAACGTAAGTATTCCTGCCGGGGAAATCGGAATTGAATCTCTTCTGCTTTTCTTTGGGAGGAATGGCTCTACTCCATACTCTGCAATTTATAATGTGTCTGTGAATCTTACAAGTACAGATATTACTGGCCAGCAGGTTATTCCGGAACCCTTGAATGGGGTTGATGATTATTTTGCAGTTAGCACATTTTCTGACCAACAGGGCGGGTCTTCTAGTTTCAATGTAAGTTCAAGCCTGACAACTTTTAATATTACTCAAGGAGATGGTGATTCTCCGAGAGGGCTGTTTACGGAAATTACTCAAAGTTACTCTAACGGAAAAGTTATAAAGTGGACATATGCTCCAACAGCAGAAGGAAAAGGGGCAACGATTCAGATACCAATAATTAACAGTTCAACTGTGGATGTGAACACCTTTGCAATGGGGAACTCTCCCAAGAAGCTGACCTTAAGCACGGCTTCTCTTGCTTCAAATTCTATCTATAATATAGAGATAAACAGTTTTGAGAGAAAAACAGCAGATGATAGAAGCCACGAGCAGACAGGTTCCATGAAAATAGAGATGTTTGATTATTTCAATGACTCTTGTAATGTTCCAAATCCAGGGGAAGGATGTAGTTTATTTAATATTGACAACGCTAGTGATTCAACTGCAGGAAATCAGGCTTTTAGGCTTATGATGCTTGGGAAGGCGAATGTGAAAATGACTGATGTTTCAACGAATACTTCTGTTATGTATGTAGGTGTTAATTTAAGGCAGTTTAATGCTCCTCCTGCTGATTTTGGGAATAATGCTAGTGAGGATAGTGGGAACACTACTGATTTTGACCAGCTTTGGAAGTTTGGCTCTACAGGACCGGAAACTTATAATTATGTTTTTGTAAGCATACCCTATAATGATAGTAAGATTAATGAATCAAGTGAGATTAATGTATCTGTTGATAAGCTGTACGACACAACTTCAAGCACAGACGGAACATGGGAGCAGGTATGGAATAATACTGGAACGGGAGATGGAAATACCAGTGCTGTGGAAAATCTGAGCGATTACAGTGCAAAATTCAGTGATTGGGATTATCTTCTTAATGGAACTACTTGTATGAGTAATGTTTCTTCTACAAATATTACTAATCCGTGCTCAATGGACAATTCAAGCAATCTTATTTATCTGAGAATTCCTCATTTTTCCGGGACAGGGTTGAATGTAAATGGTCAGTGTATAGGAGATTGTACGGTCGATACGCAGTCTGGTACTGGGAATAGTGGAGATTCTGGAAGCAGCGGAAGTTCTTCAAGTTCTTCAGGAGGTAGCAGTAATGTAGTAAACATATGGAAAAATACTTTTGTTGAAGATGATATGGATTTCAGTATTAAAAATTCTATAAATAAAGATTTGAAAGAGAAGGAAAGAGTTAGGATAAAAATAGGAAAAGAAAAACATTTTGTGGGTGTTTTAAATATAACTGGTGATAAGGTGACTATTGAAGTTTCATCTACACAACAACAAGCAACCTTGTCAATAGGAGAAGCAAAATCTTTTGAAGTTACAGGAGATAACTTTTATGATATAAATGTTTTATTGGATGGAATTGTTGATAATAAGGCAAAGATAAAGATTAGATATGTTCATGATTTGATTGAAAAAGCATCTCCAGAAAATAATATAGAAGATTCTTCTAATAATAGATTATCACCCACATTGAATGATAAGATAAGAAATTTCGATGTTTTGAAATTTGGGTTTTGGGCATTTATTGTTTTGATAATTGTAGGGGTTATTTTTGCTGTTCTGAAGTTTAATGAAAAGAAGTCAAGAGATAAAAACGAAACAGTAAAAGTTAAACCCGGGCAAAAAATTAAAGTTTCCTAAAAAAGATAAAATAAAATTGTAGGCACTAACAAAGCACCCATTAAATTTATTCTTCGTGCACCAGATAGAATTGTGAATATTCCTAAAGATGTTGCGGTTGCAAAAACTAAAAGTCCTAAGGGATTTGAAAAGATGGTTATTAAAGTAGTTAACAAAAGGATTATTGTAAGAGATAATTTACTATAGCTTATTTTTGTTATGTTTTTTGAGAATATTTTTGAGATTTTTATTGCTATTAAAAAAGATAGAATTCCTGAAATTATGATTGTTGTAAGAATGAGGTAAACATTAGATAATGTGATTTCAGAGAGGATTTGTTTTACTGCTAATGCTGCACCAGTTCTTGTGCGACCAATACTAAACACAGTTATGAAACTTAAACCCATAACAATTGTATTTATTGCGCCAAGCATTGTTAGAAATCCACGATTTGTTTGTGGAATTATTTCTGAGCCGATTACTGCTGCGTGTCCTGCACCTATTCCAGGAAGAAACGAAGATAAAGGTGCTGAAATCATTGCACCTAAACTTACATTTTTAATTTCTTTTTTTGTTATTTTAATCTCTTTTAATTTTGTTATCTTTTGTTTTGGGATTTGTATTTTGTTTTTTAAACTAATTATTAATGCTGAAGAACCAAATAAACCAGTTAAGAGAGGAAGAAGGGGTTCTTTTACTGGAGAGTTCAAAGCTAGGTAACCTAGAAAGCCGGCTAATAAAAAGATAATTAGTGCTAGATGAAATTTCTTTTCTCTAAGGATTAAATAAATAGATACAAATATTAAAACAAAGGGAATTATCTTTTTTGAAGTTTCAAAAATTAAAGGAAGTAAATAAATAAAAACTGGAGTAAAAATTAAGATTATTATTAACCCAATTATTGAACCATAGAGGGTTAGAATTATTGCATTGTGTGCTTCACCTTTTTTGAGCATTTGGTGTCCTGGTAATATTGAAAGAAAGCTGTCTTCTTCAGGTGCTCCTAGAAAAATTGAAGGAATAAAATCTAAGAAAGTGTGTGTGATAGCCATAGATACGATAAAAATAGCTAGAATGATTGAAGGTATATTTGATAAAGATTCAAGGAAAGATAATAAAATTAAAGAGACTAAATTGATATGTATTCCAGGTATTAAGCCGGTGAAAGTTCCGGCAAGAATTCCTACAGCGAGAGCAATTATGAAATATAAGAACATATAATTTATAATGTAAAGAGTGTTAATAAATTAGTGAATGACTAGGTGGTCTTTCCTTCCTTTTTGTTAGTTTTTAATTTGTTTGCTATTATTAGTGGGTTTGCAGTGTTTAGAGAAAACCCTTTCTTTAGATATTATTTTAAATAATTTTATTTAGGAACAATTGATGCGGTGCTGTATTTCTTTACTAACTCTTTTGCTAAATCTTTGACTTCTTCTAAATTTACTGAATTTATTTTTTCTTCAAAATTATAGTAGTTTTCTGCTTTGCCAGATTCTATTTCTGCGAATAATAATTCATTCATTACTCTAGAGCTTTCTTCTGAACTTATTTTTTTTAAACCTATTAATCTTTCTTTTGATTCTTGAATATCTTTTTCAGTCATTTTTTCTATGTTCGCGAATCCTTCAAGTATTAGTTTTTTTACTTCTGGAATTGCTTCTTTTGTAGTCCCAACATATATTGAATAATAAGAATAGTTTTTTTCTGTGTTTAATGAGCTTTGTACACTATATGCGAGTCCTCTTTTCTCTCTTATTTCTAAGAAGAGTTTAGAAGACATTCCTTTAGCTAAATATGCATCTAAAACTTGTAGAGTTTGATATTTTTTTTCAGTTGCGAGAGGCGCATGCACTGCGAAAACAAAATGTGCCTGGTCTATTCCTGGACGTTCTTCTACAGAATTAGAGTTTTTCTTTTTTATTTCTAAATTTTGGTAAGTTTTGTTTTGTTTTTCGAATTTGGTTTCTAAATAAGAATTTATTTTTTCTATATCTACATTACCTACAATAGTGACTATGTAGTTTTCAGGAGAATATTTTTCTGTAATAAGATTTGACGAAATCTCTTGAAAGTGAAGAAACAGTTTCTTTAGAACCTATTATTCCTTCTCCGAATGGTTTTTCATAAAGGTTTTCTTGTATTTTTTCCCAAATGTGAGATCCGGGGTTATCATGATACATTTTTATTTCTTCTATGATTACTTTTTTTTCTTTTTCGAATTTTTCAGAGTCAAATTTTGTATTATTTAACATATCAGTTAATATGTCTAGACCTGCAAGCACATGTTCTGCAGGAAGTTTGAACCAATAACTTGTTACGTCTTCTGCTGTGAAAGCATTTAATATTCCTCCTTTTTTTTCTATCTCTCTAGAGATATCTTCGTGAGTGCGAGTTTGAGTTCCTGTGAAGAGTAAGTGTTCTATAAAATGTGCGATTCCTTTAATTTTAGAGGATTCGTGAGAGGCTGCAAAGGGGTTTGAAATACTCAAAGATACAATTGGTAAGTCGCGTTTTTCGAATAAGATAGTTACTCCATTATTCAGTTTATATTTTTTAAAATTCATTTAATTGTGAAAAACGTGAGATTAATAAACATTGTGTATAAATTATTATTATGCCAATTAATGCAGGTCATGAATATTTTGAAGTCGAGAAGAAATATCTTGCTGCAAAAAACCTAGAAGAGAAAATTTACTGGCTAGAAGAATTAATTAGAAAAGCTCCGAAACATAAAAGTTCTGAGAATCTGTTAGCAGAATTAAAAACTAGGTTGAAAAAATTTAAGCAAAAATTAGAAAAAGGAAAAAAGTCAGGAAAAGGTGGAAAGAAAGGGATAAGAAAAGAAGGTTTTCAATGTGTGCTTGTTGGTAAAACTAATTCTGGAAAGTCTTGTTTACTTGGAAAATTGACTAATGCCTTTTCTAAAGTTTCAAGGAATGTTTATACGACAAGAGGTCCTGTTGTTGGGTCTATGAATTATCAAGGTGTAAAGGCTCAAATTGTAGATTTACCTTCGATAGATGGAAAAGATTTTGATTATAACTTAACTCATACTGCCGATTGTTTATTAATTGTTGTAGAAAATGTTGAAGATGTTAAAGAAGTAGAAAAAGAACTTAGAAAAGTTTCGGGAAAGAAAATTATAGTTTTTAATAAATCAGATAAAGTCTTAAACAGAAGAAAACTAGAAGCGACATTAAAATCTAAGAGATTTAATTTTGTTATTGTTTCTTGTCTTTCTGGCGAGGGGCTGGAGGATTTAAAATTAAAAATACTTGAATCTATGGAAGTCATTAGAATATATACAAAAGAGCCCGGAAAAGAAAAGAATAAAGATCCAGTTGTTTTACCTATTGGAAGCACAGTTAAAGATGTTGCGGAAACTATTTACAAGGGTTTTTCAAAAAGAGTTAAAGAGACAAGATTGACTGGACCTTCTGGAAAATTCTCAAAACAGAAAGTAGGGTTAAAACATAAATTAAAAGATTTAGATATTGTTGAATTTATTGGTGATTAGTTTTTATTTCCAGGATTTTCTTATTGGAGATATGATTGTTTCAAGGTTTTCTGAAACTGCGTTTTTTAAATCTAAAGGGTGTATTTTTTTTGATGAGAAATCTTTTTCTAATAGCTCATAAGTTAAATATGTTTTATCACCACCATGTTCTTTTAATCTTTTTATTTTTATTTTTTCTAGTTTAGGGAATATAATATATTTACATATCTCTAAGATGGGGTTTTCTTTTATTATACCTAGTGGACAATGGGCTTTTTTTATTTTTTTATTTATTTCTAATTTTGAACTTTTTATTGATATCATTCCTTCTGGGGAGCTGGAAGACATTTTAGATCCTGGGCCTTTTAGATTTGTGATTAGTCCTGTGTGGAAGAAAACAGGTTTTTTCTTAAATTTTATTTTAGAAAGAGTTTCTATTGCTAGAGCGTGAATCTTACGTTGTTCAATCCCAGAAACTACGAAATCTAAATCTAAATGTTTAATATCTACTACTTGCATTAAAGGATAAATCATTTGAGATATCTTTGCATTTTCTATGTCTCTTGCAACCATTTGCATGCTTCTTAGTCCTCTATTTACTGTTGTAGATAAAGAGAGTTGAAGAACATCTTGGAAATATTTTGGTTTTGTTTGAAACTCAGAACCTTTAATAAATTTAGCTTTTGTTAATCCTACAGATTTTATTCCTTTTATCCAATTATTTGTTTGTTGTTCTAGGAATTTCCAATCTCCTTTTTTGTTAAGCCAAGCATGCCAATCTGCTAAAAGAATTATGGGTTTTATTCCTGCTTTTTGAAAGTCTAACAATTTAAACATAGTTACTAAATGACCTATATGTATTTCTCCTGAAGGTTCGTATCCACAATATACTTTTGGATTTTTTTTAGAAAGTGATTTGGAAATTTCTTGTTCATTTAAAATTTCTACAGAATTTCTTTTAATTAATTCTTTTTTATTCATCTTTGATGGGAAGCGAAAGCTTAATTTAAATGTTCTGCTTAGGGTTTAGATGCTTAGAAAAGTTTCTTTTATTTTGGTCATAGTTGGTTTAATGATTTTACTTATTTTTTTAAATTTAAATGTTAAAGATATAAAAAATTATGAAGATTTAAAGAGTTTGAATATAAATCAAAAGGTTTCCTTAGAAGGTTTTGTTTCTAATGAGAGAGTTGCTGGAAGTTTGAAAATTTTTACTATAAATGGAATTGATGTCGTTTGTGAATGTAGTGAGAATTATAAGGGAACTGAAGTGAGGGTTGTTGGGTTGGTTAGTGAGTTTAATAGTAAGAGACAGGTAATGGTTTTAGAGATAATTAATAAAAGAAAAGTATAAAAAAGGGAAAATTTGTGATTAATTTTAATGGTAAATACTAGTAATAGAAGAAATGATAAAATTGAGACCCTTATTAATAATGATTTAGTCCCTGTTGTTGTTGATTTTTTTACAAAGAGAATAAAAAAAGGAATTTTAGAAAATGGAGGTGTTGATCTAATAGGGTATGAAAACCTTAAAAGAGTTAGAGATGCTTTTATGGGTGATGAATCTTTTCAAGAGATGGGTTTAAGAGTTAGAGTACTGAGCAGAAGAAAAGAAAAAAGGAAAAATTATAGAAATAATGGTAGGATATATAGGTATTCGATAGATTTAGAAAAATATTTTAGTATTTATTTAACAAAAGAGTTTGAGCCACCTACAAGAGATTTAATAGAGCTTGGTTACGATTAGTATTTCTCGTTAATTATTTTATATATATCTTGAGATTTTTTCCCAATTATTTTTTGGAGTTGTTCTTCAGATGCGTTTGCTAAAGAGTGAAGAGTTTTAAAATGTTTGAGAAGTTTTTTTGCAGTTACTGCTCCAATATTTGGAAAACCTTCGAGAATGAATTGTAATTGTTCTCTTTTACTAAGTAGGATTTTTGATGCTCTAATAGGTAGTTCTTTTTTAGGTTGTTTTTTTGCGAGAATATAAATATATTTTGCAGTATCTTCTTCGTCTAAAGTAAATATTATTGGAACCTTGTGTTCTAGAACTATAGAAAGTAAGAATCCTCTAAATGCGTTTTCATGTAAATTTACATCAGAATTATAAATGTCTTTTTTTTCTAAACCTTCTATTATTAAGAAATAGTTAGGATATTGTTTTATTTCTTGAAGCTGACGTATTATTCTTTTGTTTATTATAGATGATTTAAAGTCGGAAATTGTTTTGCGTTCTATTGCTGTTTTTCCAATTAAATAGTCTGCAACAGGTAATTGTTTGAACTCTAAATATAGTCCAATTTTCTTTAATTTTGAAGGAACTAGTGAGTTTTTCTCTCGGTAGTCAACTATTATTTTAGGAATTTTT
>Ga0114931_10000609_pt1 | contig 43767 bp, 41 predicted proteins | sample 2SBtaG_FD_89579 | JGI IMG/M metagenome (GOLD analysis project Ga0114931, IMG submission 89579) | Deep subsurface microbial communities from Kolumbo volcano to uncover new lineages of life (NeLLi) - 2SBTROV14_V59a metaG | ecosystem: Environmental > Aquatic > Marine > Volcanic | place: Kolumbo... | reverse complement strand
TTGGTATCTTTGAGTGTCGATTAATTGTCGGTAATTCATCGGCTTCAGATTTTTTTCAAATATCGGAAAGCTAGCTTTCCGATATTTGTTATCTGTTGCACTTATTGTTTGAACTTAGTAAATGATATATTACTAAGTTTTATTCGAAAAGGCTATTTGGTTTTATCATTAAAACCTTGAAAGAGGTTTCCGAAAAACTCACCAACTGAATCAAACTCCTTTTTATAAAAAAGTCCTACTCCTTGAGTGTATGGGCTATTTGTTTTCTTTAAAGAAAATTGATTAGAAGTATTAAATGCCTTAATTCTAAGCTTACCGTCTCTAGTAATCTTATATTCTATAGATACATCTCCGATTAAGTTTTTAGTGCTCTGTGCTTGAGTAGAAACATTTTTTCTACCTGAAACTCCCAAATTACCATCGACAATAAGTCGATCATTAAAAAACTGAGTTGATAGTGCTAACTCTAATTCTTGATTAGATATTTCATCACCAGGACGATAATTTACCCCAATATCAAAATCGTTACTTATTTTAGACAACATATTGCTTAACTGGTTAGAAAGTAATTCACTAGATGTGGTTGCTCCTACATTTGCATTTCCTGTAGTTGCTTCGGCACCGATTACTGGTAAAAACCGATTTAACACCAACAAAGAAAAAACTTGTCTGTTCAACTCTTGAATATTCTCTTCTTGATTATTAACATATAAAACACTATTCACTTTACTCTTAGTGTCTTCATCTGCAGTAGGCAAATTAATATCAAAACTGATATCTGGGGTTAACATTAAATCCGTCATATTCAATTTTAAGTTAACTGGTATTCTTTTCTTATAAACATTGGTCGTATCTCCCATACTGGCTAATATATCATACAATCTTGCTCTTAAACGATAAACAGCAGTAATATTTAATTGAGCATCATAAGGGCTTCCATTCCATGATATGGTCCCACCTTCTTCCAAATCAAATCGTTTATTAATAACATTTTGAAGGGTAAACAAGTAGTTTCCATCCTTCACCATATAATCTCCAAACATGTTCAGTTCACCATTGGTATTAATATTTAATTTGATATTTCCCTCTCCTCTACTTTTCATTACATCACCTATTTGCTCATCAAATATTAATCGTATTTCAGCATCTGGAGTAACCTCCAAATCAAAATTCATATCAATATTTGATAAATCTACATCTTCTTTAACTTCAACACGAGCAGTGTCTTTGGTGACAAATTCAATAAAGTTATTTTCTTCAATTTCTTCATTATCATCTAATGGAATATTTAACGTTGTTCCTTTTTCTGACTTAACATTCACATCAATATTCATCTGCTTACCATACCCTCCAACATTAACCAACCCAGTAACATAAGCTTTCCCGTAATACAACGCATTGTCTTCTTCTGTAGTGTTTAATGCTAAAAAATTATCCACATCTAACCCTATATCTAAACTCCAATCACTAAACCAATTATGGTAAACTGTACCATTTGCATGGGCTTTATGATTGTATTCATCTATTAATTTCACGTTATCAAAACTGATCATATCAGGCACTACCTTTACCTTAAACAAAGTAGATTTATAGATAGTATTTAAATAGTTTACTCGGAAAATAGTGTTTTGTAGTGCAATATTTCCATTTAATTTTGGTTGTTTTAGATTTCCTGTTATCGATAGTTTAGCACTTACTTTCCCTTCTACATCACTAACATAATCTTTAATGTAAGTATCAAAAATATTTAATTCCGTTTGGTGCAATTCAAATGTTAAATCTAAACTTTCCTCTTCCTTTTTGGGGTAATAATCACCTCCAAATAAGATGGTTGGAATATAATCTCTATAAAACTTCCCATTTAAGCTAAGCTTTTCCTCTGCTGTGTTCCAAAAGGATTTAGTGTTTCCTTTACCTACTAAATATTCGTTAATCTTAAATTGATCGAAGTCAAAATTAGACGATAATATAAGGTTACTATCTAATTTACTAATCGAAGCCACTCCATCTACAAAGCCTTCAATCCGAATAATTTCTTTAGGTATCAAATCCTTTATCGTTTTTAAATTAAACTCTTTTAATACAATATCCATTTGATCATTCGAATTACCAGAAACTACTCCATCAATTAAAATGCTTTGAGGTTTAGAGCTGAAACTTAAATTTTTAACCACAACAGCACTGCTATCCACCTCAATTAAATTAGCATTATTGAATTTCCATAAGTGGTCTGCAACAAATACTGAAGAGTTCGTAATTTGAGTCTTAAAATAATCATATCCCTTAAAGAAAGTATTGAAAGAAACATCTGCTTTTGATGATATCCCTTCTCCATTGTTTTTCCAATTTATATTTGCTGATAAAGAATCGTTGGTAGTGGTAGTTGAAAAATGGAAATTATCTACATACACACTATCACTTTTAAAAATCTTATCTGCTCTAAAATTCATATACAATTTTTGGATGTCAGATTTAATGCCCAATGAAGCATTACTAATTTTAACTCCAATTGCATCAGCAGTAGGAATACTTCCGTTGATAGAAAGGGTTTGATCTGAAGAGTTATAAAACCCTGAAAAAGAAGTATGGGGGGAAAATTTCATTCCTTTTAAAAATACTTTAGATATAATTTCGCTATTGTGTAACTCTAACTGAAACCTAAAGTCATTTTCAATATCAAGCTGTTCACCCGAACTTTTCATAGAAGGGATGTATTGAATAATAAAATTTTGAGCTACATCAAGCAAATGAGAGAATTGATATTTTCCTTCCACATCAAAATCCAAAACATCAGATTTTATTACAAAATGCTTCTGTTCATTTAATTTTGTCGCAGTAATTATAGTCTGAAGAATATGTATAGAGTCTAACCTATCATGATACCTTGCATCTATAACTTCAACATCACCAACCAAGTTGTCAATATGGTTTCCTATCAAGTTGACTTTTAGTATAGTTGAAAATCGGGTTTTTAATTTTTCCTTACTTGATATCAAATTCAGTTTTGCCAACTTAGCATCTTTAATATTAGAAATAAAATTAAACTCGGGCATTTTATTCCTAAAATCAATACTACCATCAAAATCGAATGAAATGTTTTCATCTTCTACTGCTAAATACCCATTAAATACTTGATCACTAAAATCTCCTTTTACATCTACATTATTGTATTCGTAACCTTTAATAATTATTTGATTAATCTTTCCATCTAAGTTGGCAATCAAATCCTTTTTAGTAAAGCCTTGTCCTTTTATATTCACATCCATACTAATGGTACCTACCTCCTTTTTCATCTCAAAAAACTTACCCATCTCAAAATGATTGGCAAGCAACTTTCCATCATAGGTAGTATTACCATTATTCACTTTTACTGCAACATCGGTAATGAGGTCTCCTAAACCTGTATTAAACTTCCCGTAGGCTACGAAATCGTGATAAAATCCTGTTAAATTCCCTTTAAAACGAATCGTTTTTAAATGCTTAAAATTATCAGGAAGCTGAACAAAAGTTTCTTTAGTAAAAGGATACAGAGGTAATTGTTCTAATTTTTGTTTTGTAGTAACTAATTCTTTAACATTTATATACATAAATATATCTTCGGCATTGGGGATACCGGAAATATTTGCTGATCCTTTAAAGACAGTTCCATCATCCAACAAAATGTCTAACTTTTTTCCTTTTAAATTAGCTATACTCCCTGTTACCTCTCCATTGAGTTTCAAAGATTTATTTAAACAATCCAATGTTGGAGCAAAAAAACAGATGTCTTTAAAACTCACCAACGAAGTATTAAAGCTGGATCTTATAGTTACATCAGTAATAAAGTTAGACATGTCAGCATAAGTCTCTGTTAAAAAATTAATGTTCCCATTAATATCAGAATAGGGCGTTTTTAGCATTAATTCTTCAGTAACTATCCCCTTCGGAGAAATGTTAAATAAAGCCGTCAAATCATCCAACTGAAAACCACTCTGCTCAAAAAACTTCATTCGCTCAATATTACATTTAACACCTCGAGGAATAAACTCAATATTGCTGAGCTCAGAATTTAAGTAGGTTACCTCCACATGCTGATAATCCACCCCAGTCAATGTGGGCTCATAATCAGCATTATTATAATTAAATCTACTTTTTACAATACCCACATCACTTAGTTTGAAATTCCACTCGTTTTTAGACAAAGTATCTTTCGGGGTAAAATGATTGACAATAAACTGCATATTATTAACAGAGTCACCATCATATTTTTTCAGGTTAAAATATAGCTTATCAAAAGTGGCTTTCTCTAAATAAATCCGCTTCTTCTCTAATGAAAATTCACCTATGGTTGTCTTTAATTGTTTAACAAACAACAATGTATCTTGATGCAGATCTTCTACGTACAGGTCGTTAATGATTATCTTATTAAAAAACTCCACATCAACCTTACCAACCGTTATTTTAGTGTTTAATTTTTTGGCTAAACTGTTTAAATACTGTTTAACTATTAAAGTTTGAGTGGATGAATTATATTTAGCCAAAGAAAATAATCCTGCTACAGAGAAGAACAAGATCAATAATAACAATACTATTTTCTTTCTTTTTTTAATACTTTCGTAGTTTCTTATTTAACCGATAAAGGTACGTTTAATGCAACAATCTTCAACTATTATTTTGGGTATTGAATCATCTTGCGATGATACTGCTGCTGCAGTTATCCGTGATGGCAAAATCCTTGCCAATATAGTGGCCAATCAAGATGTGCATAAAGCTTATGGTGGAGTTGTTCCTGAATTGGCTTCGAGAGCCCACCAACAAAACATTGTACCAGTAGTTGATGCCGCACTTAAAAAAGCCAATATCGACAAATTGGAAATTAGCGCCATTGCTTTTACCAACGGCCCAGGATTACTAGGTTCGTTACTGGTAGGAAGCTCTTTTGCTAAGGCGTTTTCTTTGGCTATGAATATTCCATTGATTGAAGTGAATCATATGCAAGGACATATTTTGGCACACTTCATTCAGGATGAAGAACAAAAAGACCCCGTAATGAATGCGGGAGTTCCTGAGTTTCCTTTTCTCTGCTTAACCGTTAGTGGTGGGCATACTCAAATTGTAAAAGTGACCGATTATTTTAAGATGGAAGTATTGGGTGAAACCATTGATGATGCTGCTGGTGAAGCTTTTGATAAGGTATCCAAAATGTTAAACTTGCCTTATCCTGGAGGTCCCTTATTGGATAAACATGCACAAAAGGGTAATCCTAACGCCTTTAATTTCACTCACCCAAAAGTGCCCGAACTTAATTACAGTTTTAGTGGCTTAAAAACTTCTGTACTGTATTTTTTAAAAAAAGAGCTGAAGAACAATCCTGATTTCATTACCGAAAACTTGAATGATATTTGTGCTTCTGTACAAAAAACGATAGTAGATATCTTATTGATCCAATTGAAAAAAGCCATTCAACAAACTGGTATTACCACTATTGCTTTGGCTGGCGGTGTTTCTGCCAACTCTGAATTGCGTAAACAATTTAATGATTTAAGTAAAGAAGGGTTAAACACCTACATTCCTAAATTTGAATATTGCACCGATAATGCCGCTATGATAGCCATTGCTGGTTATTACAAGTTTTTAGGCCAAGAATTTACCACACAACACGTTACGCCTAATGCAAGAATGAAGGTTTGACTTTTTCCTAAAAAAACACGAACTTCGTTTATCAACCGCTAAAAATAATTTATCCTGAGTTTATCGAAGGGTTGAAACAATTCTTAGCTCAACGTTGGCAAACATAAAAAATGATCTATGAAAAAAATCTTTGTCATATATTTATTTCTTATTGGATTAAATAGTTTTTGCCAAATACCAAAACTGGATTGGGTAAATCACATAGGAGGTAACACTTATAGTGACATTGGGATGGATATTACTACAGACCACTCAGGAAATATCTTTGTCACTGGATTCTTTAGAGGAACTGTTGATTTTGACCCAGGAGGTGGGGTATTTAATTTAACATCAAATGGAACTGAGGATATTTTCATTCAAAAACTTGACCCCTTGGGCAATTTAATTTGGGCCATTTCTATTGGTGGCACCTCGGATGATCGAGGGCTTAAAATTGAAGTTGATGTATTAAACAACATATACATATCAGGTTCATTCAGAAATACAGTAGATTTTGATCCAGGAGCAGGCGTATACAACCTTACAGTTACATCCTATTCTATAACAAATACATTTACATTAAAGTTAGATTCAATCGGAAATTTCCTTTGGGCTCATAAACTTGAGACTTCTTCCCCGTGCATTAAACCAGATAATTCAGGAAACATATATGTAGCAGGCACATTTAGCGACACTGTAGATGTTGATGGAGGATCTGGAGTTCTAAATTTAATATCCAAGGGTTCTTTAGATTTTTTTATTCAGAAATTAGATAATAATGGTTCAATTATATGGAATAAAACAATCGGAGGAATTGGTTCAGATCAAATTTCAGGACTGGCAATAGATAGAAATGAAAACTTATTGCTCACTGGTCATTTTTCTGATACAGTAGATTTTAACCCAGGAGCTGGAATTTTTAATTTATCCATTACTGGACTATTCTCTTGGAATGATATTTTTGTTCAAAAACTGGATTCTGCTGGCACCTTTTTATGGGCTGTTGGATTTGGAGGGGATGGGTCAGATAATGGTTTAGCGATCTGCTCAGACATTTTTAATAATGTATACACAACTGGTCGCTATGCTAATAGTGGTGATTTTGATCCAGGTCCAGGCGTATTCACGCTAACTGGCAGCAGTAATAATGACGTTTTTTTACAAAAACTGAATAGCTCTGGCAATTTAATTTGGGCTAAATCTATTGCAGGACCAAATGTAGATCAAGGGACAGCTGTCGCTACTGACAGCTTAGGCAATCCAATTCTTGTTGGTAATTATTATGGGTTTGTGGATTTTGATCCAGGTCCGGGAGTGTTCAATATGACATCGCATGGAAGTAGTAATTATGATGACATATTTATTCAAAAACTAGATACTGGAGGGAACTTTGTATGGGCTTATACAATTGGAGGTACAGGTTATGATTATTGTAACTCAGTAGAAGTAGATAATTTAGGAGGAATTCTATTAACTGGAGGCTTTCAACAAACCGTTGATTTTGATCCATCAACATTAAACATGTATGTAACTTCATCTGGTTGGCACGACATATTTATAAAGAAACTATATGAATGTTTTCCTGGTACTGCTACAGATATACAATCCGCATGCGGAAGTTATACATGGTTAGATGGCAATACTTACACATCCGATAACAATACTGCAAAATATTCCTATACAAATGCTGCCACAAATGGTTGCGATTCTATTTTAACCTTAAATCTTACGATAAGCCCAACATACTTATCTAATCAAAACAACTCTATTTGCCCGGGAGACAGTCTATTAATTTATGGGACTTATCAAAATACAGCAGGAATTTATTACGACAGTTTACAAACCGTAAATGGTTGTGACAGCATTTTATCTACAACTTTATCAGTAAACCAAGTATTCTCTTCTAGTCAAAATCAATCCATTTGTCAAGGAGATAGTCTGTTAATTTATGGTACTTATCAAAATACAGCTGGAAATTATTATGATAGCTTGCAAACTATTTTGGGTTGTGATAGTATCCTATCAGTTACTTTAACAATAAACCCTATTTTTTCATCCAACCAAAATCAATCTATTTGTCAGGGAGATAGTGCTTTATTAGGAGGAGTATATCAAACAGTAAGTGGAGTCTATAATGATACATTACAATCAATTATTGGCTGTGATAGTATTTTAACCACGACTCTTTCAATTAATCCATTGCCTAATGTTAGTTTAGCAATGTTCAATCCAGATACCTTATGTGATGATGGCAATTTAACTGTATTACCTATCGGTGCTCCTACTGGAGGGACTTATGCGGGGTCAGGAGTTGGAGGAGGTAATTTTGATCCAATTATTGCCGGCATAGGAAATCATGAAGTGATTTATACTTATAGTGATGGAAACAATTGTTCTAATAGCGATACTACTATTGTTACTGTTAAATTATGTGTTGGTATTAATGAAGTTAATAATGATTTTGGAATACTTATCTATCCTAATCCGAATACTGGTTTATTTACTATTGAAAAACCACGTGATTTAAACAATAAGGTAAATGTTAAATTGTTGGATGCTACTTCAAAATTAATACTAGAAAAAATGATACCAGTAGAAAATCAAAAAGTAGAGATGGATATCAGAAATTATACTAAAGGAATTTACTATTTACAGTTAATTGTTGATGATGAAATATTTGTAAAACAAATACTGAAAAATTAAATTAACGATTTGCCAACAATACCTATTCGTAATACGGGTTTTCTGCTAAACGAAAGGTCAGAGCAATTAATGAAGTCCGCCAATACTTTAATTTGGTATTTAAAGTGAATAAATTAAAAACAAAATATAAACTCTTGGTTACGTACAGATTTGAAAACTCCGCTTTTCAAATCCCGCACTACGCATAGCTGGGTCGATAAACGAACTACCTCATACCTCCCCCTTCAAAATCATCATAATTTTGGTTACCACCTTTCTTTTTCTTTTGGTTGATACGGTAAGTAAAATTAATTCTAAAGTAACGCGAACGCCATTGCATTTCTTGTTCTGAAACAAAGTTCTCCCCATAAGAAGTACTTCTTCTTTTTCTGGTGTTAAACATATCTTTCACATTAAAACTTACCGTTCCATTTCCTTTTAAGACATCAAACGAGAAGCCTGCATCTAACGAATATCGCGCTTTATTTTCTCCTTGTGGAGATTGTTTTGGGGCATTGTATTTAAATGAGCTTTGTAAATTCACTTTCTTGGCAATGCTCCATTTGGAATTTAATCGAGTAGACCAAGCGTAAGTATCACTACCGTATGCTACTCCGTCATAAACTCCATCTTTTATCTCTCTATAAAAATTGAAGCTTCCTCGTAAGTTCCACCATTTTTGTAATTCGTAAGAACCAGAAAATTCCAGCCCAAAAGCATCTTTAGTCCCTAAATTAACAGGCATGCGCTGAGTAATACCTGCAGCATCAGAAAAAGTAATCCAATTAATACTACCAGTAGTATAACGGTAATAAATGCTAGAAAGTAAAGAACCTTTTTCCCAATACTTTAAGTGCCCTAACTCATATGCATCAGTAAACTCTGGAACCAAGTTGGGGTTACCCGAAAAAGTACTTCGAGAGTCAGTAAAACTAAAAAATGGCAACAAATACCAATGTCTTGGTCGTTGAATTCTTCTACTGTAACTTACTTGGAGCGAGTTTTCTTTTTTTAACTTGTATGATAAGTGTGTGCTTGGAAAAAAATTAAGGTATTTTCTATGATTCACCTCATTAGTTGTTCTTAGGTCTGTTTTCATATCAGTATGCTCAACTCTAACTCCTAATTGATAAGAAAACTTCTTCATTTTTTTTCCTAGCATTAAGTAAGCTGCTGAAACATTTTCATTGTACAACATGTTATTTTTAAATCCAGGAATGTACTCCCATTCTCCTAATGATTCATTCAATCCCTCCACCCCATAATCATCAGTAATTTCTCTCAAATTAGTTTTTAATCCTACTTCTATTTTCCCCTTTTTTATAGGGTGAATGTAGTCGGTTTGAAACAACCAATTTATAGACCCTTCATTGTTAAAAGCCCGTTGCTCCAAATTATCATCTACTACATATATATTCGATTGTGAAATAGTAGAGCTCTCATTGTCTTTTCTGTTGGATTGTTGCACATCAAAAGTGAGTAATCGATCTTTCTTTTTAAATGTTTTCCGATAATTCAAAGAAACATCATGGGATGCTCGATCTTTACCTTCCAATTCTTCTCTATTTACTTCTTGAACAAGTTCGTCTGCTGCATCAAAATCAGTATAAGAAACTGTATTTTCATTACTTCCATCTCCTAAACTATATCTCCCACTAATGGTTAGTGAATTGTATTGATTAATAAACACTTCTGTTCCTAATCTCACGTTATGGTTTTCACTAAACCGATCCATCTTTCTAGTACTATTATAACTAAAACTAGTATCAGCGTAAGTAAATTTTTGATTGGATATACTTGATCCAGGAGATTCCCTATAATTAACTCCATACCCCGTAAACACGTTAAAGTTTTTTCGTTTTACAGTGATATTAAACCCAGCACCATAATTATCAGGATAACCAAAATTAACATTTACGGAACCGTTCAACCCTTCTCGTTTATCCCGTTTCAACACAATGTTAATTATCCCTACTTCTCCCTCAGCATCATAGCGCGAAGAAGGATTAGTAATTACTTCTATTTTTTCTATTTGATTGCCTTGTAATTGTTTTAAGGCATCAGATGTGCTAACACCCACCATCCCTGATGGTTTTCCGTTAATTAATATTCGTACATTTTCGCTCCCTCTTAAACTTACATTTCCGTCTACATCAACTGAAACAGAAGGCACATTATCTAAAACTTCTGTGGCATCAGCTCCTTGATTGGTAACATCTTTATCTACATTAAAAACACGCTTATCTAAATCTAACTCCATCAACTGCTTTTCTTCAACAATTTCAAATTCTTCCAAATTTTTAATAGAGGGAACCAGTTTAATTTTTTTCAAATCAACATCTTTATCCGTGATAATAATGTTTGGAATCACTTTCTCTTCAAAACTCAAAAAAGAAACTTTTGAAAAATATTGACCAGCGGGTAATTGCATAGAGAACTTTCCGTTTATTTCGGTTGCTGCTCCTTTAGTATATGAAGAATCTTTGGCATTAAAAACTCCTACTGAAACATAAGGCAAACCTGCTCCTTTATCGTCCAAAATTTGACCAAAAAGCATGTAGGTTGTTTTTGAATTTTGTGAGGAAGCATTCAAAAAACATCCTAAAAAAATTAAAACAAACCAACTGTATTTCCTTACATTACTCATACTTGCCACTAAAGTAAACATCTTATCAATGACGAATACTGTTATTTATCTGTATATGACTATTTAAAGTATGAAAGGTTTAATTATATGATTATTGGTTATGATAACAGCGAGTAAGTTGATGATATGTATTTTAACATATTGAGTGTTCCAAGGAAAATCGGAATATATCGAAATAGGAATACTCAAACTTCTTATTTACACCTCCCTAACCCTCCTTTCTAGGAGGGAAAACCTGTACTCGTCCCCCCTCTAATCCCGATAACTATCGGAAGAGGGGACTAAGGGGTGTGTATCGAAAACAAAGCATTTTTTAGTTTAACTAAAAAACAAGTAACTTCGTTTAGCAACTTATTGTTTACCTTATTAATGAAATCAAACATAAAAATACAACTCCACCAAAAATGTACTGAAATTATCAATCAACAAATTCTTGATTTAAAAAATATTTTACAAGAAGCTCAAAATGCTGCTAACAACGAAACTAAAAGTAGTGCAGGAGATAAACATGAAACAGGCAGAGCGATGGCTCAATTGGAAACGGAAAAATTAAGCAACCAATTATCGCAAGCCCTTAAAACTAAAGAGACCATTAGTCGTATCAATCCTGGAACCATACTTCAAGTTGTTGCTTTAGGAAGCTTAGTATCCACAAACAATGGCGTATTTTTTATTGCTGTGGGGCTAGGCAAAATTGAAATGAATAATGTTGATTATTTCGTTATTTCTCCCCTATCCCCTATTGGAAAAGAATTAATGGGGCTAAAAGAAAAAGATGCCTTTTCTTTTAATAGGAAAAATTATGTGGTTGAGAGAATTGAATAACATTTACTCTCCCTCATCCATACTATGGTACACGTTTTGAGTATCTTCATCTTCTTCCAGCATTTCTAATAATTTGTCAACTTCTTCTTTCTGCTCGGGGGTTAACTTTGTTAACACTTGCGGAATACGTTCAAAACCAGAAGAAAGAATTTCTTTATTGTTGTCTTCAAAATATTTTTGAATGGAGCCAAAGCTCTCGAAAGGTGCATAAACTATAATTCCGTCTTCATCAACAAACACTTCCTCTGCACCGTAATCAATTAATTCTAATTCTAGCTCTTCAGGGTCTGTACCATCATTAGCAATTCTAAAATTACAAGTATGGTCAAACATAAACTCAACTGAACCAGCAGTTCCTAAAGCGCCATTTCTTTTACTAAAACAGTGCCTGATATTAGCAACCGTTCTATTGTTATTATCTGTAGCACATTCTACCAATACTGCAATTCCATGTGGTGCACGCCCTTCAAATATTACTTCTTTATAGTTACTGGTGTCTTTATCCTTTGCTTTTTTAATAGCACGCTCAACATTTTCCTTCGGCATGTTGGCAGCTTTTGCGTTTTGCATTACTGCACGCAATCTCGAATTACTTTCTGGATCTGGACCACCTTCTTTAATTGCCATTACAATATCTTTCCCTATTCGAGAAAATGTTTTGGCCATTTTACCCCAACGCTTTAATTTTCTGGCTTTTCTAAATTCAAATGCTCTTCCCATTCTATTTTGTTATTTATAATTTTTTATTTAATAAATTTTCTTGATTTACCAATTGATGTAAATGTTTTAAGCTTAAACTATCTTCAAATTGCATTAAATGTTCTATTCTATGACAATCTGTTCCTACCCCATCTATTAAATTCGCTTCCACCATCTTTTCTGCCACTTTCTTTGTTTCTGGAGAATAATGCCCGGTTAAAGAAAGCAAGTTCATTTGCAACAAAACACCTCTAGCTTTTAACTCTTCATACTTTTCAAAATTTCGATACCAAAAACCATAGCGTTCAGGGTGAGCTAATATAGGTCTATACCCTGCCATTTGAAGTTCGAAAATTATTTCTTGCAGGTTTGGTGGCTCGCTCATAAACGGCAATTCAAACAATACATAATTATCTCCGAATGTTAAAATTTGTTTATCCTTTATCAACTTAGATAAGCCATCGTCTAAATTATATTCAGCTGCAGCTTCTATTTCAATATTAATACCCTGCTTTGTCAATTCATTTTTGACCTCATCCAACCCTTTTAATATTTTCTCAGGTGTATTTTGGTAATAATCACACATCACATGTGGAGTAGTTATCACTTTTTGATACCCCAGTTCTTTGAATTTTCTTATCATCGTAATGGTGCTCTCCATATCTGGAGACCCATCATCTATTCCTGGTATTAAATGAGAATGAAAATCCACACTAACAGCTGATAAATCAACAGGAGGTAGCTGGTGCCCTTTTTTAAATATGTTGCTAAAGAAACTCATTTTTAGTTGATGAATGCAACGCTAAACAATTTACTGTCTAATTTACAAATTCTTTTTTAAACCACTCTATTGTTGTTGTCAAGCCTTCATCAATACCTACCTCAGGGTTATAATCTATTAATTTTTGAGCTAAAGATATGTCAGCTAATGAATCCCTTACATCTCCAGGTCGTTCTTCTCTGTAGATAGGTTCCACTTCATTGCCCACTATATTTTTGATGGCATAAAACAACTCATTAATGGTAATTCTACCTCCACAAGCAATATTGACTATTTTTCCTTTCACTTCTTTTTCAGAAAACAATGCTTTAATATTAGCCTGAACCGCATTCTCTACAAAAGTAAAATCTCTACTTTGTTCACCATCTCCGTTTATATATGGAGATTCATTCTTCAATACTGCATCCATAAACAATGGAATAGCGGCTGCATAAGGTCCTGAAGGGTTTTGGTTAGGACCAAAAATATTAAAATACCTCAAACCTATAACATCCAAGCCATACACATCAGCAAATACTTGTGCATATAATTCTTTGGTTCTTTTACTTACTGCGTAGGGAGAAAGTTGATTTCCTATTCTACTTTCTACCTTGGGTAACTCTTTACTATCACCAAATACAGAAGAAGAACTTGCAAAAACAATTCGTTTTACATTAGCATCTTTAGCTGCTGTAAGAATATTTAAAAATCCCGTAGCATTTGCTAAATGAGTAGCCAACGGATTTTCAATAGATCGTGGAACAGAACCTAACGCTGCTTGATGTGATATAAAATCTACTCCCTCTATTGCTTGCTTACAAGTTTCAAAATCAGTGATATCACCTTCTATAAATTCAAAATTAGGTTCATCAATAAACTGAGCAATATTATTTTCATAACCGTTTGAAAGGTTATCTAATACAACCACTTTACCAGCATTGTACTTCATTAAATAAGTTACAATATTAGAACCTATAAAACCTGCTCCACCTGTAATTAAAAAAGTACTTGTTGAAATATCTTTAGTGTGAAAGGGTGAGTTATACATCTATCTTTCTGCGTATTGTTGTTCGTAGTAATTTTGATAAGCTCCAGAAGTCACATTATTCAGCCAATCTTCATTGTTCAAGTACCAGTCTATCGTGTTTTGAATTCCTTCTTCAAATTGCAACGAAGGTATCCATCCCAACTCTTCTTTTAACTTAGTTGCATCTATAGCGTAACGCATATCATGCCCTGCTCTATCTGTAACATAAGTAATTAATTGCTCTGACTCCCCTTCCTCTCTACCTAGTTTTTCATCCATCACTTTACAAATCACTTTAATCAAATCAATATTAGTCCATTCGTTATGCCCACCAATGTTATACGTTTCTGCATTTTTTCCTTTATGAAAAATTACATCAATCGCTCTAGCATGATCTTCTACCCATAGCCAATCTCTAATATTTTCTCCTTTACCATAAACAGGTAATGGCTTCTTATGCTTAATATTATTGATAAATAACGGAATTAGCTTTTCTGGAAACTGATGAGATCCATAGTTATTCGAACAATTAGAAATTACAATCGGCAATCCATAAGTATGATGATAAGCTCTCACTAAATGATCTGAACTCGCTTTGGAAGCCGAATATGGGCTACGAGGATCATAAGAAGTTGTTTCTAAAAACATTCCTTCTTTCCCTAAAGAACCATAAACTTCATCTGTAGAAACATGATAAAATAATTTATCTGCATAATCATCCTGCCATAAATCTTTTGCAGCATTTAACAAATTAGCTGTTCCCACAATATTTGTCATCACAAAATCCATAGGCCCTTCTATAGAACGATCAACATGCGATTCTGCAGCTAAATGAATAACAGCATCAAATTGATGCTTCTTAAATAACTCTGTGATAAAATCAGCATCAACAATATCTCCTTTAATAAATTCATAATTAACTGAGTTTTCGATATCGGTAAGATTAGCCAAATTTCCAGCATAGGTTAGCTTATCTAGATTAACCACCTTATAATTAGGATATTTAGTCACAAATAACCTTACTAAATGTGATCCGATAAACCCCGCTCCGCCTGTGATTAATATCGTTTTATCCATTATAAACTCCAGTAGGTTAATTCATTAATTTTCCCTCTATAAATTCCTTTTAAATCAACAATTACTGGGTCATTAGATGTGATTGATCTAAAATAATCTTCATCTAATTTAAGGTAATCTGCATGGTTTACCGCTACAACAACTGCATCGTAATCATTGGCTATTTCTGTAACCAATCCAAAACCATATTCTTCTTCCAATGAAGCAGAATCTGCATGCGGATCAACAACTTCTACTGTTGCTCCAAAAGATTTAAATTCATTAATGACGTCACAAACTTTTGAGTTTCTAATATCACTCACATCTTCCTTAAAAGTAGCTCCCATTACTAACACCTTAGATTCGCTAATGTGTTTCCCTGCTGCAATAATTTTTTTAACTGTTTGCTTTGCTGTATAACCTCCCATAGAATCATTTACAAAACGACCAGCATTAATTATTTGAGCATGATAACCTAACTCTTTCGCTTTATAAGTTAAATAGTAAGGATCAACCCCTATACAGTGTCCTCCAACTAATCCAGGTGAAAATTTCAAGAAGTTCCACTTAGTTCCTGCTGCATCTAGCACATCGTAAGTATTGATTCCCATTTTATTGAAAATGATAGAAAGCTCATTTACCAAAGCGATATTCAAATCTCGTTGTGTATTCTCAATAATTTTAGCCGCTTCTGCTACTCTAATTGTTGTTGCTCTATGAACACCTGCTTTCACCACTTCCTCATATACTTTTGCAATTTGATCCAAAGATTCATCACAACAACCCGAAACTACTTTCATTACATTCGTTAAAGTATGTGTAGTATCTCCTGGATTAATTCTTTCTGGAGAATATCCAATTTTAAAATCATCTTTAAATTTTAATCCTGATACTTCTTCCAAAACTGGAATACAATCTTCTTCTGTACATCCAGGATAAACTGTAGATTCATAAACTACATAATCTCCCTTTTTTAATACTTTCCCAACTGTTTTGGAAGCACCAATTAAAGGTGTTAAATCCGGTAAATTATGATTATCAATAGGAGTTGGTACAGCTACCACAAAAAATGTAACATCTTTTAAATCATCTAAACTTGCTGTAAAATGAATATCACATCCTTCAAATGCAGAAGAATCTAATTCTTCACTCGGATCCTCGTTATTTCGCATCATTTCAACACGCTTTTCATTGATATCAAAACCAACAACAGACATGCTTTTTGCAAATTCTAATGCAATTGGTAAGCCTACATAACCCAACCCTATTACTGCAATTTTTGTTTCTTTATTTTTTAATTTATCGTAGATTCCCATTTTAACTTTCTTTTACTTCTAAACCGGTATTCTTTTTTAATAATTTACTATCTCTTAACTGATAGATACGCTCAATAATTTCAACTACTTTAAGCCCTTCTAAAGCATTAGTTGTTGCAGTGGTTCTTCCTTTTAAAGTATCTATTACATTTTCAATAATGTAATGATGGTTTGCTGCAGACCCTTTATAAGGTCCATAGTCATTTGGTGGGTTAGCTTCTGGTAACTCTGGCATTTCGTAACCTTCAATATTACACACTTCAACTTCGTTCATGTATTGTCCCCCAATCTTTACGCTCCCTTTTTCACCAATTATGGTAATACTACTTTCTAAATTCTGATTAGCTACAGCTGTTGAGTAATTTAAAGATCCCATTCCTCCATCAATAAAATCAAAAGAAACAAATCCTGAATCTTCAAAATCTGTTAAATTACTATGCGTAAAATCTCCAAATTTTGCTTGAATATTTTCAATGTCTCCAAACAACCAGTACATAATATCAATAAAGTGAGAAAATTGAGTATACAGGGTTCCTCCATCTAACTCTTGAGACCCTTTCCAACCACCAGCTTTATAGTAACGACTATCTCTATTCCAGTAACAATTTAACTGTACCATATAGATATCACCTAAAGTTTTATTTTCTACCAACTCTTTTATCCAAACAGAAGGTGGTGAATATCTATTTTGCATCACAGCAAAAACTTGCTTATTGTGTCTTAATGCTTTAAAGATTACTTTCTCACATTTCGCTTTAGATAAACCTATCGGTTTTTCTACTACCACATGAATCTCTTGGTCTAGTACTAACGAAGCTTGATCTGAATGTAATCCATTGGGAGTACAGATATTAATTACATCTATATTTAAATCGGCTGCTAATAATTCCTCTAGAGAGTTATAAAATGGAACGTTGTATTTTTCTATACCTAATGATTCTTTTGGACTAACATCACATAAGGCCACTAATTCTCCTTCTTTATTACCCAAAATCATCTCTGCATGGCGTTTACCAATATGTCCACACCCAATAACGGCAAATCGTATTTTTTTATCTTCTGCTATCATCCTGTTATTTTTTGAACTTTACCTGCTTCAAATTTATACTTTTCTTCGCTTTCAGGGCAAGTTGCTATTCCTTTTTCATCAAATTCTAATCGATGTCCATACTCACTCATCCAGCCCATCTGCTTTGCAGGGTTTCCTACTACTAAGGCAAAAGCAGGAACCGTTTTGGTAACTACTGCTCCAGCCCCTATAAATGCATATTCTCCTATATCATGACCGCAAACAATTGTAGCGTTTGCACCAATGGATGCTCCTTTTTTAACAACCGTTTTGGCATATTCTCCTCTTCTATTAACAGCACTCCGAGGATTTGTAACATTGGTGAATACCATTGATGGGCCAAGAAACACATCATCCTCACATACAACTCCCGAGTAGATAGAAACATTATTCTGAATTTTTACATTCTTACCCAAAATCACATCAGGAGAAACTACCACATTTTGACCAATGTTACAATTTTCTCCAATCACACAATCAGGCATAATATGAGAAAAATGCCAAATTTTCGTTCCTTCTCCTATTTTGCAATTATCATCAACAACTGCCGTTTCATGTGCAAAGTAATTACTCATTAGTCAATTTTTAATATATCCTTCAAATGTGTTATGTTCTTTTTTATGCAATTCTTCTTCACTCAAACTTTTAAAGTAATTATAAGTTATTTTAAGCCCTTCTGCTCTACTCACTTTTGGCTCCCAATTTAATATCTCTTTTGCCTTTGTGATGTCTGGTTGACGCTGCATTGGATCATTTACCGGTAAATCTTTATAAATAATTTTTTGATTGGTTCCTGTTAGTTTTATAATTTCCTTTGCAAAATCTAATATCGTAATTTCATCAGGGTTTCCGATATTAACAGGTAGTACATAATCACTATGTAGCAAACGATATATTCCTTCAATTAAATCATCTACATAACAAAATGAGCGTGTTTGATTTCCTTCTCCAAATACAGTTAAATCTTCACCTCTTAACGCTTGTCCTATAAATGCTGGTAAAACTCTTCCATCATTTAATCGCATACGAGGTCCATAAGTATTAAATATTCGAACAATTCTTGTTTCTAGTCCGTGATAAGTATGATAGGCCATTGTTATTGCTTCTTGAAACCTTTTAGCTTCATCATAAACCCCTCTTGGTCCAATAGGGTTAACATTGCCATAATATTCTTCTGTTTGTGGATGAACTTCTGGATCTCCGTAAACCTCAGAAGTAGATGCTATTAACATTCTTGCTCCTTTAGCCTTAGCTAATCCTAACAAGTTATGGGTTCCTAAAGAGCCTACTTTTAATGTTTGAATAGGTATTTTTAAATAATCTATTGGGCTAGCAGGAGAAGCAAAATGTAAAATATAATCCAGTTTGCCTTCTATCTCAATATGCTCTGAAACATCATGATTAACAAACTCAAAATTTTCATGAGATTGAAGATGAGCAATATTTTTTAGATCACCAGTTATTAGATTATCCATGGCAACCACAAAATATCCCTCCTTTATGAAGCGATCACACAAATGAGATCCAAGAAAACCCGCTGCTCCTGTTATTAATACTTTTTTCATAATAATCTAACCTCTACCTATGCTACTATAATAATATCCTAACTCTTTCATTTCTTCAATGTCATATAAATTTCTTCCATCAAAGATTACTTTTTGTTTCATTGTTGTCGCCAACTTATTAAAATCAGGATTTCTAAACACTTGCCACTCTGTTGCTATTATTAAAGCTTCAGCATCCTTTACCACCTCATCTTTACTTAAAGCAAAATTGATTTTATCTCCCAACAATTCTTTCACATTGGACATTGCTTCAGGATCAAATGCTGTAATTTCAGCTCCTTCTTTTAGTAATTCATCAATAATGTACAATGCCGGAGCCTCCCTAATATCATCCGTATCCGGTTTAAAAGCTAATCCCCAAATTGCTATCTTTTTTCCTTTTAAATCTCCCTTAAAGTAATCTTTAATTTTAGGGATAATAATGGTTTTTTGTTTTTCATTAATTGACATCACCGAATCGAGAATACCAAATTCGTAACCGTATTCTTTTCCAGATTTTGCTAATGCCTGCACATCTTTCGGAAAACAACTTCCTCCATAACCTATTCCAGGGAATAAAAACCTTTTACCAATTCGTTCATCAGAACCAATTCCAATTCTTACCATATCTACATCAGCACCAACTTTTTCACAAAAATTAGCAATTTCATTCATGAACGTAATTTTAGTCGCTAAAAAGGAATTAGCAGCGTATTTTGTTAATTCAGCTGACTTTTCATCCATAAAAATGATTGGATTTCCCTGACGCACATAAGGTTTGTATAAATGTTCTAATATCTTTCTAGCTTTATCTGAAGATGTTCCTATCACTACACGGTCTGGTTTCAAAAAATCATCTACGGCATACCCTTCTCTCAAAAATTCAGGGTTAGAAACTACATCAAAATCAACGGTAGAATTTTTAGCAATTGCTGCCGTAACTTTTTCCGCAGTACCAACAGGAACAGTACTTTTATCTATAATTATTTTATAGTCTTTAATAATTTTCCCTAAATGATCAGCAACTCCTAAAATATAGGATAAATCAGCTGAACCATCTTCCCCTGGAGGTGTTGGCAGTGCTAAAAATATAATTTCTGCATTTTCAACTGCTTCCTCAAGTTGAGTTGTAAAAGAAAGTCTTCCTTGTTTAATATTTCTTTCAAATAAGACATCCAAATGAGGTTCATAAATCGGCACTTCTCCGTTTTTCATTTTTGCTACCTTATTTGCATCAATGTCCACACAAACTACATCGTTTCCTGTTTCTGCGAAACATGTTCCAGTTACCAAACCTACATAACCGGTTCCTACTACTGCTATTTTCATTTAAAAAATTCTTTTACTGATTCAGTGATATATTTTAATTGTTTTTCATCTAATTCCGTATGCATAGGTAATGAGATAACGCTACCACAAAGCTCCATTGTTACCGGATAATCCTCATCCTTAAATTCAGGACGAACGTAAGCCTTTTGCTGATGCAATGGTACCGGATAATAAATCATAGATGGAATTCCTCTTTCTTTTAAATACTCTTGTAACTTATTTCTATCTACACCTTTTAGTTTTAAAGTGTACTGATGAAAAACATGAGTTGATTGTTGATCTGTAACAGGTGTTTCTATCTGATCTATTCCAGCAAAAGCATTATTATAATATTCTGCAGCTTTTTTTCTTGAAGCACTGTAATTATCCAAATGAGGTAATTTTATTCTCAATATTGCGGCCTGAATAGAATCTAAGCGAGAATTTACCCCTATTTCATCATGATAATAACGCTGATACATTCCATGATTTACAATTGCTGCTAACCTTTTCCCTAACTCATCATCGTTGGTAAATAGGGCTCCCCCATCTCCATAACAACCTAAATTTTTCGATGGAAAAAATGAAGTTGTTCCTATATTTCCAATCGTTCCTGCTTTTTTGACATCGCCATTAGAAAATGAATAGTCTGCTCCTATTGCTTGAGCGGTATCTTCAACAACAAATAAATTATGTGTTTTTGCTATAGCCATCACAGCTTCCATATTGGCACATTGTCCAAACAAATGAACAGGAATTATTGCTTTTGTTTTGGATGTTATCGCTTTCTCTAAAGCTTCAACATTAATGTTAAACGTATCTCTATCTACATCAACAAAAACAGGTGTTAAATTTAATAACCCAATAACCTCCACAGTGGCTGCAAAAGTAAAATCAGCAGTAATTACTTCGTCTCCAGGTTTCAACCCTAAGGCCATTAATGCTATCTGTAAAGCATCTGTCCCATTACCACAAGGAATAACATGCTTCACACTAAGGTACTCCTGAAGTTCTCTTTTAAATTCAGTTACTTCAGGTCCTTTAATAAAAGCTGTTGAATCAATTACACTTAAAATAGCTTCATCAACTTGATCTTTTATCTTATCATATTGACTCTTCAAGTCAACCATCTGAATATTGTATTCGGGCATTATTTTCCGTTTATAGGATAAGGACGCTAAATTAACAAAATCTCTATGATTTATAAGGAAATTTACACCAATTACGATTAAGTATTAATAATAGTTGATTTATTCGTTAATTTGTGACTTTAAGTAATAAAATGAAAACATATTTTTTCATCTTTTTTATCTTTTGTAGCTTCTTCTTAAAAGCACAATTTGTTATCCCTCAAGAAGAAAAAAAAGATTCTTCTTTTACTATACCTTTAATCACAGTATCATATGCGAGACAGTGGTCTGCTGCTGATTTAGCTAATCGATTTGGATTTAACAATAACATTGGAGGAAGTTTTGCCATCAAAACAAAAAAGCAATGGTATTTTGGGTTTAAGGGAAACTTTATTTGGGGAGGTAATGTAAAGCAAAATGATATACTTGACGATATTACTTCTAAAAAATACATCTTAGATAATGACGGCACTTTTCTTAAAGAAGAAATACTCGCCACCAGTGATGACGGAAGTAAAGTAGAAATTTTTTTAGACGAAAGAGGGTCTTCTTTTTTCTTAATCGCAGGAAAATTGTTTAACGTAATTGCACCCAATAAAAACTCAGGAATACTGGTTTATGGAGGCCTAGGAACATTACATCATAAAATTAGCATTAAATACCAAGGAAGTGTGCCTGCTTTAAATGGTGAACTTAAAAAAGGGTACGATCGGTTCTCATTTGGTTATGCTGTTAATGGATTTTTGGGATATTTATACATGAGTAAAAATAGATTAGTAAATTTTTATGGTGGTTTTGACTATACACAAGGACGGACAAAAAGTATGAGAAAATACAACTACGACACGCAAGAATTTGACAACAAAACCAACACCGACATTCTTTATGGTGTTCGTTTAGGTTGGATTATCCGTTTAAATAAAAGAAAAACGCAAGAGTTTTATTACAACTAATTCCCAACTCGAAATGTCCTTATTCTTTTACCAAGTAACCATCCAACTTTATTATATTATAGCATATGTAACCTCTTTTTTTAATCCTAAAGCAAAACAATGGATAAATGGGCGAAAAGATGTTTTACAAAACCTTGCAAAAGCTATTACTCCAAATGAAAAAATTTATTGGTTTCATTGTGCTAGTTTAGGAGAATTTGAGCAAGGAAAACCAATTATAGACTACATCAAAACCAACAACACCAATAACAAAATATTAATTACCTTTTTCTCGCCCTCAGGTTACGAATTACGTAAAGATTATGAAAATGCCGATTATGTTTTTTATTTACCCATAGATACCCCTAAAAATGCACAACAATTTATCAATATTGTAAAGCCTACTAAAGCATTTTTTATTAAGTATGAATTTTGGTGCAATTACCTTTTTGAATTGAATAAAAACAATATCTCCACTTACCTTATCTCTGGAGTATTTAGAAAAGAACAACTTTTTTTTAAATGGTACGGAGTTTTACACCGTACAATGTTATCTTATTTTAAACACTTTTTCGTTCAAAATTCTGATTCTGAAAAAATGCTCAATAAATTGGGTTATGATAACATCACTGTAACAGGAGACACAAGAATTGATCGTGTTTATGAAAATTCGTTACAGCCTCAATCCGTTCCACTTATTAAATCATTTAAAAAAAATAAAAATGTAATTATTGTAGGTAGCTCATGGGAAAAAGAAGAAGAAATAATTACAGAATTTATTCACTCTTCAAAAAAAGACTACAAATATATTATCGCTCCACACGATGTTAGTGATAAGCACATACAACAAATTGAAACATTAATAGAAAACGATTACATCAAATACTCTGAAGCAAATAGCGCTAACATTCATCAATATAAAACATTAATAATTGATAGTGTTGGACTTCTTTCAAATATTTATCAATATACTGATATTGCGTTTATTGGAGGTGGATTTTCAGGAAATTTACACAACATTTTAGAGCCTGCTAGTTTTGGAAACACTATACTTTTTGGGCCAAAACATCATAAATTTCATGAAGCCGAAGAATTAATACAATCAACTGCTGCATATCAAATTAAAGATGCTGATGATTTATTAGCTGTTATTAACCATCTAGAATTAGAAAATCAACTCGAAAAAAGTCAACAAGAAGCTTTTACCTATATAAAACAGGGAGTAGGTGCAACTAAAATGATTAGTAAAAAATTAAAATTATAGTCTTTTTTCTTTGTTTACAGTATCCAAAATCGTTCACAACTTTTTACTATTTGTTTTTAGTTACCCCCACTTATCTGCTTTTAAAGCTTATTTTTGCTCCATCAAACTAATAACCACCAACAATTGAAAGTTGTTCAATTTAATATAAAAAATCAACCTGAATTTTTTAAAGAATTAAGAAAGAGGGTTAATGCTTATTTTAAAGAGCGAAACATTTCAAAGTATGCTAATTTTAATATGAAGTTTAAAACAGGCTTCATGCTTAGCTTATACTTTCTCCCACTAATATTAATGTTAACCGGAGTTATCTCATCGCTATGGCCTGTTCTATTAATGTGGACTTTAATGGGCTTTGGAATGGCTGGAATTGGTTTTTCCATTATGCACGATGCTAACCATGGCTCTTATTCAAAAAATAAAAAAGTAAATAACACCCTTGGCTACCTCATCCATTTTATTGGTGGGTTTCGTGAGAATTGGAAAATCCAACATAATATACTTCACCACTCTTTTACCAATATTGAAGGTTACGATGAAGACATAAAGTTTAACATGATGCGATTTTCTCCTACTCAAAAGAGAATAGGAATTCATCGCTTTCAAGTTTTTTACGCTCCTTTTTTCTACGGGTTTATGACCATGTACTGGTTAACTAGTAAAGATTTTCAACAGTTAATAAATTACAGTAAAAAGAACTTATTAGCTGGACAAGGTTTAACACTAAAAAAAGGAATTCGTCTTTTGATAATTAATAAAGCTTGGTACTTGTTATTAATGGTCGTTTTACCACTTATATTAATTCCTTTAGCATGGTGGCAAATCATTATTGGATTTTTAATAATGCATTATATCTGTGGATTAATTTTAGCTTTTGTCTTTCAATCAGCTCATGTTATAGAGGAAACTAGCTTTTTTGAACCCGATGAAAATGGTAGTGTAGAAAATAACTGGGCTATTCATCAGATGAAAACTACAGCTAATTTTGCAGGTACTAGCCGACTCTTTTCATGGTTTATCGGTGGACTTAATTATCAAATTGAGCACCACTTATTTCCTAATATTTGCCACATCCATTACTCAAAAATTGCAAAAATTGTAAAGCAAACTGCTAAGGAATACAAGATTCCTTACTACCAGCATAAAACTTTTTTTGGAGCCTTAAAAAGTCATTTTTCGTTACTCCACCGGCTGGGAACAGGAAAATACGATAAAGCGTTGACTAAGTAGTCAAGTTATTTAATATTTAGGCAAATAACCTAACATTGATAGTGATTGGCTAAAACCAATTATCAGCCCGGCAACCAGCACAATTATTAGCAAAATTTTACCCCCTTGCAATCGATAACTTGATACTACATTCAACTTTCTAGTTTTCCAAACCATCGCAAAAGGCAATATAAAAAACATAAATACCACCACAATACCGGCAAAACCTATTGCTGCAATAAATCCATGTGGAAAAAAGAAACTTGCTATTGCTGGAGGAACAAAGGTTATGCAAGCAGTGTAAAATCTATTCATCAATCCATTTCCCAATTTAAAACTATCAGCTATGTAATCGAACAAACTTAACCCTGCACCAAAAAAAGAAGATACAATTGCCAAGTTAGAAAAGAAGTTTAAGAGTCCGCTAACAGCTGTGCCAGCAGCATTTTGTTCAAGACCGTTTACCAAATCTCCCATATTTCCTCCAGCAGCATTAATAGCCACAAAATCAGTTCGTGGAATAACTCCAAAGGCAACAACTAACCAAGCTATATATACAAGCAAGGATAATAATGCTCCATAAAACAAACTTGTTTTAATTGTTTTTGGGTTTTTACCATAAAACTTATACAAACTTGGAACCATAGACATAAATGCACATGCAGATAGAAAATAGGGTAACCCTGACCATATATAAGAAACTTTGGATAGTATATTTTCACTACTCTCAAATAACTTAGTTCCTTCTATGTAAATACTCAACCCTGAAACAGTTAGACAAAAAGATATGACCATTCCCACAATTAAAACAGCTGAAATCCTCCCCACCATTTTAGTGCTCTTCCAAACAAAAAATGCTAATATTCCTCCTAAAATAAGACTCAATACTCTTTGAGAGAAAATAGCTTCTTTGTTAAATATCAGTTGGTAAGTATGTGCAGCAATGTTTCCAAAAGCACTGAAATAAGCATATAAAAAAATATACAACAAAAAAGCAATTGATAATCCTGAAACAATATTCCAGGTATTTCCCAATATTTCTTTTGTAAATGTATTAAAGCTAGTTCCTGGTTCATACTGCATGTTTACCTCCAACAGCATTAATGTAGCCAAATAACTAATTACCCAAACCGCAATTAAGCTAATTATACTTAACGGAAACCACATACCAGAAGCTGCTATAGGTAAAGAAAATATTCCAGCACCAATAGCCGATCCTGCAGTAATCATTATACCTGATATGGGTGATTGAGAATTAAATTTTAGCATACCAAGTAAATGTACTCATATCAAGTTTAGAATAATATTTTAATTAGTAGGTGTGTTTCTCATGCTCCCACCCCTTTTCAGACAAATATTTCTTCCCTGACTCTACAGCAGGCTCTTCTAATTGTGTTCCCATACTATCGTTCCACCTATTTAAATAACCAAATAAGGCAATCACTCCTAAAATTTCAACTACCTCTCCTTCATTCCAATACTTTCGCATGTTTTCCGATATTTCATCATTTACCGCATTAGGAACTGCCGATGCTGCAATAGCCAAGTCAAAAGCTGCTCGCTCTGCATCTGTAAAGGCAGGGTAAGTCTTATAATCCCAGATGTTATTCATTTTATCTTCTTCCGATCCGTATCGCTCTGCTGCTCTAATTGCATGGGCTTCACAATAGCGGCAACCAGCCGTCATACTCGATAAATAAGCCAACAAACGTTTCAATGAACTGGTTACCCTTCCTTTGTTTTCCATTACTGCTTGATTCATTTCTAAAAATGCTCGAGCAATTCGTGGACGGTGCATCATGGTGAATAAACTGTTTGGAGTAAAACCTAATGTTTCCTCATAAAATTGAGCCATTTCTTCTGCTTCTTTAGTAGCATTTCTATCTAATGGTTGAACTAGTGGTTGTTTCATAATATATCAAATTTAAATCATTGTTTGTACAAATGTACAAATTTTTAATATAAATGGATTAAATGTATATTTACAACTTAATACCAAAGAGTATTATATGATTACCAAAAAGTTTGAAAACGAAATATTAGCAGAAAGTACCGTGTTAAATACTAAACTTAACATCTTAAAAGCTGCTGCCAAAGAATTTTCAGAGCAAGGTTATGACGCTACATCAATTAGAGAAATTGGGGTTACAGCCAAAGTTCCACACTCCTCCATCACTTATCATTTCGGGAATAAAAAGGAACTTTTTGAAACCGTATTAAGTAATTTGTTTGCAGCAACTTTCGAAATTTCTAATTCTTTTAACATTAATCATACTACCAAAAATGTATCAAAAGCATTTGAGGACTATTTATTTCAAGTGGCTGTTTTCTATTATAAACACCCTGAATTTTTATTGATTATTAACAGAGAAAGCTCTAATAAAAATGAGTCTCTCCAAGTCATAGCTAAAGAATTAAAGAAATTAAAAACTTTGGTTCGAAATCATTTAGCAATTTGTCAAGAATTAGGTGCGTTAAAAAAAATTCCTGTAAATGAACTTCAACTTTTATTTTCGGGAGCATTTCAAGCCATATTTATCAATTCAGACAGTGATTTATTTAACCTGAGTAAAGCTAGAGCACAACAAAAGTTGAAAAAGCATGTTGGGTACGTGGTGCAACTGTTAAAATTGTAGAGATTAAAAATGAGTTAACTACATTTATTAATTTTAACCAATTAATATAAAAAACAATTAACTAAACCTACAATGTAGATAAGCGTACCTGCTCACTTACTTGGTTGTTGGAAACAATTTAAAAATTATGGATTATACTTTTTGGATCCCTGTCATACTTGCTATTGGCTCTTTAATATGGAATTTAATGCAACAACGTAGTATTGAAAATTTGAAAAGTAAAAACGAAAAAGCAAATTTAATTCATAGAATTCAATTCGAAAAAGAATTTGGTATATACGAAGATTTGTGGGCGAAATTAATCGAATTAAGAAATTCTACAGGCCAATTAAGACCAATTCTTGATTATATTGATCCTAATCAAACAGAAGAAGAAAGAAAAACTGAACGATTAAAAAAAGTAGATAAAGCCTTCACAGCCTGTTTATTATCCTTTGACAAAAACAAACCTTTTTACTCTAAAGAAGTTTATGATGAAGTTGAACAAACGATTAGGACGGTAAAAAAAGAAGTAATTGAGTACCAACATGGTGATGTATCTGACCGAAACTACAGAGATCAATCTGAAAAAAATCTGGATAAGATAGTTTCTTTAATAGATAATACTTGCGAGATTATTAGACAACGCATTGGCATCATAAAGGTAAAGGATTAAAACTACCAACAATCACCCATTACTCACTCATGCTTCGCATCTTTCAATATTCTAAACACATGCAACAATGCGGGGAATAAAGCATCCATGGTTTCTGCAGCACCTTTAGTAGAGCCTGGGACACCCATTAGTAATGTTTCTCCTTTAACACCGGCTATACTCCTGCTCAACATCGAATAAGGTGTTCTATCTTGTCCGTAATTGCGAGCTGCCTCCATTACTCCTGGAATTTCTCTGTCAATTAAAGGTTTTAACGCTTCTGGTGTTACATCTCTGCTCGATAGGCCTGTACCTCCTGTAAATATAATCATGTTAGCTCCTTGAGTTTGGTATTCATTTACTTTTGCTTGAATGGCATCCACCTCATCTGGTATTATTGTATAATCCAATATAGCTACTTCACATTCTTCTAATTTTTTTATGATGGCTTTTCCTGCTTTATCTTCTTTTTGTCCTGCCGAAATGGTATCTGAACAAACTACTACAGCTGCTTTTAAATCTTTTCTAAAACGATCTTTAAAATCAGACTTACCTCCCTTCTTCTCTACCAGTTTAATATGATGTATCTCTACTCCCTTATCAATTGGTTTTAGCATGTCGTACATGTTTAGCGCCACCACACTAGCACCATGCATGGCTTCTACCTCAACCCCCGTTTTGTAAATGGTTTTCACCGTCATGGTCACCTTAATTTCTAGTCCATCAATTTCGTAATCTATTCCGGTATACTCTATCGGCATAGGATGACAATCAGCCAATAGCAAAGCTGTATTTTTTACACCCAATAAACCTACTGCTCTACTCATCGCAAATACATCTCCTTTTGGAACTGTTCCGTTCTGAATTGCTTCTATTGTTTCTTGCTTACTTACTTTAACAATTGCTTATGCTGTTGCAATTCTTAATGTACTTGATTTGTGTGTTATATCGACCATATTTTATTTTTTTTTGTCATTCTGAACAATAATTTAAAGCTGCTAGCAGCATAATAAATTGAAGTGAAGAATCTATTATTTATGATACCATAATTATGAAAAATAGATTCTTCATTTTATTTTACTAAGAAATAAATTTCTTGTAAAATTTCATTCAGAATGACACGTTTTAAGTATTTATCATTTATTCACTTTCCATTGGTGTGTTTCGTCCTCAAAAACTTCTTTCCCAAATACTGGTGCTTTTGCTTTTATTTCTTCTGTTATATATCTACAAGCATCAAAAGCCATAGCCCTATGTTTAGATGATGTAAAAACAAACAGACACAATTCTCCTGCTTTTACCACTCCTATACTGTGATAGATGTGTGCGCATGTTAAATCATATTTTTCAAAAGCAGCTTCACGAATTTCATCAAATACTTTATTCGCCATTTCGGCATAAGCTGAATAATCAATGGCTACCACTTCTTTTCCATCAATTTGATCGGCTCGCACCTGACCTAAAAATATATCATGAGCACCAATGTTGGTTTTCACTTGATGATGTGCAATCGAAGTTGCTATCTTTTCGGGTGTTATTGGTCCTTCTACTAAGGAGTTTTTTATTTTCTTTTCACTCATATTGCTTTAATTTACACACCCCTACCCCCTCTCAAGAGGGGAATTAATAGGTGTTTTTTCATTACCAGTTTGTTATACCTCCTTCGAGGTTAATTAAATTATTATAATTGTATTCGTTTTCTAATTGTTCAATTGCCATCAAGCTTCTTATTCCTTTCTGGCAAACTACTACTACCTGCTTATCCTTCGCAATCTCATTCACAAAATTATCCAACTCATCTAAAGGGGCAACTAATACATTTTCTTTTTTGATTCTAGGTTGTTCCCATTCAGCCCTTACATCTACTACCTGAAAATCTTTCCCTTCTTTATACAATTCTTTCAACCCATCAACGTCTATCTCATTCAGCACATTAGTTTGTTTTATACCACAAAAGAAATCATAATCAAATGTTTCAAAATTAGCTGATGCCTCGATTACTTTGTTAATCTGTTCTTCCGAACGTTTAACGTTTAACGTCATGGATGTGTTATTTAACGCATTATAGGTTTGTAACTTACCTGATAAAGGTGTTCCTATTTCCAGAATAATTTTTATCGCCTCATTTGCTTGCTGTGTTCCAATTAATCCTGGTAATACCCCTATCACCCCCACATCAGAACAACTCGGAACGCTTCCTGCTTTAGGTGCTTCAGGAAACAAACACCGATAAGAAGGTCCTCCTTCATAATTAAATACAGCAACCTGTCCTTCAAATTTATAAATGGCTCCATATATCAATGGCTTACCTGTAATTACACAAGCATCATTTACTAAATAGCGAGTAGAAAAGTTATCGGTTCCATCCACCACTATATCGTATTTTGAAAATAAATCCAATGCATTTTTAGTGATTAACTTTTCAGGATAAACATCGAATTGAACAAACGGGTTTTGTTTGCTTAATCTTTCTTTAGCTGCTTCTACCTTTAATTTTCCAACATCTTCAGTCGAAAATAAAATTTGACGTTGCAAATTGCTTTCATCTACCACATCAAAATCTATTAATCCAATAGTGCCTACTCCTGCCGCTGTTAAATATTGTAGTACAGGACAACCCAAACCACCAGCACCAATCACTAATACTTTGGCTGCTTTTAGCTTCTCTTGTCCTTCTATCCCTACTTTATCTAATAAAATATGGCGACTGTATCTATTTTTTTCTTCGTTAGTTAATCCCATTTTACACTCTAAATTCTTTGTCTATACTTCGACATCTCGACAGGCTCGATACAAGCTCAGCTCAGTATGACAAATAATTATTACATCTTCAAATTAATTCATTTTCAAATTAAATTATCCTCCAGCAAAAGGTGGCAACAACGCAATTTCATCATTATCTTTTATTACTTCTTCTCCATCTACCAAAGATTGGTTTAATGCAAATTGATACTCCAAGTTGGATAAATGCGGGTAAGTCGATTTTAATAACTCATCCAATTTCTGAATACTATTCTGGTTAAACTCAATAGTCTCCCCTTCCTTCTGAATAGCTTCAGCTATCATCCCAAAATATTTAAGTTGTAATATCATCTTTAGAATTTATATTGTTAAACACTTTTTCATTAATCTGGTTCGCATCAACTATTTTATAATTCATTTGCTCAATGGCCAATTTAATTTTTCGTTTCCCATTGGTTAATTCTTTCATAAACACCTCTAAACACGATTGATCATAAACACCTATTATCTGATGTGTTTTTTCACCCTTTTGAGGAATTACTACAGCAGCATCTGCTGCATTATCAATTAATAAATTTAATAACTCCCTATTAACGTACGGCACATCACAACTTACAATCAAGTTTTTTGGTGTTTTTGAAAACTTTAACCCTGTACAAATTCCAGCTAATGGCCCTTGCTCTTTTATTATATCTTCATAAACAGGAAAACCAAAAGTTGCATATTCTTCTTGATTAGAAATAATGATAACATCATCCACTAAAGGTTGTACTGCATCAATAACATGTTGAATCATTGGTTTACCCTCCAACAACATCAGTCCTTTATCTTGTCCCATTCTGGAACTCTTTCCTCCTGCTAATATGATTCCTGTTAATTTCATTTATACTCTTTAAAACACACCCCAGAATTTCTAACCCAATGAATTGGGAAGAACTTCTTGCCCCTATCAAGAGGGGAGTTTTTATGTAAAAAATAATTTAACCGATGCTGTTGCTAATACAAAAGCTAACATATACCTCAATCCTTTATTATTAAATTTTTTACTCCCTAAATACCCTCCTAAAAACCCGCCTATTACAGCAATGCCAACCAAAATAAAAGCTTGATAATCTATCCTGACCCCACTACTTAATTGACCCCCCATAGCTGCTGCCGAATTCACCCAAATAAACAAAGCTGATACTGCAGCTGCTTCTTTCATTTTACCCCATTTCATTAATAAAATAATAGGACTTAAAATAATTCCGCCACCAATACCAATCAATCCCGAAAAAAAACCAATTCCTCCTCCTACAGCCAACTCTTGCCATATTTTAATTCCTTTTAATTCATGCACCTCCTTACCAAAAACATTCAACAATCTTAATATGGCAAACACTAACAATACTGCCAATATCTTTTTATATAAAGAAGCATCTACCTCTATCATTCCGCCCAAAAACGCTAAAGGAATAGAAGCTATCGCAAATGTGATAAACAGTTTCTTATTAAAATGACCTGTTTTTGCATAGTGGATAAATGAAATAGCCGCTACAAATAAATTCAATAATAATGCAGTAGGCTTCATGGTTTCAGGAACAAAACCAAACAATACCATCATTGCCAAATAACCACTAGCTCCCCCATGACCAACAGCTGCATACATAAAAGCAACAATTGGTAAAATCACCAAAAAAATCCAAATATGTTCAATTTCAAAAAGATTCACAGGTCAATTTTTTGCATTTCTTTATCTAAATAGTTCTGGCACTTTTTGTTGAGTTTTTCAAATAAAGCAATTGCTTCTACCCCTTCTGCAGTAACCTGAGTCCCTCCACCTCCTTTTCCTCCAGAAACACGTATCACCAAAGGCTCTTTAGCTTCTTTATTCATTCCGTCAATAATTTCCCAAGCTTTTTTATAGCTCATTTTCATGGATTTCGCTGCAGCACTAATAGAACCTGCTTCTATAATCTGTTTTAACAAACCTATCCTCCCTTCAGCTAAGAAAGTTCCGTTCTTTCCTTCTATCCATATCCTACTTTTAATCTTGTATGTCATAATTACAAATCGTTATATCTACAAATATACAACGAAAGTAATCTCGTTTAAGCTTATAAAATATGATTTATATCAGATTAAGATAAAAGATGCACCTCTACCAACTCTCCTTCTTCGATGGTAGTAGTTTCTTCTGAAGTAAAAATTAGGCAATTAGCAAGAGAGAATGATTGTAACGCATCTGAAGACTGCCCTTCTAAAGGAGTAACCGTTTTAAAATCGGTAATTCCTTTTAAAAAGTTAGCTCTACCTGCTTTCTTTCTATACACTTTACTTATCGGCAAAGTTAATTTAGATAACTCAGGTTGTGATGAACCCAACATCAACTTAAGGGCGATACTTACGTATTCGTAAAAGCAACTTAATGCTGCAGCCGGATTTCCCGGTAATGCAAAAACAGTAGTTTGATTGGTCTGACCAAAATATAAAGGCTTTCCTGGCTTTTGTTTAATTTTATAAAAGAGAGGTTTTACCCCATTTTTTTCTAAAGCGGCTTCAACAAAATCATAATCACCTACAGATATTCCTCCGGATAACAATACGAGGTTATTGTTTCGTAACCCGTCACTAATTACTCTTTCTGTTTCTTCTTGATCGTCTTTCACCACAACTATTGTTGGCTGAATCCCCATATCTTTTAATGCTGCCTCCAACATAAAAGTATTCGATTCATAGATCTGCCCATCTAATAAATCGTTTCCTGGTTTCACTAACTCACTACCTGTAGCAATTATAATCACGCTAGGCTGTTGATATACGTTTACTTGAGTTATACCTAAAGCAGATAAAAAACCTACTCCGCCAGCATTAATCTTTGTCCCTTTTTTTAATGCAATTGATCCTTCTTGTATTTGGTTTCCTTTTAACCGGACATTTCCATTTAACTTTAACCCTTCATCTTTTACCAACAATTTTCCATCAACAATTTCCGTCAATTCCTGCATCACTACTGTATCACAAGTATCAGGAACTCTAGATCCTGTAAATATTCTCACTGCTTCTCCTTTACTAATTGACACCTCCCTTGTATCTCCTGCAGGAATTTCATCCACAACAATTAATGATTGACTTACATCTTCAAACTTAAAAGCATAACCATCCATGGCTGATTGGTTGAATAATGGTATTGATACAGGCGCAATAATATCTTCCGCTAAGTAATAATTTAATGCATCAGGCACACTAGCAGTTATCACTTTTGATGCAGCAATTTTTTCAACAACTCTATTTTTAGCCTCTTGAACAGTAATCATGTTGTTATTTTTAAGCGAAATTAAGCCGCAATTTAATTTGAAAATCTGATTTATGTCAGTTTTTGTTCCAATTATTTGAAGGAATTTTGATTAACCTAATTCTAACAGCATGACCAACAACAAAAACATTCCTTCCTCATGTCCTCAGTGTGAACACAAAATTTCAGGCAACTCTCTATTTTGCTGTTTAAATATAGATGAGGTGGATGACGTAAGTGAATCGAAACGAAACATGCATTTCAAAAAAGGTCAAACTATTTTTAATGAAGGAAATCACCCTCATGGTGTGTACTGCATCCACAAAGGAAAAGTTAAAATTCATAAGCTAGGAGAAGAAGGAAAAGATCAGATAGTAAGATTAGCTAAAGACAATAATTTTATAGGGTATAGAGCAATATTAGGGGGTGATACCTATATGGCCTCCGCAACAGCAATAGAAGATACTGAAGTCTGCTTTATTCCTAAAGAAGCTATTAGTAGTTTAATTAAATCCAATTCTTCTTTTTCATTTTCTCTTCTTGGATTACTTTCCGATGATTTAAAGAGAGCTGAAAATAAAATTACTAACATGGCTCAAAAACACGTGAGAGAACGAATAGCTGAAGCCATATTATTACTTAAAGAAGCTTATGGATTTCAAGAGGATGGTGTAAGCATTGATTCTTCACTAACACGAAAAGAGTTGGCCAACATTGCTGGAACAACAACAGAAACATCAATAAGAATCTTATCAGAATTTCAAAAAGATAAAATGATAGAGTTAGATGGCAAAAAAATAAAAATTATCAAAATCAATCAACTAATCCGTACTGCTAATATTTTTGATTAACACATAAACCTATTTATTATCATATAGTTACATGATTCAAATCATTGTTTTAGATTCTAATGAGTAGGTACATTTACACTAAAATTTTAAATTAAATAATTATTAGACCTAAATTAAATAAACGCATTCTAAAGGATTTAATTGAAGAAATTAAATCTGGTTCGAAGTCATGCACTATTGAAAAAGGAGATTATCTATTTACCGAAAATACTCCATTGGAATTTGTTTATTTTATTGATGATGGAGAAGTTGCTTTATTAAAACTGAATAAAGAAGACGATGAGATTGAATTAATGAAACAAGAAGAAGGAGACATTGTTGGTGTAGATATTTTATTTAAAAATTCTCTTTGCGATTATTCTGCGGTAGCTAAAAAATCGTGCAAACTATATAAAACATCTATAGAAAAATTTCAACAAATTTTAAGTCATCAAAAAGCGACCTCCATGGAACTAATGAGGTATCTCTGCTCCTTACTTAATCAATTAGAAAGTAAGATATAAGTTTGTTCGTAGCCACTTAATAGAAAAACAATGAAGTTATTCACTTAGTTGGGACATAAATACTAAAACTGTTTTAATAATTAATTACAGAGGTTGAACTTAGTTCAACCTCTTCTTTTTTAATCGAATTGAATTTCCAATTACAATTACATCAGAAAAAGCCATTGCTAATGCAGCTATCATGGGATTTAAAAACCCCATTGCTGCTACAGGTATAGCAACTATATTGTAGAAGAATGCCCAAAACAGGTTTTGTTTAATCGTTTTTAGCGTGTGTTTACTGATTAAATATGCCTCATGCACCTGCATTAAATCTTTATCATTTAGCAAAACAATCTGTGCGCTTTGAACGGCAATTTGTGTTCCTTTGCTTAATGAAATACCCACAGAAGCTTTAACCAATGCCGGAGCATCGTTAATCCCATCTCCAACCATTACCGTTGGACTAGACAATTCTAATTCTTCTATTCTTTTTATTTTATCTTGAGGTAATTGCTCACTATAAACAGTTTTTATTCCAATTTTATTGGCCAAGTCAGTACACTTCTCTTTTCTATCTCCACTCAATAAAATAGTATTTAATCCCTGTTTATTGATTAAAGAAATTGTTTGAGGTACATTCTCTTTTAATTCGTCTTCAATATCTACTCCTGCAACCAACACTTCATTTTGAAACACATATAAACTGTGTACTTTATCTTGTGTCTGTTTGATATCAATTTGATGAGATCCTATTTGATAAAAATTTCTTTGATCATCCTTAGCTTCTATACCTAATCCTTTCATCTCATTAACGTCTAGCAAGGGTATTTTAGTAGCTTCATTTTTCAAGCAATTCACAATTGACTTAGCAATAGGGTGAGAAGAATACTCTTCTATACTTAATAAAACATTCTTTAACTCCTGCTCTTTTACTGAATCATATAATTTGATGTCCTTAATGATAAAATCCCCTGTAGTTAATGTTCCTGTTTTGTCAAACACCACATTTTTACTATTGGCAAACTGCTCTAGAGTGCTTCCTCCTTTAATTAAAATACCTCTTTTCGCTGCTCTACCTATTCCAACCATTACTGCTGTAGGAGTTGCTAGCCCCATAGCACAAGGGCAAGAAATAACCAAAACAGCAATACCCTGCATCATGGATTGCTTAAAACTAATATCAAACACCCAATAGGCTAAAACAAAAGTAACTGCTGCAATACCAATAACAACGGGAACAAAAATAGCACTTACCTTATCTCCTAATCGTTGAATAGAAGGCTCATCTTGCTGAGCATTTTTTACCAATTCAATAATTTTAGACAATACAGTATCTGCACCTACTTTCTCCGCTTTCATTTGGATAGTGCCATCTTCCACAATCGTTCCTCCTATCACTTTTTTACCCACTCCTTTTTCTAATGGAATACTTTCTCCAGATATCATTGCTTCATTAATCGTAGCTTCACCCCAACTAATTTCTCCGTCAACTGCAATTTTATCTCCTGTATTCACTTGAAGAATATCTCCTACTTGAATATCAGCATAATCAACATGTTCAATCTTTCCATTGGCTAAAATTCGTTGAGCCGTTGTTTTTTGTAATTGATTTAACTCTTTTATTGCCGTTGTAGTCTGTTTTACCGATCGATGTTCTAAAACATTTCCTAACAATACTAAAGTGATTATTGTAGCGGTTGTTTCAAAAAATAAATAATTATGAATTTCATGTGTTCCATAATACATTATTACTCCTACCAAACTATAAATAAAAGCTGCTGAAGAGCCTATAATAATCAACACATCCATATTCGGAACTCCTGTTTTTAAGGATCCCCATGCGCTTTTTCCAAAATGAAAAATTCCAACTGCAAAAACTGGAATACACAAACTTAATTGAACCCAAGCATTATTTACCAAAAATGTTTGAGGAAAAAACATGTGTGAAAACAAAGGAATAGTAAAAACCAATGTGAAATAAAATTGCTTTTCGATCTTAGACAATCCTTTATTTTCCTCATCAGGTTTTTCTACCACTCTAAAGCCTAAATCATCAATAGTGGTTTTAATTTCTTCAATTTTTATTGATGAATCATCTTGGTAAACTACCTCTCCAGTAGAAAAATTAACATCGATCTCTTCTAATCCTTTTTTTTCTAATTGCTTCTTGATACCTAAAGCACAATTAGCACAGGTCATTCCTTCTACATTTAGTGTTATTTTTTTTGAATTGGCCATTAACCAAAATTACGCATTATACAAAAGCAAAAAATCTCGTCTAAATTCACAAAACATTGTTTTTATTTTGAAAAAAGATTTATATTTGCAGCCGTAAAATGGTGGTTGTAGCTTCCCGAAATCGTACCTCTTCGGGACAGGCAACTTCGCTACATGAAATAGGGTAGCAAATTTTAACATGGTGGTTGTAGCTTCCCGAAATCGTACCTCTTCGGGACAGGCAACTTCGCTACATGAAATAGGGTAGCAAATTTTAACATGGTGGTTGTAGCTCAGTTGGTTAGAGCACTGGTTTGTGGTGCCGGGTGTCGTGGGTTCGAGTCCCATCTTCCACCCATTTAAAATGAAAAGCTCCGAGAATTCTCGGAGCTTTTATTATTTCACCAATCTTCTATGGTAAGATATTTGTCCTAAGTGATAATTGATGTGTCCAGATAAATGAATTAAGAAGTATTCAATAGTCATTTCATAACCCAACACTTCAATAGGAAAGGTAGAATTCATGTCTTCTTGAGATAATGTAGCAAACACTTGCTCAACTACTTTGATAGTATCATCAAGTTGTTGAGAAAGCTCATCAACAGGAATATTCTTAGCATTAAACTCCTTTTCTCGATTCCTTACATAATCCGTATTTCCAAGTATATGTCCAATATAATGATTTAAATTACCTACAAGATGTAAACACAAATTCCCTCCACTGTTTTTTACTTCTTTATCTATTTTCCACAACAGCAATTCATCAGTGTAAGCATTAATTTCTTTTTTTAATCTCCCTAAATCGCGGGTAATTAATTGTGTTATTGAGTTAATCATTGTTTTATTATTGGGTCTATTTTTGCTTCTATCCTGTTCATTTTTTCATCTAATTCTGCTAGTTTTTTTAGAATTAAAATGTGTGTTTTCTTAGCATCTATTCCTACAGGACTAGCATCACTATGGATTACAGCTGCAATTTCATTGTATTCTTGTTCTTCTATTTTAAAATTCATAATGTCTTTGTATTAATAGTTGTATTTATCTTTCCATAACTCTTTTAAAAACTTTCGTAACCCAACTTCCTTCGCATTATTTCCAGGTTCATATATTTTTGTTCCCTTAATCTCATCTGGCAAATATTCCTGTGCCTCAAAGTTGCCTTCATACTCGTGTGAATATTTGTAGTTGGCTCCATAACCAATATCTTTCATCAGTTGAGTTGGCGCATTTCTAATGTGCAGAGGGATTGGGAGGTTTCCAGTATTCTTAACTATTCCCTGAGCCATATTAATCGCCTCATAAGAAGCATTACTTTTAGGAGACGTAGCCAAATAAACTGTAGTTTGTGATAAAATAATTCGTGCTTCTGGCATACCAATTATATTAACTGCCTGAAAACAATTATTGGCAATTACTAAAGCTGTTGGATTGGCATTTCCCACATCTTCTGATGCTGAAATTAGTAATCTCCTTGCAATAAATTTTGGGTCTTCTCCTCCTTCTATCATTCGTGCTAACCAATAAACTGCTCCATTAGGATCGCTTCCTCTAATGGATTTGATAAACGCTGAAATAATATCGTAATGTTGATCTCCCGTTTTATCATAACGCACCATGTTCTGTTGCACGATATCTACCACAATATCATTCGTAATTTCAATCTTGCCCTTTTCAAAACTATTGACTACAATCTCTAACGTATTGAGTAACTTTCGTGCATCACCACCAGATAATTGCAATAAAGATTCATGTTCTTTGATTACAATTTTTTTCTTTTTTAACTCCTCATCAGTAGTGATGGCTATATCTAGTAGCTTCAGTAAATCTTCTTTGGTTTGTTCTTTTAAAACATATACCTGGCAACGTGATAGTAATGCTGATATCACTTCAAAAGAAGGATTTTCGGTAGTAGCTCCAATTAAAGTAATGGTTCCTTTTTCTACAGCCCCCAACAATGAATCTTGTTGCGATTTACTAAATCAATGAATTTCATCAATGAATAAGACCGGATTGTTAGTCCCAAAAAATTGTTGAGATTTTGCTTTTTGAATTACTTCACGCACATCCTTAACTCCTGAATTAATAGCGCTTAAAGTGTAGAAAGGCCTCTCTAAATAATTAGCAATAATGTTAGCTAAAGTAGTTTTTCCCACACCAGGTGGACCCCAAAATATCATGGAAGGAATTACTCCTTTTTCAATGAAATTACGCAACGTACAGCCCTCACCTACCAAGTGTTGCTGCCCAATGTAATTCTCAAAAGTAGTAGGGCGTAAACGTTCTGCTAATGGGGTTAGGTTGTTGATCGTTATTAGTTTTTAGTTGATTGTTTCGAAAGTTAAATATAATCATAAATTCTCGTCATTGAGAACTAAAAAAACCAATAATCAGTAAAGAAAAAAATTAAAACCATTCCCTTACTTCAACTCTTATCTCAAAAGGAGTATTTTTTTATCTTAACGATAATAGGGGCATGATTAAATTCCTTTCCCTCTTTATTTGTAGATTTAATGTGCTCAAGAAATATCTTGTCAGGATTTTTTTCTTTTAAATGAGTTAAAACTCTTTCATCTAAATCAGTTCCTTTAACATTAAACTCTACTACCTCATTTGCAGCCATTTTACCATCAACTTCTGTCATACCAATCAGCATAGAAAATCTATAAGATTGGACTTCTAATGTTTTATCTTCTAAAACAATTTTACCACAATTTTCAATTTCAGCAATTGTCATCTCTCCTTTATGAACTCCACACAAACTTGCTTCAATAGGGGAAGCTTGTGAAAAACAAAATAAAGATGAACCCATTAATAATGTTGCAATAATACCTTTTTTCATAGTTTTTAGATTTTTTAGTTAGCACTTATTATTTCACTAAAACTAACGTTAAAAAAAAAAGATGAAAATTACTCATTAACAAATATTTAACAGTTTTCTGCCTTACAAAAAATTCATATAAATATAGGTGTAAATACTTAATTTTAGCTTTAAACAATTAATCTAAATCAAGTCAACTTAATACTAGAAAGTCATTTCCAACAACTTTTGGGTGGTTTTTAAATTTCTTGTGGTAGCCACTACCTTTAATTGTTGTTCAAAGAAATTGTTATTCATTTTAGCTCTGCCATAAGCATCAGGGCAATGGAAATAAATTACTTTTTTGTTGATTTCGTAAAACTCGTTATCAAAATTATAAGTGCTTAACTTTTGAATATTTTCTTGTTCAGGCAATTCCGCTAAAAAAGTGAAATACATTTTTTTAACCTCCTTAAATGGATTATGGTCCAGTGCTTCTTTAATTTCTTGGGGAGTAAGAATCAAATTAGGAACATCAAAATCATAATGCTCCTGAATTTTATCAAAAATAAATCGTTGTAATGTAGATGCTGAAGTTTCCTGATAATCAAAAACCACATTCCCACTTTGAATATAAGTTTGTACATTTTGAAAGCCTAACTCTTCGTATAACAATTTAAGGTCGGCCATTTTAATTTTTTTCTGACCACTTACGTTGATTCCTCTTAGTATAGAAATGTAGATTTTCATATTTTTCTCCTCCTTGAGGGAGGATTAAGGTGGGTGTAATTAAGCCAAAACACCCCTATAATCCCCTCAAGGGGATATTAGTTCTAATAATACTTATTCTCCACCAAATAATTCTTGACGTAATCAACTACTCCCTCTTCTAATGTAGAAAAAGGTTTATCGTAACCAATCGATTTTAACTTCTCCATATTAGCTTCTGTGTAGTATTGATACTTATCTCTAATATCCTCTGGAGTAGGTATAAAACTAATATTCGGTTCTTTATCCAATGCTTTAAACGTATTTTCCACTAAATCTAAAAAGGTACGTGCCTTACCTGAACCTAAGTTATACAATCCGGAATCTTTTCGGTGGTTTAATAAAAATAAACATACCCCCACTACATCTTTCACATAAACAAAATCACGCAATTGCTCACCATCTTTATAATCAGGATTATGAGATGCAAATAATTTCATCCCTCCAGTTTCATTAATTTGGTTAAAGGCATGGAAAATTACTGAAGCCATTCTTCCTTTATGATATTCATTAGGCCCATACACATTAAAGAATTTTAATCCCGCCCAGAAGTAAGGTTTCTTCTCTTGAGCCAAAGCCCACTTATCAAAATCGTTTTTAGAATCTCCGTAAGGGTTTAGTGGTTTTAAATCATTGACTATTTCATGATTGTCATCGTACCCCAACTCTCCCAACCCATAAGTTGCTGCAGAAGAAGCATAAACTAATGGTATACCAAACTCCACACAAATGTTCCAAATGTCTTTTGTGTAGTTCAAGTTTAATTTATCAAAAATAGATTTATCAAACTCAGTAGTATCTGTTCTTGCTCCTATGTGAAAAATAAATTGCACAAAGTGTTCATTTTCTTTCAGCCATGGAATAAATTCTTCTCGATCCACCTTTTGTGAGTAGGTTTTTCCTTCAAAATTTTTATTTTTCTCAGGCTTAGAAAAATCATCTACTAAAACAATGTCCTTAAACCCTTCTTGATTGAGTTTACTTACTAAACAACTTGCTATAAATCCTGCTGCTCCTGTTACTACTATCATTTTTTTTCAATTATGTCATGCTGAGCTTGTCGAAGCATCTTTTTAGATTCATCACTTCATTTTGTTTTCCTCTTCGATAAACTCAGAGTGACAAAATTTTGTTCAGAATGACGTTTTATTTTACAAAAATCGAATGCTCGATTTTAGGTATAATTCCTTTTTCTTGTGCTAAATTAAACATTTGAGAAATAGCCTCTCTACCCTCAAAACCTAAATCAATTGAATATTTATTTACGTAAAGTTCAACATGTTGCATCATCACCTCATCATCCATTTCTTGAGCATTAGCCTGCATATAAGCTAATGGAGATGTAGGATTTTTAAATGCGTACTCAATACTTTTTCGCAATAACCTATTCACTTTTTGAATAGTTTCTTCTGGCAGATCTCTTTTAATTATAATTCCTCCTAATGGAATTAGGGTTCCTGTTGTTTTTTCCCAATACTCTCCTAAATCAATATTCTTTTTTAGTCCTTTTTCCTGATAGGTAAATCTGTTCTCATGAATAATTAATCCTGCATCAACTTCATTATTCAATACAGCATCTTCAATATCTGAAAACAACATTTCTACTTTATTGTCAGCTTCAGGATGTGCAATACTCAATAAAAAATTAGCTGTAGTGTATTTTCCTGGAATTGCAATTTTTAACCCAGAAAGATTATCTCCTTCGACAGGCTCAGGATGACAATCTTTAAAACTTTGAACTTTGAACTTTGAACTTTGAACTAAAATTGGTCCACACCCATTACCTAAAGCACTCCCTGAATCTAACAACACATAATCATCTGTCAAAAACCCATAAGCATGATAACTAATCTTAGTAATATCTAACTCTCCTTTAAAAGCCTTATTGTTTAAATCTTCAACATCTCCTAAATACACTTCAAAATCCAATCCTTCTGTATTTATTTTTTGATGTACTAATGCATCAAAAATAAAGGTGTCATTCGGACAAGGAGAAAAACCTAGTTTTAGTTTCAAAGTTTGTAAAGTTTGTAAAGTTTGTAAAGTTTGTAAAGTTTGTAAAGTTTGTAAAGTTTGTAAAGTTACTAGTTAAATAATAGAAACATATTTAACTTTTTAGCTTTATTAACTGCTAGATTCAATTAATAAGTGCAACAGTTTGGTTAAAATTATTTAAAAATACTTCATTAGGGGTTTTATAACCTAATAATTTTCTAGGTCTGTTATTTAATTTGCTGATAATCATATTT
>Ga0114931_10000608_pt1 | contig 43832 bp, 53 predicted proteins | sample 2SBtaG_FD_89579 | JGI IMG/M metagenome (GOLD analysis project Ga0114931, IMG submission 89579) | Deep subsurface microbial communities from Kolumbo volcano to uncover new lineages of life (NeLLi) - 2SBTROV14_V59a metaG | ecosystem: Environmental > Aquatic > Marine > Volcanic | place: Kolumbo... | reverse complement strand
GTTTGATAAAAATAGGTCAAACTGGCACCGCTAATTTTCAAGAACGAATGCGTTTTCTTGAAGCGAATGGCTATTATAATGTTTCTGGTCTTAAAAGATTTTTTGCCATTGAACTTGAAGATTACACCGACAAAGAAAACCTTTTAAAGGAAATTTTCAACAAACATCGTGTTGGAGATAGCGAATTATTTGCTCTTGACTATGATTTAGTACAACAACTTTTATTGTCATTTGATGGCAAAGTGATTTATCCCAAAGATGTGAACAAAGAAAAGGAATTTGATAAAGTTTCAAAAGCTAGAGAACAGGGAGCAAGGTTTAGTTTTTATAAAAAAGGGATTAAGAACGGAGAAGAAATTGTTTTTATCGCAGATAAGGAAATCATTGCGAAAGTGGTTGGCGAGCGCGAAGTGGAATATGGTGAGCAAATTTGGAAACTTGCGCCACTAACCTACAAGATATATGAGCAAAAAGGCGAATTAAACGAAAGTGGCGCATATCAAGGGGCTGCTTATTGGCAATATAAAGGCAAAAGATTAAGAGATTTGCCTGATATTAACTAAATAAAACTATGGCTAGAAATTCCTCAATCAAAAATCTTACAAAAGCAAAGAAAGCAAAAAACGATGAGTTTTATACTCAATACAGCGATATTCAAAAAGAGATTGAAAAGTATCTAGATTATAATCCTGATACCTTTCGCAATAAGGTAGTATATTGCAACTGCGACGATCCTTTTGAAAGCAATTTTTTTCGCTATTTCGTGCTTAATTTCAATAAACTTGGATTAAAACAACTCATCACTACTAGCTACAAGCCCTCGCCCGTAGCCAATACGCAACTAAGTTTATTTGGTAATGATAAAACTATTCCAAAATCAAAAGGTCGCCCCAAGATTACCGCCAATAAATTTATTATCAATGAGGTACATGATATAGACGGCGACGGCGAGTTTAATTTGAAAGATGTTGCCAAGCAATTAAAAACAAACAAACACAATGAATGGTCGCCGTTAGAAGAAAATGGTGATTTTAGAAGTCCTGAGTGTGTGGAATTACTGAAACAATCCGATATCGTGGCAACAAATCCACCGTTCAGCTTATTTCGCGAATATGTTAAGCAACTTTTTGATTATAAGAAAAAATTTCTAATTATTGGCAATATTAACTGTTTAACTTATAAAGAGATTTTTCCAAAAATTAAAGAAAATAAAGCATGGCTTGGTAATGGAATGGGAAGATGGATTTCTGGATTTATTGTTCCTGAATCCTATGAATTGTATGGATCAGAAGCTAGAATAGATGAGAACGGAAATAGAATTGTTGCCACCAATAATTGTTTGTGGCTCACCAATCTTGATCATGGTCGCCGTCACCAACCGTTGCCACTCATGACAATGGCAGATAATTTAAAATACAGTAAACATAAAGAAATCAATGGTAAAAAATCATATGATAAATACGATGATTACGACGCTATAGAGGTGCCGTTTACTGATTCAATACCAAGTGATTATAAAGGCGCAATGGGTGTGCCAGTTACATTTCTTGATAAATACAATCCTGACCAATTTGAAATTTTGGGTTCATTAATCACAAATAATGCTGAAAACTATTCGTATGGTGTGCCCTATATTAATGGGAAAAAGGTCTATGCCAGAGTTCTAATAAAGCATAAGAAAAAATAATATGAAAACTACTCTAAAAACCAATATCACTGTCAAAGATATTTGCGAAGGATTTGTTTATAACGAACTTGAAGGCAAGGGCTTGTTTGGTTTGGCTGGCAAACTAACCATTCAGCCAGAGTATCAGCGCAATTATATTTATGCAGAAGAAGGAAGAGAAGCCACAGTAATAGAATCGGTTCTCAAGGGTTATCCGATAGGACTGATCTATTTCAACAAAGTTAGCAATAATAAATTTGAGGTATTGGACGGACAACAGCGTATCACTAGTTTAGGGCGTTTTATCACTGATAAATTTGCTCTTAAAGATGAAAACGGAATGCAGTATTTTGGCACCATGGCAAAAGACAAAAAAGATAAATTTTTGGAAACCAAACTTTTAATTTATGAATGTGAAGGCACTGAGAGTCAAATTAAAGAATGGTTTAAAACGATTAATATCGCAGGCGTTCCGCTTAAACCTCAAGAATTACTCAATGCTATTTATTCGGGACCATTTGTAACGCTTGCGAAAGAAGAATTTAGCAATAGTCAAAATGCCAACACTCAAAAATGGAACGCTTACATATCTGGCGCTGTTAATCGCCAAGATTTTTTGGAGCGAGCATTAGACTGGGTAAGTAAGGGCAACATTGACGACTATATGAGCCGTCATCGAAAAGACACAAATATCAAAGAATTAAAAACATATTTTAACAGCGTAATTGACTGGATTTCCAGTGTATTTATAGATGTCGAAAAGGAGATGCGCGGTCTTGAATGGGGGCGACTATATGAGGAATATCACAAAAAATCTTACGATCCAGCCAAAACTTCAAAAGCGGTGCAAAAACTTTATGGTGATCCTTATATCAAAAATCGTAAAGGTATTTTTGAATATATTCTTGGCGGTTCTGCTGATACCAAATTGCTTGATGTTCGCGTATTTGATGAAGCAACCAAAAGATCAGTTTACGCGTCACAGACAAAAACCGCAAAAACCAAAGGCAAATCAAATTGTTCGCATTGCGCTATGGGGCAGGACGCCAATAAAAGCAAAATATGGAGCTTTAGCGAAATGGATGCCGACCATGTGTCAGCTTGGAGTAAAGGTGGCGCAACAGATGCTAAGAACTGTGAGATGTTGTGTAAGACTCACAATCGAGCAAAAGGTAATCGGTAAAACGATTCCAAAATTGGGAAAATAGGATGTGTATAACTTTCTTTACACGACCCTTGACAAGAAAATCTACATCGCTTACAATAGAAGTGTAATAACTAATTTAATAAAGCTATGGTTAATAACACTATTGTAAATGATATAAAAAGCCACGCCGATAGCGAGGGGAGTGGTTACAGTAAATGGTACTGTGGTATAGCGTCAGACCCAGACAGCCGTCTTTTTAATGACCACAATGTACCTAAGGGTGAGGATAAGGCATGGTGGATTAAAAGAAATGCTGGGAGTGAGCAATCTGCTCGTGATACAGAAAATCATCTTCTTGGGCTTGGTTTTGACGGAGATTCAGGAGGGGGCGACTATTCAACAATTCATGTTTACGCCTACAAGAAAATTGCTGGCGTGACACAAGAGTAAATTATAAATTTAACTTAATTTTTATTATGGCTAACAAACGAAAAGCAGACCAAGAAAAAATAAAGAGAATTTTAGAAAAACGTGGTTATAAAAACGGTGAACCGCCACGGGGATATGAGGTACATCACATCAAGCCACTTGCAGAAGGCGGAAAAGATACACCTAAAAATATTCGGGTAATAAAAAGAACAAAGCACCAACAAATACACGCTAATCGTAAAGAAAAAGGTAAAATTTAATTATGTTTGGCAAGTTTATCCAACAACAACGCACTAAGCGAAATATGACGCAGGAATATCTTGCGTCAGAGCTTGGTATGTCTCGCCCCACTTATTTACAGATTGAACGCGGGGAGCGGGAACTTACGATTTCTGAAGCAAAAAAGCTGGCGGCTCTTTTTGATATGTCATTAGAGAATTTTCTCGCCAAAAAAGAGCCGAAACGAAATGTGGCTATTGCAAAAGAATCCGCGAAGAAATCAGAAGATTTGCAAATTCGTGTTACAGAAAAAAATCTTGATAAATTCAAGCAGGTTTTGCTTTATGTGCTAAACAAGGTTGGCGGTAAGCCAAATGTTGGTGAAACTGTTTTGCATAAACTTCTCTATTTTATTGACTTTGACTACTACGAAAAGTTTGAAGAAAACTTGATGGGCGCAACTTATATTAAAAATCATCACGGCCCCACTTCTATTGAGCTTGGCGCAATAATGACGGAAATGCAGGAACAAGGCGAGTTGGAAGCAGTAAAAAGTCAGTATTTTAAGTATTTACAAAAGAAGTATCTACCGCGAAAACGTCCTAACCTCGATATTCTATCCGCGCGTGAAATTGAACATATTGATGATGTCCTTGCTCGACTTTCAGACAAAAATGCTGCGGAAATAGAAAATTATTCACATGAGGACATCCCTTGGAAATCCGCACAGGACGGCAAGCCACTTTCTTACGAGAGTGTTTTTTATCGCGACGAGCGATACTCCGTAAGAAACTATGATGATGAACTTTAATGAGCTTTCCGAATTTCAAAAAGAATTCAAACGGCTTGGAAAAAAATATAAATCCCTATCAGATGACTTGCAAGAATTTTGCAATGTAGTCTCTGTTGTACCGCTTGGCAATAGCAAACATTTTAACGTCATTACTCAAACCGAGCTTTTTTGCGTTGTAAAAGCTCGGTTATTTTGTAGGTATTTGAAAGGAACATCACTTCGTGTCGTTTATTCTTATTTTGAGCAAGAACAACGGATTGAATTTATTGAATTATATTTCAAAGGCGATAAAGAAAACGAGGACCGCGAAAGAGTAAAAGAATATTTAAAAAATAATCAGAACTAAACCCACCCTCCACCCTTTAATTTTGTAGCCGTCGCCGCGCCCGCCGTGCGGGCGTGGAAGCAAAAGGGCAAAAAGGAAGGGGGTCTGGGGAAAGGAATTTTTGCCCTTTTGTGATTCAAATTAGAGCGTTTCCGCTTTTCTCTGATTAAGAGAAACACAAAACAGAAAAATTTTCTTTTCCTTTTAAAAGAAAAAATTGCGCGCGAAAAAATTAAAAAATGTAGAGAAAATTTTTCTGTTTTGGTTTGCCGTATCCGCCAGCTGGCGGAGGAGGCAAGCGGAAACGCACCTCATTCTTGTTCGGAATTTTCTTTGAAAAAAGTTCGGATTTCGTTCAGAATGCGGAACCACAAGGCTTATATAATAATTGACATTTCCATTATTGGTATGATAATATACTAATTATGGAAACGTCAACTATTGCAATATATAAAAAACTTGAACAATCCGGAGTAAAATTTGTAGATTATGCATATTTAACTCTCTTAACTGGTGTAACCAATCAAAACACATTATATAAAATTGTTACAAGATTAATTGAAAAGAATATTCTACAAACCTTAATAGATGGTAAGTACCAAGTAACAAATACTATTGCCACTGATTTTGAAATTGCAAACTATATTTATAACCCTTCTTATATTAGTTTAGAGTCAGCACTATCTTACTATGGAATACTTGCCCAATTTCCTTATACCACTACTTCTATTACAACAAAAAAATCAAATGTTTATAAAATTTCATCAAAAGAATACAAATTTAGTCAGATAAAAAAAGACTTTTTCAATGAATATAAAATGATTGATGGGTTTTTAATAGCTACAGCAGAAAAAGCTGTTTTTGACTTAATATATTTTTCTATAAAAGGAGTTGTTAAGATTGATTTTAGTGATTTAGATTTAAGCTCAGTAGATATGAAAAAGCTAAAATCGATAATTGTTGCTTCTGATGATGAGAGAATGATTAATAAGTTCACAAAAATTAATAATGATAGATAAATCAACTTTAGATAACTATTCAAGAAAATATAAAATTGATCAATATACTGTTCTTAGAGAGTATATTCAAATTGTTTTTCTCAATTACTTGTTCCAAGAAAAAAAAGCAGAACACTTAACCTTTAAAGGGGGAACAGCCTTACGATTGCTTTATAACTCTCCAAGATTTTCTGAAGATTTGGACTTTAATAGCGATCTGAACCAAAATGAAATCAGAAAATTACTTAATATAGTAATAACAAACACATCAAAATTGGTGGGTGGTATCGAGCTTAAAGAACTAAAAACAATTCAAGGATTTAGTTCAAAACTATATTTCAAATCTGATATTTCAAGTATGCCCCTTACTATCAAACTTGACTTTTCATTTAGAGAAAATTCTATTGATGAAATAAAAAAGACGATTATAACCGAACTCCCAATACAAATATACTCACTTGTAAATGTGTTTTCAGCAAAAGAAATCCTTACAGAAAAAATCAGGACATTATTTCAAAGAATAAAAGGGCGAGATATTTACGATATCTGGTTTTTATTAAATATTCAAACCACACTTGATATTAAGATGGTAAATGGAAAGTTAAAGCTTATTAATAAGGAATTTAACTATAATAAACTTTTAGATGTTCTAAATAATTTTGAACAAAAACAGCTTGAAAATGATCTGTTTAAATTCTTACCAATTAACCAACGACAAATAGTTAAACAATTAATTGAATTGATAAAAAACAATGTTCAGATTAAAAGTTTAGAATCATTACAATAGCTCTCTTCCAACTTAACCTACCTGTTTCTAAATACATTTAATGGGGGGAGCCAATATTTTTTGGCTTTAAGACTAAGTCTCTAACCCCGCAGGTTAGAGGAGTTTCATTATCATTCTCCCCTGGAGTATCTTGAAAAAGTGTTACCTATATCCACTACCAGTACAGAGTATTTACATTTGGATTGGTTTAGTATACAATTCGCAAATCATTACACATAGTGTGTATTGAGCACATTTCTTGGCACCAACATCAAGGAGAATTGCCATGCTAAGCGAAAAATTAGAACGCCTTCTTCACTCCATACTCCCAGGAGAAGGAAATGAAAGTTGCACTAATTGCGGAAAAGTTCTTCCTAAAGAGGAATTTTTCTGGGTATGGGCTCGGGGGAAGACACCACGCTCTGTTCAAATAATCAGGGAAGCCATAGCAGATGGCACTGCTGCTCAGGATACGGATGGCACATGGTGTCTCCGAATGAATTTCTGTCCTACATGCTGGAGTGGTAAAACTGGTGATTATTACAGAACAAACCATCCAGAATCTCGTGTAGAGTCACCTTCAACGTGATTTTCTAGGGGGCGATTGTACTATAGCAATCCATTTCATTGATTGATATGAAATGATACCAGCCCCCACAATTTTTTAAGTAATAATTTATAATACTTTTAGAATTTTCGGCTCAAAGTATTCTTTGACAACAGTTTCTAACCACAATACCAGCTACCCATAAACCCAATATAACTGTGCATAGGCTAAGAAAAATAGGTATATTTAAATATTTTGCTATAATAGGTTATTATATGTCATCTAAATCAATTGTTTATTTAGGGATTTTTGTCGGATCAACCCTAGCCTCAGGGCTTGCAAGTTTGCTTGGATTTGGCTTTCTTTCTTTTACCAACCTAGCAATTTCAACAGTTGGCTCACTTTTAGGGTTTTATTTAGCATTTACAATAACTAAAAGGATTTAAAAACACTAACTTTATTACGTTAATTTACTAACTCAAAAACAACTGTCATTGATACACTAACACTTGATGTTCCTTGTTCTAGCTTTGCCCCACCTCCACCACCTATTCCATCGGTTCTTGAAAAATACATAGGGTTAACCTGTGCATTGTTTGTTGCAATACTAACTACTTTACCTAATTTTTTACCTGACTCTTTAGCTAAAAGCTCTGCTTTTGTTTTTGCATTTTGAAATGCCTCTTTATATAGTGATTTTTTTGATTCATTAGTGTTATCTATACTAAAGTTAGGTCCATAAACATTAGTAGCCCCTGTTGAAAATAATAAATCTGTAAGCTGATCTGCTTTTGTAATATCTTTCAATTTAACCTGAGCCGAGTTACTAACACTCCACTGTCCTGGTCTTGATTTTTGAATGCCACCTTTATCATAATAATATTCTTGTTGTTGATAAACTGAAACATTTGACGTTTTTATATCAGAAGAAGGAATTCCAAACGTTTTTAAATCATCTGTAATTTTATTTATTGTCTGGTTAACTTGTGCAACTGCCTTTTCTTTTTCATCACTGGTAACACTAACCCCAACATCGTAGGTTGCTATTTTATTTGCAACATTGGTGGTAGCCTCGCCTAAAACTGTAATACTTGCTTGTGGCTTAATACTTATTTGTCCTAAATCTTTTAATCCAAGTGGGTTGAAAAAAATGGCTAATATAACTATTATGGTTAAAATAATAAAAACCTTGTTCATAGGTTATATTATAATCAAGGCAACAATAACACACAAGAGTTATTCTAAAATATATTATAAAGATGTATAATCAGTTACTTGTGATAAAAAAATTTTTTCCGATTATATCTTTAACATTTGTTAATGTAATTGGGTTTTCACTTTTAATACCTGTGTTTCCTCATATTGTACGTTTATACGTTCCAGAACAATATATCTCGATTGTATATGGTTTATTATTATCATCTTACTCACTTTTTCAGTTTGTTGGAGCTCCAATTTTAGGAGCATTAAGTGATAAACATGGCAGAAAACCTTTACTTATTTTAAGCCAACTTGGCACAACTTTAAGCTGGGTGTTATTTGGGTTTGCTTATCTTACACCTAATATACCAATATTTGGGCTGGGACTTCCGATTTTTGTAATTATTTTATCTCGTATTGTGGATGGAGTAACTGGGGGTAACGTTTCGGTTGCTAATGCGTGGGTTTCGGATGTTACAACTCCAGAGGAAAGAACAAAAGCTTTTGGTTTAATAGGTGCTACCTTTGGGATTGGATTTTTAATTGGACCTGCAATTGGAGGGTTAAGCGCTTCTGCAGGGGCAGGATATATTGGAACTGTAATTGTTGCATTTGTTATCTCTTTACTAACACTACTTCAAATTGGATTTATGTTACCAGAATCTTTACCCATAGAAAAAAGAGTAAAATCTGAAACTATTAGTTACTGGGCAGAGATAAATATACTAAATAAGTTTAAAATCTTTAGAAATAACTTAGCTGTAAAAAAGCTTTTGATAGTAAGACTTTTTATAGGTATTATTTTTTCTGCATATACAACAATTATAATATTGTTTATTGAAAAGAGCTTTACGCTTGACGCACTTGGAATAGGTTTAACTTTAAGTTTTGTAGGCATGTTTTCTATTTTTAACCAAGCTTTTCTAACGCCCAAATTTGCAACTAAAATTGGAGATAAAAAAACTTTATATATTGGTCTTGCAATTATTTCCATTGGTCTTTCTCTTATTCCTCTAATTCCAACCACTCTTTACTATGGCAAAATAATTAATATTGGGTTTATTTTATTTTTATTTAACGCATTTTTCATGAATTTGGGTATCTCGTTGTCCCTTCCAACTTTTAAAGCTTTACTAACAAAAAGTGTTGATGAAACTAAACAAGGGATTATCACTGGTATTGATGAATCATTACTTGCACTTGGAAATTCCTTTACACCTGTAATTGCAGGGTTTCTTTATTCATTTGCTGGTGTATTAACCTTTTTATTTTTCTCTACCTTTCTTCTTATTCCATTTATTTTCTTTAAGATTAGGTATAAATCAGCACATTTATAAAATTTTTATCTTAAAATTATTGTAGGAAAAGAAAATCTAGCTCCAGTAAATTTATTTAAATGTTAACCCAAACAAAACCCAAAGTCAATTATATATAATTTAAACCAGTGCTAATATATATTTGTATTAAGTTTAAAGAAAAATATGAAAGGATTTTTAGAATTTGTAAGAACGCAAGGTGTAGTAGGACTTGCTGTTGGATTTATTTTAGGAGGGGCAGTTAGCAATGTAGTTAAATCATTAGTAAATGATGTAATAAATCCTGTATTAGGAATAGTTCTTGGTGCAACAGGAGATTTAACAGAAAAATCAATAACCATTGGTTCTGCAAATGTTATGTATGGAAACTTTCTAAATACAACAATAAATTTTTTAGTAATTGCTATGGTTGTATATTTTGGAGTTAAAAAACTTGGACTTGATAAAATAGACAAACCTAAATAACCCTACCTAACAATAACCTTTATGCGATTAATAACAATTATTACTAAATCTTTGGTTGGATTTATTTTAACTGCCACCTTGCTTGTAGGGTGGTTACTTTTTGTTAGTTACTTTACCAAACCATTAAAAGGAACAAACGAAGGATATAGTGGCTTTTTTTTAAGGGCAACTTATTATAATTCCAAAGTAACAAAAAATAATATAGCCTTAGTTGCACCCATTATCTTAATGCAAACTAACTTTTTAAATACAAACCCAATAGTAACTAAAAATGGACAAACTTATGGTAAGTTAAAAAACTTTTTTAGTGCATATAAAGCACCAGAGCATTTAGGTTACTGGGAGTTTGAAAACATTGCCAAACAGACCATTTTGCTTTTTTATTTAGGAGAAATTTCAATCTTAACCTTGTTAACCTATCAGCTACAAAAGAAAGAATTAACTCTAATTGGCATGGTTTATGCTATAACTATATTTCATATAACTTTAAATATATTAGGTGCATGGGCCCTTTTTAACATAGGATGATATAATTATCACTATGAACAAGATACGATTTGAAAAAGATATCATATTTAATAGCGAAACCTATGGAATTCTTACTTTTGAAGAGGTTGTTAATCATATTGTTAGTTTTATGGAAAAAGAAAAATCAGCAAGGTACAGCTTTATAATTGGTACTGATTCAACAGCAAATAATAATGGAGGAGAAATTGACTATATAACAGCAATATTAGTACATCGAGTTGGAATGGGTGGAATATATTTTTGGCACAAATTTCCAAGCATTGGATACTCTATAAACGACAGGATTTTTAAAGAGGCTGCTCTTTCCTTAGAATTTACAGAAGCGTTTTTAAATGAATTAAATAAAAGAAACGTACACAATTTTTCATTTGAAATACATGTTGATGTAGGAGAAAACGGTAAAACAAAAGAGATAATTACACAAGTAGTTGGCATGGTAAAGGGAAGTGGCCATAAGGTCGTTACAAAACCAGATGGTTATGTTGCCTCAAAAGTTGCAGATAGGTATACCTAATTATTTAAAATAGAATTCCCCTAATAATTTGTTACAATACAAAAACTATGAAACTAAAAATTAAAAATTTGCATGCAGAAATAACACAAACAGGAGAAAAAATCTTAAATGGAGTTACCTTAACTATAAATAAAGGTGAAACTCACGCATTTATGGGACCAAACGGGTCTGGTAAATCTACTCTTGCTAACGTACTTATGGGAAACCCAGAATATACAGTTACAAATGGAAGTGTAATTTTAAACAATGTTGAAATTTTAGGTTTAACTGCAGATGAACGCGCAAAACTGGGCTTATTTTTAGCTTTTCAATATCCCACAGAAATACCCGGTGTTCCAATTAGAAGTTTTTTATTAAAGGCATATAACGCAGTCAAATCAACAACGATTTCACCTAAACAGTTTATTAAACTGGTTGATGAAAAAGCAAAGTTAGTTAACATTTCAGATAATATCTTAAAAAGAAACTTAAACGAAGGGTTTAGTGGAGGAGAAAAAAAGAAACTAGAAATAATGCAACTTGCAGTTCTTTCACCTAACTTTGCAATTTTAGATGAAACAGACAGTGGACTTGATGTAGATGCTCTTCAAAATGTTTCTAAAGCTATTAATATAGTCCAGAAAGATACAGGTACTGGGATTATATTAATTACTCATTATCAAAGAATATTAAAGTATATAAAACCAGACTTTGTTCATGTTTTTAAAGATGGAAAAATTATTAAATCGGGGGATTATAAACTAGCACAAAAACTAGAACAAACTGGCTACGCAAACATATAATAATGGATAAGTTAAAACAAGAAAAACAACAAGTTAAAAATATCAATAGCAACTACGCTTTAGGCTTTAGCATGCCAGAAATTGGAACTTTTAAAACCCCAAAAGGAATAAATGAAAAAGTTATAACTCAGATTTCTAAACAAAAAAATGAACCAAACTGGATGCTAGAAAAAAGGCTACAAGCATTTGAGGTTTTTAAGGAAAAACCAATGCCAAAATGGGGGGCAAACCTATCTGATATTAATTTTGATAATTTTTATTATTACGTAAAGCCAGAAGGGAGACCAACTAAAACTTGGGACGAAGTACCAGATGATATTAAAAATACATTTGATAAAATTGGGATTCCACAAGCAGAAAGGGAATATTTAGCAGGTGTTAAAAGCCAGTATGACTCAGAAGTAATGTATGGGAGTATAAAACCAGCACTAGAAAAACAAGGTGTACTTTTTTTAAGTTTTGATGAAGCATTAAAATTACACCCTGACATTATAAAGCAATACTTTGGAACAATAATCCCAGCAACTGATAATAAGTTTGCCGCCTTAAATACCGCTGTCTGGAGTGGAGGAAGTTTTGTATATGTTCCAGAAAATGTAAAAGTAAACTTGCCCTTACAAGCGTATTTTAGAATAAACTCATCAAATGCTGGTCAGTTTGAAAGAACACTAATTATTGCCGAGAAAGGTGCCAGTGTTCATTACACCGAGGGCTGCTCAGCTCCAGCCTATAGTAGTGGATCACTTCATTCTGCTGTTGTTGAAATTATTGTTAAAGAAAATGCAAAAGTTCAATACACTACAATCCAAAACTGGTATAAAAATGTTTACAATCTTGTAACCAAACGAGCAATTGCTCACAAAAATGCAACAATGAGCTGGGTTGATTGTAACCTTGGCTCAAAAATTACAATGAAATACCCATCTGTTTATTTAGTTGGAGAACATGCTCATGGCGAAATACTAAGCATTGCATTTGCAGGAAAAGGGCAACATCAAGATGCCGGTGGAAAGATAATACACAATGCACCAAACACCTCGTCGCTTATAACCTCTAAATCCATATGTAAAAATGGTGGAAGATCTAGCTACAGAGGATTATTACATGTTGCAAAAAACGCAAAAAATTCTAAGTCAAAAGTTGTTTGTGACGCACTTATTTTAGATAACAAATCACAAACCGATACGTACCCTACAATGGATATTAAAAACAATAAAGTAAAAATTGAACACGAAGCAACAGTTAGTAAGGTTAGTGAAAAGCAGCTGTTTTACTTAATAAGCAGAGGATTAAGTGAAAAAGAAGCCTCTAGCCTTATTGTTAATGGATTTATTGAGCCAATTGTTAAAGAGCTTCCTATGGAATATGCAGTTGAGCTTAATAGACTTATAAAATTAGAAATGGCAGGTAGTGTCGGTTAAATAATATGGGTGAAAAAATTGATCTTAAGCTTAAACTTAAAAAAACAGTTTTCGATAGTAAGTCTTTAGATAAACCAGTTACTATTGAAATTAAGAAAAATGAAAAAATACAGTACATAATTTTAGCAATTGGTAATTTTACCAAAAACATTACATTTAAAATTAACGGGGGAAATGCTGAACTTGAGATATTAGGCATATGCTTACTAAAAAAAGATCAAAATGCAAACATTCAAATAACACAGTTACATAAACATAAAAATAGCAACTCAACAAACCTTGTAAAAACTATTTTAAAAGACTTTTCAACTTTCAATTTTACAGGACTTATTAAAATAGATAAAAAAGCAAGCATGACCAATGCATTTTTAACACAAAACACACTCAATCTATCTGAAAATTCTATAAACCACTCTGTTCCATCACTTGAGATTAATGCAGATGATGTTAAAGCAAGCCATGCTGCAACTACGTTTTTTATTGATGAAGAAAGTTTATATTATTTAAAATCAAGAGGTATATCACAAACTGATAGTGAAAATTTAATAATTAGAGGATTTATTCAAGCTGTAATTGATAAAATTCAGGATCAAGACAAGAAAAAAAAAGTAGAAACAAAGGTAGAACAATATTTCTGCTAAAATAAGTACGTGAATATAGAAAACATAAAATCTGATTTTCCAATATTAACCCAAAAAATTAATGGGCGAGATTTAGTTTATCTTGATAACAGTGCAACTAGTCAAAAGCCACAAGTTGTTATTAACTCTATTACTAATTACTACAACACATATAATGCAAATGTGCACAGAGGTATACACACTCTTTCAGAAAAAGCCACTGAAAAATATGAGGAAACCAGAAAAAAAGTAGCTGATTTTATAAATGCAAAAAGTGTAAAAGAGATAATATTTACGGGGGGAACAACAGAAAGTCTTAATTTTTTAGCAAACTCATTAAGTAAAAATCTAAAAGAAAATGATGAGATTATACTAACTGAAATGGAGCACCATTCTAATATTGTTCCATGGCAATTTATAGCAAAAGAGAAAGGGTTAATAATTAAATATATTGAGATTAAACCTGATGGAACACTAAACATTTCAAATCTTGAAAAACTTGTAAATAAAAAGACAAAAATATTAAGTCTTACCCATATTTCAAATGTACTTGGCACAATTAATCCAGTTGAAAAAATAATAAAAAGAGCAAAACTTGTTAATCCTGATATTATTGCAATTGTCGATGTTGCCCAGTCTGTTCCACACATAAAAGTCAATATGCAAAAGTTACAAGCAGATTTTATTACGTTTTCTGCACATAAAGTATTAGGCCCTACCGGGGTAGGTGTTATATGGGGAAAGTACAAATTACTAGAAAAACTTCATCCATTTTTAGGTGGTGGATCGATGATTGCCAGTGTTACAAAAAAAACAACGTTATTTGCAGAAATTCCACAAAGATTTGAAGCAGGAACCCCAAATATTGCAGGAGTAATTGGGTTTGGAGTGGCAATTGATTATATCAACTCAGTTGGCATTGATAACATTTACAAACATGAACAAGAATTAACTGATTATGCACTAGATAAACTTACAAAACTTGATTATGTGGAAATTTATGGACCAATAAAAAGAGCAGGGATTATAAGTTTTAACGTAAAAGCAGTACACTCTCACGATGTTTCCGCAGTTTTAGACAATTATGGCATTGCGGTTAGATCCGGTCATCACTGTGCTGATATTTTACATAACAAACTTAATATTAACTCAACAGTTAGAGCAAGTTTTTACCTTTACAATACTAAAGATGATATTGACCAACTAGTTATGGGGCTTAGCAAAGTTAAGAAAATTTTTAAATGAATGAGTATACATCGCAAATTTTAGATTACTCACAAAACCCACCAAACTATGGGCAGATAGAAAATTGCAATTATACGGTAACTGCAACAAATCCAAGTTGTGGTGATAATTTAACTGTATATTTAAGTGTTGGAAATAATGGAAAAATAACAAATGCTAAATTTTGGGGAGAAGGCTGTGCAATAAGCAAAGCCTCTGCATCAATGACATTAGAATTATTAATTGGTAAAAATTTTGATGAGATTAATAATCTAAAACAAAAAGACATACTAAATCTTTTACAAATCAAAATTTCGCCAACCAGAGCAAAATGTGCGTATTTGATTTTAAATGCGTTAGATAATATATCAAAGTAATGATTAATTGTTAAAAAAAGTATATATTTACAAAAGTACAAATTTTAAAAATATAATGAACCTATTAAATAAACTCAAATCTATGCTTGGAGAACCAACCGAGCCAGAAAATGTAGTAGAAAACACAGATGATAACCATTCTGAAAAATCTTGTGACTGTGCAGAAGGACAATGTAACTGCGATGATAAAGATAAATCAGAATGCACATGTTCAGATGGAACTTGTGAACACTGCAAAAAGAAAAATAACAATGAGTAATACCAAAGAGATTAATGGTCTTAAAATCACAATAGATCGCGATATTTGTATTGGAGCCGGATCTTGTGAACTTTTAGCTCCAGATGTGTTTGGAGTTGATGATGAAAACAAAGTCTTTATTAAAGATGGTTTTGACACAGACGAAGAAACAATAAAGCAAGCAGCAATGAGTTGCCCTGTAATTGCTATAATTTTAGAAAAAAATGGTTGTAAGGTTTGGCCTGAGTAACAATGAGTATTTATACCAAAACAGGTGATAATGGTACAACAGGATTAATTGGTGGCACAAGAGTTGGAAAAGACTCGGAGATTATACAAGTTTTAGGTAGTATTGATGAATTAAATGCCTTTTTAGGAATTATAATAAACGAGCTACAAAAAAATAATTTCTTACAAATAACTAGTATTCTTAGTACCATTCAAACAAATCTTTTTGAATTAGGAGCAGAAATTGCAAATCTAAAAAATACTAATACTAATCCAAACTATACTGCTGAATTTTTAGAAAAAAACATTGATCAGTTAACATTACAAATTGATAAATTAACAAATTTTATATTACCTGGAGGATCAAGTGTTGGTGCAAAATTACACTACGCAAGAACAATTTGCAGAAAAGCAGAAAGACATTTAGTAACCCTACGTAACACTGGATCAAATAAGTTTAATAACGAACTTAAATACTTAAACCGCTTATCAGATTTATTATTTGTTTTAGCAAGATATACTAATAAAATTGAAAATTATCCCGAAACTATATGGAAAAAATAAGCTGTGACATTGCAATAATAGGAGGAGGTATTGCAGCAATCACTTTTGCAGAAAATTATAAAAAATTAAACCCAAAAAAAAGTGTTTGTATATTTGAAAAAACAAATAACAATCCATACTCTAAAGTTTTACTACCACACTATGTTAAAAAGCTAATTTCTAGAAAAAAGCTATTTATAAGAACAGAAACACAGTTAAAGAAAAGTGGATTAAATTACTTTAAAAATCAACAAGTAAACCCTATTGATACAAAAAACAGTTGCTTTTTAACTAATAGTTTTGAAGTTAAGTTTAATAAATTAGTAATTGCAACAGGAGGAGAACCAAAAAAGATAAGCTCTCTTTACCAAGGTTTTTATCTTCAAACAATTGAGGATGCCGATCTTATTAAAGAGAAACTACAATATGCAAGCAATAATTACCAAGCTTGTGTTATAGGGGGTGGGTTTATGAGTTTAGAGTTTTTTGAAATTTTTATAAAATACAAATTAAAAACTTTAGGATTTATTAAAAAAAGCGGTTTTTTTTCAAAACTAACTCCTAAAGAGCTTACCCCAGTCATTATTAATTTGCTACAACAACATTCAATAAAAATTAAAGATTTGGATAATATAAATGAAATTACAAACCCTTTTATTACTGGAATTGGAACAGGTTTAACTAGAACACATAATCTTTTTGGAAATGAAACAGAAGGTGTAAAGACGAATAAATTTTTAGAATCAAAATATAAAAATATTTATGCCATTGGTGATGTTGCAATAGTTAATACAAATGGTATTAATAGGGTAACTGGAAACTGGAATAATGCAATACAACAAGGAATTTGGTTAGCCAAGTATTTATCAAATAAAATTTTTACTAAGTACCCTTTTGATAAAGCAACAGATTATACTACCAGTTTTTTTGGTAATGTTTTAACATTTTTAGGATTAACTAATCAGCAAAATGTAATAAATAAAATAGTCTTGAATAAAGACAATAAGTTTATTTCAGAATGTTTTATTGAAAACAAACTTGTGGGAGCAGTTTTATTAAACAGTGCAAACCAAAGATCAAATTACCAAAAAGCAATCAGTTTAAGTGATGATTAAATTCAGCTTGCATATAAATAAAATGTTTAAATAATATTTCAAGTTCTTTTTCAATCAAACTTGCATATTCTTCAAAATTGTAAATATGAGCTCTAATAGATTCTTGCCTTATATTTTGCTTAACTTTAATTAAAGTTAATACCTTATGAAATACTAAAAGTGGAACAACGGCATTTATATCCTCTTTACTTAATTTAGACTTTTTTGAGTATTCAGTTAAGAATCTAATAATATCACTAACAAAATCTTGTACGTCGTAATTATTTAAATTTACACTTTTTGCAAAAAACTTGGTAAGGTCATCTACAATGTTGCCATATGCCACTTGGTCAAAATCTATAAGTCCTGTTACATTGTTTCCAACAACTAAAAAATTATCAGTTCCTAAATCGTTATGAATAACCCCTTTTGTTAAATTAAAAAATGAAACATCTGAAAATTGTTCATATAAATTTAACAAATCATCTCTAAAATGATTCATTCTATGATCATTTAAATACCAACTAAGGTTATCTTCTATAGTCTCGGCTAAATTCTTTTTCCTTAGGTATATAAAATCTTGTGTAGGAATTTTATGTAATACATTTAAGATAGAAATTACCCTATATCCAACCACAGTTTTAAAAGGATTGGCAGTTAAAGGTTTCCCTTTTAGTGCCGTAAAAACTGAGATAAATTTATCTTCAAAATCAACTAATCCTTCTTTGTTTTTTGTTTTAATAATATTTGCAGTTGGAAATTTTAATTTTACTAAAAAGTTAACAACCTCATGTTCAGCAATAACTTGCATTCGATCAGTTTCTTCATATACCTTAAGAAAAAAATCACCATGGGTTGTTGTGATTTTAAAAAGTGTATTAGTCCAACCGTTCTTAATTTTATATACAGCCTTTACACTACCCAAATTATAATGGTCATGAACAATTTGATCTATTTGTAATTTTGTTAACCTTGTTAATAATGGCAAGGGAATAATACGTTATTTAATACTAACGCCTTGATCTAATTTTTATCTCTTCTTCTACTAATAATCTATCTCTTCCATATTTTAGCCTAGATAACTGTTTTACAGTATCAGCTATTTGTTTATCTCCAGCATTTTTCTGCATCATTATATCTTTCCAATCTGTGTGTAAACTAAATGGTTCACTAGGCTGTCCATTAATTAATAGTTTTGTATAAAGATGTCCTACAGGATTGTTCATCAAATCGTTTGCATTAAAGTTTGGCTCAAAAAACTGTTCTAAGTAATTAGAATCATCACTACCAACTCTAAAACTTGCAAGTGTTCCAACGTTCCCAAATACAGCATTTTTTATATCATCATTAATTTGTGCTATAAACTGGTTTGCAACAATCAAATTAAGTCGATATTTTCTAGCCTCAGATAAAATCTGAACAAAATCTGGTGTAGAAAAATTTTGAAACTCATCAACATATAAATAAAAATCTTTCCTTTCTTGTTCGGGTAAATCAATTCTACTCATTGCTGCAGCCAAAATTCTTGGGACCAAAATCAGTCCTAAAAAGTTAGAGTTTTCCTCTCCAATTTTCCCTTTTGATAAATCTACAAGTAGTATTTTTTGCTGATCCATAACTTTTCTAAAATCAATGGCACTTTTACCTTGTCCTATAATATTTCTCATTGTTTTTTCTGTAACAAATCTATCAAACTTTGAAACAAAATATCCTAATGTTTCTGATTTATGAAAATCACTAGTTTGTGCTAATTCTTGAGTCCAATAACTTTTAACCAAATCATCTGTAATTATAGGGATTTTGCTTTTTGCATATTCTGGATCAATTAGTAATTTTAATACCTCTACCATAGTATTTCCCTGTTCATACATTGCAGTTAACATTACATTTCGAACCGCACGCTCTAATCTTGGACCTATTATTCCAGTTCTGTTCGGATCATATAATTTATACAAAAGTGAGATAAAAGAATTAATAATTAAATGTTTTTGCTCTTCGGTTTTTGCTTCTAAAATATTAAGACCAAAAGGTGTTTCTTTATCTGATGGATCAAATAAAATAACATCTTCTATTCTTTCTTTTGGTATTAATGGCAACATATCAGCTATTGCTGATCCATGGGGATCTATAAATGCAACCCCTTTCCCATTTCTAATATCTTGCATAGCCATATACTTTAATAGCTCTGATTTCCCCGTTCCAGTTTGCCCTATAATATACATATGTCTTCTTCTATCATCTTCTGATAAAAACACTTTTTGTGTTTCACCTCTAAACTCTGATTTTCCTAAATACAACCCTTGTGTTGGTAAATCTTTAGGTGCTGCAGAAGTTCTCGATCTTATCCAATTAATATTTGGTGTTTTAACTTCTTTACTTGGAAAGTGATAAATTGTTGCAAGTTCTGCAACATTTAAGATAAAGCTAGTTTTAAAAATAGGAAATGCAAGTCTTGGAATTTGAATGTTTGTAGCAGGGAAAACCCTATAAATTAAGTTTCTAATTAGGTTTAATCTTTTAAATATGGTTGCTTTAGAAAATTTGTTGTAAGTTGCATCTGTAAACTGAAAAAATGAGTTAGCAACATTATCTAAATTAACCTGTGCATTAAGTTCATCTTGTGCAACAGAAACTACCCTTACAGTAACGTCAAAACCAACTTTTTTAATTTTTTCTTCAACTCCTTTTAAAAATTCTTCGTCAATTTTAAGATTTGCCTTTTCGGGGTTATTGTTTTGTTCACGAACACTATAAATAAAATTGCGACCCGCAACCCTCCATGTGTCTCCTGCTGGTTTAATTAGTATTTGCAATGCAACTCCTTCGCCACTTGAAAGTTTAGTCATGCTCGATGTAATTAGGTTCATACTGTCTGTTGTTAAATTTTCATAATTTTGAATCGGATAATAATCAGGTGCATTAAGTTTTAATGTAGTAACCTTTATAAATTTTGCCTTAGTAAATATATCCCATGGTTTTGAGATTTCTATATCCGCCTCAGGGTAAGCTGAATGAATTTGTTTTTCAACTAGTGCTACCCATTCGTTCGGCACAACTACATAGAAAGAGATATTACGTTCAGTTGCAACAATTTCTAAACTAATATGATCTTGAGGTTGAAAAAGGTTTTTTAAACCAGTTTTTTTTATTGCAAAAAAGGATGAAAAAAGCTGCTCTGCTGCACCAGTTTCTATCTCGTTATCTTTTGGAAGCCGAACCAACAAAACCGTCTGAAACTTAGCAGAGGTAAATCTTTTTTTATTTCTTATAATAAGAATTAAAAAATAAACAAAAACAAAAGAAAATATTATTAAAAATAATAACCCAAATATAATTTCAAGTAATAAATTTAAATCTAACATATTAACTTTAAGTCAACTCTTGTGCATTTTTTGTAGGTACAGCAAATTGGCTAAGTCCTGACACAAAATTATTAAATATTGTTTTAACTTCTGTTACAAATTTTGATACTGCAACAGAACTTGACAGGGCTGTACTAGTTGTTTTAGAAATGCCACCTATATCTATTTCTTTTACAGGGGGAAACTGATTTAACGGCTGTTGTGGATCTGATATATCCTTACTTTTATGTGTATTAACAACCTTTACAGGCTTAGTTTCATAATTTAAAGTCTTGTCTTTTTTCTCAGGAGCATATGCCACTCCCTCTGATCGTTGGGCAGAATTTATCATATGTTAAGTGTATAACAATTTTAGGTTAAGTTCTATAACTTATACCTTTTTGTTCTTGTGTTGTTTTGATTTAACATAACTTTCCATATATTTATAACTAATGCTTTCTTTTGATTTGGCTGTTATCTGCTCAAGAGCATTTTCTCCAATTGTACCAAAGGTAAAAAGGGCTTTAAAAAACTTATTAAAATATATTATATATGGGTGGGGAAAGGTTATAGTTTCACCATACCATTTGTTTTTAAATACCGTAAATCCTAACCAATTACCTGTTTCTTTTTTAAATCTATCATCTTTTAAACCTTCTAAATCTAGTTTTTCAAAACCTTCTTGTTTTAGTTTTTTTATAATTTCAATCATTAGTTTGTAAGCTGCATAAGTTTTTCGTCCTGTTTTGTAGTTACTATATGCATACATATAGAAAGCATTTTTATTATCAGAACAAAGTACAATTGCCCCTGCATTAACTTTTTCTTTGTACACACTCTCAAATAAATAAAATTTATCTTTAAATATCTCTTTTTGAGCAAGTAGAGTTTTATAATTTTGAGGAGTGAATCTTTGTTTTTTAGCAACATCTTTGTAGTTTTTACTAAAGTCTATAAGTGCTTTATCAATCCCATCTTCTATCCCTTTATAATAATTAACTTTAACAGGAGATTTTTTAACAGACTGTCTTACATTTTTAGATGAACCCTTTAATATTTCATCAATAGAATATTTTAAATCAATAATTTTAGTTTTTGTTGGAATAAGAGGCCATGTGTCTTTTTGTATTGAAACGTTTTTTGGCATTTTCCCTAATATACCTTGTTGTGGTTCGATCTTGATAAACAAAGGTTTAAATTTCATAAGTTTTTTTATATCATTTTCTGTAATCCAATATTTTGGTCTTTGAATTTTTATAAGTGAACCAATAATTGGTATTGGCCTTATAAAGGCTATTAAGTTGTTTTAAAGCTTTATAGATTTCCAACCCTTTCTCTTAATAAATTTGGCCCAGTTTTCGGTTTGTCTAATGTCATTCATCGTTTAAGTTCAACTAATTTTCTAAATATTTTATAGCTTAAAATAAAAGTTTTATACAAACCTTTATTAATTACAAAATCATAACTATCCATAAATTCTACAACCTCACCACCAAAACCTAGTTTAAATCTAGTTACACCATAAAATTTACTGTTCGGATCTGATAAATCCTTATCACTGCCCCAAAAATCAAAATAACTTACCCCTTTTTGTTTTGCAAGTTTAATAGATTCATACGCAATTAAACTTGAAGCTTGTAATTTTTGATACTCGATAGAAGATCCACCATACATATAATTACCAACCTTATCAAAAAAAGACAAAAACCAAGATGCCAAGGGTATATTTTTATACTGTGCAATTAAAATTTCAGCTTTGTTATCTGCCTTTAAAAGCTGCCACATAGTATAATAAAAATCTCTTGATCTAATAAAATAATGTTGTCTTTTTGCAGTTTTTTGCATCAACCTCCAAAACTGTTTAAAATCCTCGTCATTTTCTGCAATTTTGACTTTTACACCATTTCTTATGGAATAGTTAACATTATATCTTGTTTTACTTTTAAAATTAGAAAAGATCTCTTCTTCTGATTTTGCTAAGTCAAGTAATATATCATATTTTGTAAAAGTATCTGTTGGTGACTTTATACAATTCTCTTTCATATAAGCATCAAAATCTATAAAAGATTTTTTGGTAAAATCTTTAATAACAAAAGGCACATCAAATCTGTATAAAAAAATGTTTTCTGTTTTAGCAATATCTCTTAATTTATCAAAATCTATTACACAAGGGCTAATTTTAGGAACATATGCAATATAATAATTTAATAGTGGTATTTTGCTTAAAGTACAAACAAGTCCATTAATATTTAGTACTTTTGAACCCGATAAACTTTTAATAGTTGCCCAATAATCACTTTGAACCAAATGCTGATTTAATTTATACATCATATTGTATTTTATACAATTTAATAAAATTATTAAGAGAAACCTCTTGTGCCCTTACTGTATTTTCTATTCCAGCTAATTTCAAATCTTTAACCTTAAATGTTTTATTCAACATTTTTCTTCTATTTGCAAATGCTTTGTGTAAAAACCCTTTAAATTTTCTTAAATCTATTTTAGGTAGTTCATTTTTCAATGTTAATAAAAGCAGGGCAGAATCAATTTTTGGTGCAGGATCAAATGCCTGAGGCTTAATAATTTTTATTATTTCACTTTTATAAAACAAATTAACCATATTAGACATATAAGTACCCTTGTTTTTACTACCAACTATTTTTTCTGCAACCTCTTTTTGAATAATAATACTAACCAAAAGGGGTCGATTTTGTTCAAACAAAATTTTATGTATAAGAGGGCTACTAATTTGATAAGGAATAGAACCAACAATCTTATAATTTTGACCTTTAGTTAAAATATTAAAGTTACTTTTTAAAACGCTCTCAGTTTTAAGGTGAAAATTCTTATTATTAATAAACCGTTTTTGTAAAATTGTAGCTAAGTTAGTATCTATCTCAACACCAATAATCTCTGCTCCAGTTTTTATTAAACACTCTGTAACAACCCCTAATCCACTTCCTGGTTCTATGATAATGTCATTATTATTAATATTCGCCACATTAATAATCAGTTTAACAACCCCCTTATCAACTAAAAAGTTTTGTCCCAACCTTTTTTTTGGTTTAACTTGTTGCATTAACTTATTATACATCTAATTAAACCACTTAGCACTCACTTTACAAGATTGATAACAGGAGGTAGAATAAAAGGTATGAATATTGCAACAGAACGCCAAACCAAATTATTTGAGGCAATTGTTAATGAATTCATTGCAACTTCAGAGCCTGTAGGTTCTAAATACTTAGTAAAAAAGTACAATTTAGACGTTTCACCTGCAACTGTTCGAAACGATATGGCATCTTTAGTAAATCAAGGTCTTTTAACAATGGATCATGGATCAGCAGGGCGTTACCCAACAACACTTGGTCTTCGTGTTTACTTGAAAGAATTAATGCAAGAACAAGAATTGCCTATTGTACAAGAAGTAGCAATAAAACAGAGAATTTGGGAAGCTAGATTTTCCCCAGAAAAATTATTACAAGAGGCCACACATGCCCTTTCAGAATTAACAGAGCTTTTAGCTATAATAACAACAAATGATGGACATTTGTTTACTTCAGGAGCCTATTATTTACTTGATCAACCAGAATTTTTAGATGTTGATGTAACCAGAACAATACTTCATTTAAGTGATAATCATAGTTTAATTAGTGAAATTTTAAATAAAGGTAAAGAAGACTTAAATATTTTAATTGGAGAAGAATTAGGACTTGATAACTTACTGCCCTGTAGTGTAATATTTTCAAGCTTTGAAAAAAATAAAAGAAAGGGCTATATAGCAATCATCGGTCCATCAAGAATGCAATATAATAAAAACATACCTGCAGTCAAATCTATTAAAAATTTAATTGAGGAGGTTAGCTAATGAGTGATAAACAAGATAAAAAAGAAACAAAACAAGAAAAAGAGATAAATAATCTTAAACAAAAAATTGAAGAGCTAGAAAACAGGTGGAAAAGGTCTACGGCAGATTATATAAATTACAAAAAAAGAGCTGAACAAGAAAAATCAGCCATTGTAGAATTTTCAAATCTAGTTTTAATTAAAAATTTATTGCCAACAATTGATAATCTTCAACTTGCAAGTAAACATACCGAAGATGTTGGTATCAAAATGATTTACAATCAATTTGAGGATATTCTTAAAAACGAAGGTATTACAAAAATAGATGCAATTAATAAAGAATTTGATCCAAACACAATGGAAGCAGTAGAAAAAGAGGGCGAAGAAGCTGAAAACAGAAAAGCAATAGTAAAGTCAATTGTTAAAGAAGGGTATTTACTTAATAACAAGGTAATAAGACCTGCCCAGGTAATTGTAACTTACAAATAAAGTCTTGAATCTTTAACATTTTTAATCTAATATAGATTCGGTATTTCTTTGGGTAATTAAATTACAAAATTGAAAGGAAAAATAATATGTCAAAAATAATTGGAATAGATCTTGGAACAACAAACTCCGCCATGGCAGTAATGGAGGGTGGCGAAGCTAAAATCATCCCTAATTCAGAAGGGGCAAACACCACACCATCAATAGTTAATGTAAGCGATAATACCGTTGGTGTTGTTGCCAAAAGGCAAATGGTAGTAAACCCTAAACAAACAATATACTCAGCAAAAAGATTAATGGGACAAAGAATCAGTTCAACTATGGTGGAAAAAACCAAGGCTGAAGTTTCATATAATATAGTTAAAGGTCAAAATGACCTTGCTGTTATAGAAGCTGATGGAAAAACTTACACACCACAAGAAATTGGTGCAAAGGTTTTAGCAAAATTAAAAGCAGATGCAGAAAGCTTTTTGGGAGAACCTGTTACAGAAGCAGTTATTACTGTACCAGCTTACTTTGATGATTAACAAAGACAATCTACAAAAGAGGCAGGATCTATTGCTGGTCTTAATGTTCAAAGAATAATAAACGAGCCTACAGCCGCAGCACTTGCATACGGTCTTGATAAAAAAACACAAGAAAAAATTGCAGTATATGACCTTGGCGGTGGAACATTTGATGTATCTATTTTAGAAATTGGCGATGGAGTATTTGAGGTATTATCTACAAGTGGAGATACATTTTTAGGTGGTGATGATTTTGATAATAAGATTATTGACTGGTTAATTGAAGAGTTTAAAAAAGAAAATGGTGTTAATTTAAAACAAGATACACAAGCCTTACAAAGATTAAAAGATGCTGCCGAAAAAGCTAAGATTGAACTATCCAGTGCACAACAAACAGATATTAGCATTCCATATATAACAGCAGATGCAACTGGTCCTAAACACTTAAATATAACACTAACAAGGTCAAAGCTAGAACAACTTGTTGATGAACTAATTCAAAAAACAATAAAACCAATGGAACAAGCTTTGAAAGACTCTAAACTAGACAAGTCTGCAATCTCAGAAATTATTTTAGTTGGAGGAATGACCAGAATGCCAAAAGTCCAAGAAACTGTAAAAGACTTTTTTGGCAAAGAACCTCACAAAGGAATTAACCCAGACGAAGTTGTAGCAATTGGAGCAGCAATTCAAGGTGGAGTGCTAGCAGGAGACGTTAAAGATGTATTACTTCTTGATGTTACTCCATTAACACTTGGAATTGAAACATTAGGAGGAGTTAGAACACCATTAATTGATCGAAATACAACTATTCCTACAAAGGCTTCACAAGTTTTTTCAACTGCACAAGATAGTCAAACAAGTGTTGATATTCATGTGCTACAAGGAGAAAGAGAAATGTCTGCAGACAATAAATCACTAGGAAGGTTTATTTTGGATGGTATTGCACCAGCTCCAAGAGGTGTACCACAAATAGAAGTTACGTTTGATATAGATGCAAATGGAATTCTTAGCGTATCTGCAAAAGATAAAGCTACAGGCAAAGAACAAAAAATTACAGTTCAAGGTGCTACTGGTCTTGATGAAAAAGAAGTGGAAAAAATGAAAGAAGATGCCGAAAAACATTCAAATGAGGACAAGGAAAAAAAGCAAAAAATTGAAGCAAAAAACAATGCAGACACAGTTTCTTACCAAGCAGAAAAAATGGTCAAAGACCATAAAGACAAGTTACCAGAAGACAAACAAAAAGAGTTAACAAATGATGCTAAAGAACTTAGAGATAAACTTGAAACTGCAACAATAGATGAATTAAATACCATGACAAATGCTCTTCGTGAAAAGATGCAAAATATGGGTGCAGAAATTTATAAAGAAACTGCAAAAGAACCTGGAAAAGAACCAGAGGTTGAACAAAAAGATGAAGATAATACAACAAAGGGTGAAGAAACCGTGCAAGAAGGCGAAGTTGTAGAAGAATAACATCGTCTGCGTAAAAACAAAACAGTTGTAATTAGAAACCGGCAGTTAAGCACATGTGAAAATCATTCAGAATAGGTCACTTACTGCCTGCACTCTCGATTGACTACAAAAGCCATGTTTTAAAAGAAAAAAGTCAATCTGCGAGAGCTTTCTTATTACAACTTTTTTGTTTTATTAATAATTAGATTACAATTTAGTTAAATGGCAAATAAAGACTATTATCAAATACTTGGAATAAACAAAGGAGCCTCTATAGATGAGGTTAAAAAGGCCTATAAAGCTTTAGCCCGAAAATACCACCCTGATGTAGCTAAAAACAAAAAAGAGGCAGAGACAAAGTTTAAAGAGATAAATGAAGCATACCAAGTACTATCAAACCCACAAAAAAAATCTCAATATGATCAGTTTGGATTTACAGGACAAAATGGTGGAGCAGGATTTGATCCGTTTGGTCAAAGTGGACAAAGAACATATTCGTATAGTTCACAGGGGTTTGGTGAGGATTTTGATTTAAGCGATATATTTGAAAGCTTTTTTGGAGGAGGTTATTCGAGAAAAGGCAGAGATGAACAATACCAAATAACTGTTGATTTTATGGATGCAGTAAATGGTACAACAAAGGAAACAGTAATTAAGGGTAAAAAAGTAAAAATAAACATTCCAGCTGGTGCTAATAATGGTACAAAAATAAGGTTTGAAGGTATGGGACAACCAGCAAAGCAAAAAGGTTATCCAAATGGAGATTTATATATTGTAGTACAAATTGCGCCACATCCTAAATTTATTAGAAAAGGAGAACACATAATAACAGAAGAAAAAGTTCCACTTGTAACTGCTGTTCTTGGTGGAACAATAAGTGTAGAAACAGTTAAAGGTATTGTTAAATTAAAAATCCCATCAGGTACACAAGATAATACTGATTTTAAGATAAAAGGAAAAGGGATAAAAAAACTGGGGGGTTGGGGGGTTGGTGATCATTATGTAAAAGTAAAAATAGAAATCCCAACAAAGTTAAATTCTAAGGCTAAGAAATTGTTTGAAGAGTTAGAAAAAGAAATCTAATTAACTTAACTTATCCATATAACAACTTGCTTTAATACAAACGATTATTTAATGTATACACATTCTTTAAGTATCCTTTAACTTTTAAATAGTTAAGTGGTTTACAAAAGTTAAATGTAATGTTACAATTAACTTATTATGCAGTCACAAATGTCTAAACAATATCAAACTACAATACCTTCAAAAGTTCGAAACCAATTAGGAATAAAGGCAGGGAACAAATTAAATTGGAAGGTTTCTAAAAATAAACTTGGCATAGAGTACGCCATCATAACACCAGAAACAAATCATAACCTAGAATCTTTAAAAGGTATTGCAAAAAAACTATACAAAAATAATAAAGATTACTTAGATAGCGAAAGAAATTCATGGAACTAAAACAAGATTCAAAAATATACTTAGACACAAACCTATTTATTTACTATTTTGAAAATAACCCAAACTATGCAAACAAAGTAGAAAACTTGTTTAAAGAAACATCTAACAAAAACATTAAATTAATCTCTAGCGAACTGCTATATTTAGAGTTATTAGTTCTACCTAAAAAACAAAAGAATAAAGAAATAATAAACCTTTATACAAGTATTGAAAAATATATTCCTAACCTAACCTTGCTCCCTATAACCAAAAAAGTACTCATTTTAGCCTCAGAAATACGCGCAAGTTACAATTTTAAGTCACCAGATTCAATACACTTAGCAACAGCCAAAATAGAAAAATCTAATTATTTTTATGGTTCAGATAAAAAATTAAGGGGTTACAAAGATATTAAGGTTATAGTAATGTAAAAATCCTTAACCCTGTCAACTACATATATACCAGGTTTATATGAAAATTATTCCAAAACTGATATTGATTACTCAGAATGTTTAAATTCTTGTTCTGATCCAAAGATAGCTAAAGGGTGTTTAGCTTTGCAAATAATTCTCCTACTTAATTGACATTATACCAATAACAAACTAGACTTATTATAGGTTAATATTTTATGGTTAGGGTGAGTTAAACTCACCTTTTTTTGTAATAAATTATGCACCTTTCTTTATAAGAAGGTAACAAATAAAAATGGCGATAACAGAATTTAGTGCAGCACTTAATCAAGTTGCAACAGAAAGAGGAATATCTCCTGAACAAGTCTTGTTTTCAATAAAACAAGCAATTATTGCAGCCTTTAGAAAAGATAATCCGGGTGTTGTTACAGAAGATGATGAACTAACAATAGAAATGAACCCTAATGATGGAAGTGTAAAAGTGATTAAAGACGGAAAAGATGTAACCCCTGCAGGGTTTGGAAGAATAGCTACACAAACAGCAAAACAGGTAATATTGCAAAAGGTAAGAGAAACAGAAAAAGAGGTTATTATTGAGGAGTACAAAGCAAAGATTGGAAGTATTGTTAATGCAGTTATTTTTAGAGCTGATAGTGGTCTTGTTATTGTGGATTTGGGGAAAACACAGGGAATAATGCCACCTCACGAGCAAATACCTACCGAAAACTACAGACTTAATCAAAGAATCAAAGTTTTAATAAAAGAGATTCAAACTACACCAAGAGGAGAAGAAATTATAGTTTCAAGAGCTGATCCTAACTTTGTTAAAGAGTTATTTAGTATAGAGGTCCCTGAAATAAATTCGGGAGTTGTAAAAATCGAGTCTGTTGCAAGAGAAGCAGGTTCAAGGACCAAAATAGCCGTTTCATCAAGTGATGCACATATTGACCCAGTAGGATCTTGTGTAGGGCAAAAGGGAGTAAGAGTTCAAACTATAATAAAAGAGCTTGGATCAGAAAAAATTGATATTGTAACCTTTTCGGCAGATACTGAAAAATATATTGCTCAAAGTCTTTCTCCTGCAACAGTAACCATGGTTGTTTTGGATGAAAAAACAAAAACAGCAACAATCTCTGTTCCAGAAGACCAATTGTCACTTGCAATTGGGAAAGAAGGTCAAAACGTAAGGCTAGCAGCAAAACTGACAGGTTGGAAAATTGATATAAAGGGGTCAGAAAAAATTATAGCAAACGAAGATGCAATAGAAAAAAATGAGAAAAAATAAATACTTATGTCAAAAAATAAAAAGGTTAAACCATCCAATAAAAAAAGACCACCCATAGTTACAGTTATGGGTCATGTTGATCATGGAAAAACTACTCTTTTAGACACAATAAGAAAAACCACTATAACAAAATCAGAGTTTGGTGGAATAACCCAACATATTGGAGCTTATGAGGTTAATACCCCCCAAGGACAAATCACATTTATCGATACTCCAGGGCATGCTGCATTTACAGAAATGAGATCTAGAGGTGGGCAGGTGGCTGATATTGTTGTTTTAGTAGTTGCCGCAGATGATGGTGTCAAGCCACAAACTATAGAAGCAATAAATCATGCAAAAGTAGCAGAAGTCCCAATTATTGTTGCAATAAACAAAATCGATACAGAAGGATCAAACATAGATAAAATAAAAAGAGAGCTATCTGAAAATGATGTTTTAGTTGAAGATTATGGTGGAGATACAATGTGTATCGAAATATCAGCACTTAAAGGTACAAATATAGATAAGCTACTACAATCAATATTAGCCTTGGCTGATCTTTTAGAACTTACCGATACAAGTAATGATATGTTACTAGGAACTGTAATTGAATCAAAACTAGATAAAAGAAAGGGGGTGTTAGCAACACTTTTGGTTCAAAGCGGAACACTTAAAAAAGGTGATAAGATTTGGGCAGGGGGATCTGATGCTGTTGTTAAATCAATGACAAACTTTAAAGGAGAACAAATCAAACTTGCAAAACCAGGAACCCCTGCAGAGATATTAGGGTTTAAAAACGTTCCTGAGATCGGCTCTATTGTTGTCAACTTAGATAATAAAGACAAAGTTGAGGCAATTTATAATGAGCAAATGGATGCAATTGCAAACCTAAACGACAAAGAAGATACAGAAGAAAAGTTACTAAATATTATTATTAAAGCAGATACAAAAGGTACACTGCAAGCTCTTGAACAAAGTCTACTTGCAGTTGAAGCTGAAAAGGCAAAAATTAAAATAATATTAAAAGGTGTTGGAAATGTTAATGAATCTGACGTACTGTTAGCATCTGCAACAGGTTCTACTATTTTTTCTTTTAATGCAAAAGAATCAAGTGTAATGGAACTTGCAAAACAAAGAAAAGTTTTAATAAAAGACTACAACATAATATATGAACTATTAAAAGATGTACAAAAAGCATTAGAAGGGGAACTGCTAAAACAAGAAGAAGATGTAAAAGGATTATCTTTAGTAAAAAAGGTTTTTCCACTTCCATCTGGAGATACAATTGCAGGCTGCGAAATAATTATAGGAACAATAGCAATAGGGAAAAAAGTTGTTATATGGTCCGATGAAACTACATATAAACAATCAAGAAAAAATACCGAAGAGGTAGTAAGTATATATGAGGGTAAAATAAAAAAAATGAAATCAGGCAAAGTTTATATTAAAAAAGCCTCAAAGGGTAGTGACTGTGGAATATTGCTTACCCCAAACTTTCCTGATATTAAAGTAGGACAATATATTCAGGTTGTATAAAACATCAACCAACATTTTAACCTTTACAATTTTACTATAAGATGCTAATATAAACAGTCAAACCTTGCCCTAAAGCTTATATGGAAACAAAAGTAAACGAATTAATTAAAAAGGGCAAAACTATAGCAATTATCCCTTACGAAAACATTTCTGATGATGGTTTATCGTCAGCTTTTGCTATATATCTTGCTTTAAAAGAAACTGGAGCAAGTGTTGATTTTTTATATAAAGGTAAAATTAACGAATCGTTAAAAAATGATGTTGGAGAAAGCGTAAAGATTAGATCAACAACACCAGAAAAACACTTAGTTATAAGTGTTGACTATTTAGATAAATCTATTGAAGAGGTTAACTACTCCATAGAGGATAGTAAACTTAATCTTATTTTAAAACCTATATCAGACCATTTTACAAGCGATAAAATTGAATACAAGATAATGGGCGGCTCATATGATAGCGCAATTACAATTGGATGCTGGAGTTTAGATAAAATTAATATCGTTACAGAAAACAAAGAATCCTTTAAACAAACAAACTTTATAAACATTGACAATAGCGCAAATAATGAAAAATTTGGGGTTGTTAACATTTTAGGTAACGAAATTGACAATATTTCCCTTTTGGTTTTACAAACAATTGCATCTTGTAATATAAAAATCCCAAAGAAATCCGCAGAATTACTGTTAAAAAGTATTAATTCCTGATAGAATCAGTATATATGGCTACAACTAAAAAAGAATCTACAATAAAATACCAGGTTGGAACACCTGAGGCACAAATTAAAACGTTAAGCCTAAAAATTTCTGAACTTTCAGAACACCTTAAAAGTCATAAAAAGGACTTTAGTTCAAGAAGATGTTTACTTAAAATGGTAAACAAAAGAAGAAGATTACTTTCATATTTAAAGGATAAAGACAAAAAATCGTATGAGGTATTATCTAAAAAAGTAAAAAACTAAAGTATTAAGTAAAAATTAACGTGGTTTTTGGCAGTAAAGGTCTAATCTAGGGTTTAACAAGAAATTTTAAAAACTATTAAGTTTTTTTGTTAAACCAAAGATTATTTACTTTGCCATTTACCACAGAAAGAAAAAAATGAATAAAAAACAAGTCCGAAAAGAAATTCAGATCGGAAACGAGGTTTTAGTGCTTGAAACAGGGAAATTTGCACCACAAGCTAACTGTGCAGTATTGGCAAAACTAGGTGAAACTATAGTTTTAGCAACAGCTGTTTCAACACCCGCCACAGAAGAACCAAACTTTTTTCCACTTAGGGTGGATTATGAAGAAAAATTATATGCTGGAGGAATTATAAAAAGCTCTAGATTTATCAAGAGAGAAGGAAGAGCATCTGACGAGGCAATAATAGCTGGAAGGCTTATAGATCATGCAATAAGACCACTTTTTCCAAAAGATTACATGGATGATACACAAGTAATTGTTACTGTATTACAAATTGATACTAAAAACGATCCAGTACTTCTTGGTCTTATTGCATCAAATGCAGCACTTGCTGCAAGTGATATTCCTTTTGCAGGACCTGCAGGGTCAGTTCACGTTGGTCTTGATAAAAAAGAAAAAACTGTTTTTAATTCATACCTACAAGATAGAAAAGATTTAAAAGCCAACCTAACTGTAAGTTTCTTAAAAGATAAAAAGGTTCTTGCAATGGAGGGTGAGTTTCACCAAGTACCAGAAAAAAAACTTTTCCAATTGTTAAACGAAGCAGAACCACATGCCACAAAAATTATTGACTTTATAAATGAATTTGTACAAGAAATTGGAGTAGAAAAAAGTGAATACAAATCATTTAAGATAGATGATGATGTACTTAATAATATTAAAGAGTTTGCTTATAAAAAAATAAAAACAATATTAGAAAATGCAACTGAAAAAATGGAATTTAATGAAAAATGGGAAAATTTACAAAATGATACATTTAAAAATTTTGAAGGAAAATACTCAAAATCCGTAATGGTTAATGCACTAGAAGAGCTTCAAAAAAAAGCAATAAGGAAATTAATTATAGAAGATAAAAAAAGACCAGATGGAAGAGCTTTAGATGAAATAAGACCACTTAGCACCGAGGTAGGTTTGTTTTCACGTACACATGGTTCTGCTCTGTTTAATAGAGGCTTGACCCAAGTTTTAACAGTTGCAACACTTGGTTCTTCTTCTCTTGAGCAAACAATTCAAAACATGTACGGAGAAGATACAAAAAGATATATTCATCATTACAACACCCCTCCTTTTACTTATGGACAAACTGGCGCACTAAGAGGTCCTGGAAGAAGAGATATTGGACATGGAACGCTTGCAGAAAAAGCTTTAGAAGCTGTTCTTCCTGACAGTAAAGACTTTCCTTATACAATAAGAGTTGTTTCAGAGGTACTTTCTTCAAATGGTAGTACATCAATGGCTTCTACATGTGGATCAACACTATCTTTAATGGACGCTGGCGTACCAATAAAAGCACCAGTTGCAGGCATTGGTGTTGGTCTTATTGTTGATGAAGAAAAAGAGTGGGGAGAAGATGGAAAGTATATGTTGCTGACAGATATGCAAGGAGCAGAAGATGCTAATGGGTTTATGGATTTTAAACTTACAGGAACAAGAACGGGTGCAACTGCAGTGCAAATGGATATAAAAACAGGAGGTCTACCTATTGATATTTTTAAAGATATATTTGAAAGATCAAGACAAGCTAGAAATATTGTACTAGATGTTATGGATAAAGTTATTTCTACACCAAGGTCTGATTTATCAGATCTTGCACCAAGAATTAAAACCGTTCAGATTCAAAAAGATCAAATTGGATTGTTAATTGGACCAGGTGGAAAAACAATAAGATCTATAATAGAAAATACTGAAGCAACTGTTGATGTTGATGATGAAGGTTTGGTCTCAATTTCTGCTATTAATAAAAACTCATTAGAACAAGCATTAAAAGCGGTAACTGATCTTACCAAAACATTTGAGGTTGGAGACATTATCGAAGATGCAGAGGTAGATAGTGTAGTTGATTTTGGAGCTTTTGTTAAAATAAGCAGTACAAAAACTGGTCTACTTCATGTAAGTGAGATTAGTAATGACTTTATAAAAGATCCTAGAGAAAAATTAAAAGAAGGTGATAAGATAACTGTAAAGGTAATAAAAGTTGATGGTGAAAAAATAGCTTTATCAAAAAAACAACTAGAAAAAACTACAGAACCTAACTAAATAAAACAAAGGATTTGACATGAAAAACCGCCTGCCACAAAAATACACTTGCCCAAAATGTAATAGAACGAGCAGTTCAAAAGGTTACTATTGTCCTTTTTGTGGACACAAGAAAGAAAAACCAGATTCTCAATTTATAGAATATGATTTTGATCTTTTTCCACAAAGTGTTAAAACTGCAAATTTTAAAAACAAACAAAAACCAGAATATGTAAAAAAGGTAATAATATCTTTTTCCTTGATTGCATTTATAGGACTTGCCTTTTACCTACCATATACAACAACAAAACGATTAATGCAAAAGACAAAACCAGAAATTCTTCAGATAGATGTTACGCCTAAAAACAATTTTAAAACCATTCCTTTTACACCTTTAAATGACATAAATTCAACAACACTAAATAGTACAAATAACGCACAATTTATAGAAAACAATTTTGATATTTATTATGAATCCAATCAACTATATAATATCAACCAATATTTTAAAGACTTGGTACCAAACATTACAAATAAAGTAACACAAATGACCTTAGACACTATATTAGCTCAAACCGATGGAAATATTACTGTTGCAATAAAAGATAACGATTTTGTGATTGTTCTCAAATTCCAAAACAGAGATTTTGTATACACCTTAGAAAAAATTCTGAAAGAGTCAGAATACAAAACAAGCGTAGTTGATGATTATTTAATAGTCAGTAACAGTAAAAGTTTTTTAGAAAGAAATATAGAAAGTTATAAGGGTACAATCAAAAATTTGGCTAAATCAGGTTACTTTAAAGATACAATAAATGCACTTCCATCAAAAGGGCAGGTATTCATTTTTATTAAAACAATAAAAGGCTTAAATTTTTTTAAACAAACAATGAAAATACCATCACCATCAGAAAAACTTCCAGTTGGAATAATCATTGATGATGATAAACTTAACTATATTGATTTTACTTTTTAAATATGAGCGATTTTTTATTTAAAGAACTACAAGATCTTGAAAAAAAACTTGAGAATAATAATATTCCAAAGGGTTTAAAAGATAGAACCAAAAAAATGCTAGATAGACTAAATCGAATGGCAAAGCTTGGTGGTTATTCTTCTGAGTTTGAGACCATTTCAAGATATGTTGAAACAATAGCATCAATTCCATGGGGTAAAAAAACAAAAGATAACTTAGATTTAAAACACGCAAAAGATACACTTAATAAAAACCATTATGGTTTAGAAGATGTAAAAGAAAGAATACTAGAATATCTTGCGATAATGACATTAAGACAAAAAACGGAAAACCAGAAACCAGATGAGATAATGCTTTTTAAAGAGTATCATGCACCAATTTTATGTTTAGTTGGGTTACAAGGTATTGGAAAAACTACAATGGCAGAATCCATTGCAGAAAGCATTGGAAGAGAATTTATAAGAATCTCACTTAGTGCAACAGGTTCTATTCTTGAAATTAGGGGGCAGAGCAAAGCACTTCCAGATGCAGAGCCAGGTCAAATCATTAAATCATTAATTAGAACAAATGTAATGAACCCATTAATTTTACTTGACGAACTGGATAAAGCTTCGGGCGAAAGAGGTTTAAGAAGCGATATTATGGCAGCTTTACTTGAGATACTAGACCCAGAACAAAACACAACCTTTCGAGATCATTATATAGATTTTCCAATAAACCTTTCAAGTATACTTTTTGTATGTAGTGCAAACAATACAGGAACATTTTCAACTGCACTTTTAGATAGACTCGAAATAATTAAGATGCCAGCATATACAGATGAACAAAAAGAAGTAATAGCAAAAAACTATCTGTTTAAAAAGGTGGTTTTAAGTTCTGGATTATCAGAAAAAGATGTATTAATAGAAGATGAGGTTTGGCCACTTTTAATAAGACCTTTAGGCTTTGATACAGGAATTAGATCCCTTCATCGCAACATCGAAACAATAATAAGAAAAGTTGCAAAAGAAAAAGTAAATGGCAATTTTAATAAAATAACAATATCTGTAGCTAATCTAAAAAAATATTTACCCGAATTTATAGGCAACTAAATGAACGATAAATTACAACTTTTAAAACAGATTGAACAAGAAATAAACGTTTGTACAAAATGCAATCTTTATAAAACTGCAAATTGTGGGGTGGCAGGAGCAGGATTTTCCAATGCAAAAATTGTATTTATAGGAGAAGCTCCAGGCGCAACAGAAGATAAACAAGGGTTACCTTTTGTAGGACAAGCAGGAAAACTACTAGACAAAGGGCTTAAAGCAATCAATTTAAACCGCAAATCTATTTGGATTGGAAACATAATAAAACATAGACCACCACATAACAGAGACCCTTTAGAACAAGAAGTGCAAGCCTGTAAACCATATCTTGAAAGGCAACTTGAGATTATTAATCCACAATTAATAATTACACTTGGTAGATATGCTCTTACTTATTTTATTCCAAAAACAACCATTACTAAATCACATGGAAAACTTTTGACCAAACAACAAAAACACATATATCCTTTGTATCATCCTGCTGCAGCACTTAGAAACGGAGGGTTTATGAAAGCTTTTGTACAAGACTTTTTACAAATTCCAGTTATACTAGAACAGGTTAATGGAAATAGTAAATCCAAACCAAAACAAAAAATAATACAAACTAGACTTTTTTAAAATTATGAAAAACGAACAAGTAAAACTAATTCCAATAGGAGGAACAACAAACGTAAATAAAAATATGTACGTTTATGAAACTGAAAATCAGATACTTATTGTTGATTGTGGTATTGGCTTTCCTGATGCAGATATGTATGGAGTTGACATTGTAATTCCAGATTTTAGCTACGTAATTGAGCGTAGTGAGAAAGTTGTTGGTATATTGCTAACTCATGGGCACGAAGACCACATTGGCGCTGTACCCTATTTACTAGCACATATTAATGTCCCTGTTTATGGAACAAAACTTGTTTTAGGGTTTTTAAGAGAAAAGTTTAAAGAGCATAATATTAGTAAATCAGTTTTAAAAATAATTGACCCAGATAAACCCAATTTTAAAATTGGATCTTTTGAGATTACTCCCTTTAGGGTAAATCATTCCGTTCCAGACAGCCTTGCATATGGATTAAAAATTAACAACAATTTAATTGTTCATGTATCTGATTTTAAGTTTGACTGGTCACCTGAAATGGATAAGCCTTTTGAAGTAGGTAAACTTGCTAAACTTGCAGATCAACACCCAACATTATTACTTTCCGATTCATTAGGTTCTTCGGTTAGTGGTTATACCAAATCTGAAAGAGTTTTAGGAGAAACTTTTTTAATGGCAATGGAAAAAAACGAAGATAAACAAATAATAGTAACTACAGTTTCATCAAATATATCGAGAATTCAACAGGTAATTGATGCTGCTATAAAACATAGAAGAAAAGTTGTACTGTTAGGCAGATCAATTAAAACTAATGTAGAAGTGGCAAGAAATTTAGGCTATATTAACGCACCATTAACAGTTTTTATAGAAGAAAGAGAATTAAAAAAATTTAAATACAAAGACATTGTATATATTACAACAGGCGCATATGGCCAAACTGAATCAGCACTTGGCAGAATTGCATCAAACACACATAAAAATATTCAACTCCAAAAAGATTCAATCGTAATTTTTTCTGCAGATCCTATACCTGGTTCTTTTAATCAAATTGATGCACTGATCGATAAATTAACCCTTCTTGGTGCAGAGGTTTGGTATAAAGATGTACAAGAAAACTTACATGTTTCAGGACATGGTGCAAGTGGTGATATAACAATGCTAGCGGCAATTGCAAAACCAAAATACTTTATGCCAATTGGAGGCACTGTTAAAACTATGCGGGCATATACTAATCTTGTTTCACAACTTGGATATAGTAAAGATAAGTTTTTTGAACTAAACGAAGGTCAGTCATTAATAATTAATGCAGATACTGTTTCTCTTGGTGAAACATATAAAAGTGGTAATGTTTTAATTGATGGAAATAGACAAAAAAGTTTAGACCCTTTGGTAATAAAAGATCGACAACAACTGGCAGATGACGGAATTGTTGCAATTGCAATTCCATTTAACATAAAAACCCAAAAGGTTGTTGGAAAAATTGAGATTAACTCAAGAGGATTTGTTTTTATGAAAGAATCAAAAGGGCTAATACATAATGCCTCACAAAAAGTACAAAAGGTTATATTTACAAATAAAGGTAAATTATCTGACTGGAATTTCCTAAAACAAGAGGTTGATAAAGAGTTGGGGAAATTTTTTTACAAAGAAACTGGGCGAAACCCTATAATACTTCCAATTATAGTAGAAGTATAGTCTAAGTAATTACATAGTAAATAATAAAGGTAATAAAAACCCAAAGAGAGATTGTAAAAAGAAGAGGGAAATCACTAAGTAACACCCTTTCTGGAGACTCTCCTTCTTTCTTTTCATAAATTACGTATAAATACCTTGCTACCCCATAAATTACAACAGGGATTGTTAACATCATCCATTTAGGTGAAGACAATGAAATGGGTAAAAATGATGTAAAAAACTTTGAAGACTGCATGGGAGATACTAAAAATACAAACAAAGAGTATGTAATCATAGTAAAACTAGCAGAAGTTGATATCATACTATCTAATAAACTTTCAGGGTATCTGTTTAAAATTGGTCTGGTCTCAATTGCACCTGTATCTAATGTTTTGGTAATTAAGATTCTTTCAGATTTTCTTTTACCAAAAGCAAGTAATAAAGCTAAACCAATTGTTGCAAGTACTAACCACGATGAAATATTGATTGATAAAACAAGTGCACCAGCAAACACCCTAATAACAAAACCAAACGCAACTATTAATGCATCTACAATTATCACATTCTTAAATACTAAGGTATAAAGAAATTGCATTACAACATAAGCAAATACAGCAAGAGAGAAATATATATTAAGCTTTGTTGCAAATAATATACCTAAAGAAATAAAAAGAATAGACAAACCCCAAGCAAGTTGTATAGATACTTTTTTAGATGCAATTGGTCTGTTTTTTTTAATTGGATGTTTTGCATCACGTGGCAAATCAATAATATCATTAAAAATATAAACCCCAGATGCTACCATCGAAAAAATAACAAAGCCAAACAAAACCTTAAAAAAACTTGACGTATCAAATAATTGCTCTGCAAAAAAAATACCCGCAAAAAGACTTGTGTTTTTTAGCCATTGCCTTGGTCGCATTAATCTGACAATATGATACAAAGTTGAATTTTTCATTTAGTTTATTTTAGCATTAAACCAAACAATGCTCTATATACCTATTAGTTAATTTAATAAATCAACCTAAAGAGAGTTATACTCTTTTGGGTATAAGGCTTTTTCTAAAACAAGAAAGGATAGCGTTGTATTTTGAGTACTTGTTGGTTGAAAGCTAACAGTTAACCCAACTGTTTCATTAGGCTTTACTAAAATATGATCGGTACCAGTACTAGTAAATTTTAGATTAAACCCAGTGGCACTATCAAAATTAACAGCAAGTACTTTATATTCTTTAATTGAGTCAGAATTATTAGTTATAGAATAAAAATCAGTATATTCAACCTGTTTATCCAAAAAAACTTTAAAAACGGCTGTTTCGTATTCTTTTACTTTTTCTTTTTCCCCAAAACTTACATATCGACCTAAATTATCAGATGTTGCAGATAAAACCTTGTCATCACTTGCAATGTCTTTAATATTATCAAATTTATATACAGAAAAAGGCAAATATGCAAGTAAAGAAAACACAATAGCAAGTGTTGTGTTTGTTAATACTTTTTTCATTAATCAAGTTCCCTAAATTCTAAATACGTTGTAGATAACAATTCATTCCCATCTTCTTTCTCATTGTCGTCTCTAAATTCTCTCTCAACATCAACAATTACTAAAATACTACTTAAAACAGAAAGCGAAAAAGTTATAATAGCAACCCATGTGTACATATCACCTAGTGCAACTTGTGCTATTGAAACAAGCGTTAACAACCAGCTATACATTAACCAAACACCAGCTTCTGAAAAAAGATCAAAACTTTTTTGAACCATACTATTAAGCCTCATAGATGCAATCCTTGCAGAAACATAAGGGGAAATATGTGTTTCGTGTGTAACATGAGCTTTAAAAAGTATAAAAGAAAGCCCTAAAAGTACACATACAAAAACAAAAAGAGTCGAATAAGAATTAACATGAACATACTCAGATGCTGTTAAACCATTAAAAGCCATTAACCGTTAAAACTATCAACTCCTAAATAAGAAGAAACAAAAAAAGTTCCAACTATTTTTGCAGCAAACAAAAACACAGCAGGTAATATTGCTCGATCAACTAATTTGACTAATAACCTTGAGTATCTCACTTAAATTATATTAACACTACTTTTACTTTACTTCTACATTTTAATTGGTTTTATCAATATAAGTAGAACTTACCCAGCCCGAAAGCACATCATCAACCTGTATTTTTACCCAATCACCTTTATCTTCAATAAGTTTATACTTTTTCCCTACATCAACCTTTGCAACTTCATCAAAACCAAGACCAGCACCCGATCTTACCCTTAGCCACCCTGTACCAGTTTCTAAAATAATAACATTTCCCGTTGATGAATTATTATTTTTATCAGAAGAAACTGTATTATTAGTTTCATCTGCGTTTTTAATAAGATCAACATTACCAGCAATCACATTAACCATTTCTAATGCCTTGTCAGACAACACTTGACCATCACCATAATATGCAATTGAAATTTGATCCTTTTTCTCTGCATTTGGAACAATATTTTCGCCTTGGTCATTATATACACTTCCATCTTCTGTAACATAATAATCAATATTAAGACCTGTAGAATATTCTTTTGGTAAATAATCTTTTCTTGTTGTTAACCAATACTGAACAGCCTGTATATGCATTTTTATTGATGATTTAGCAACTACCTCTTCTAAGTGCAACGGATAAATAGTAACCTTAGGTGTACTTATTTTTAACGGAACAAGTGGTTTTCCAATAGGTTTAATAAAAAGCTCAGAATCAATATTAAGCTTTACACCATCTTTTATATCTGGTCTTAGCGTTCTAGTTTCATATCCATCCTTAGAAATCTCTAAATCATGTTCACCAACTTTAATATTGTTAATGGTAATTGGGGTTTCTCCTTTAATCTCACCATTTAACTTAACTAGTGCACCTACCGGATTAGACACAACAGACATAGAGGCTCCATTTTTAGATTTTTCAACCCAAACTGTGTCTCCTGCAGTAAAATCTCTGTTTGGACCAAGCTCCCTGTTTATTATAGCTTCTGTATTTGGTTCTAAGTTAAGGTTAACATCAAAAGTTCTATCATCATTTCTAATACTAACTACCACCTCTCCAGCCTTAATTGCGTTGGAAAAAAAGGGTGTTGTACCTAATAATTTATCATTAATAAAGACATTTGTATTCCCTTGTGTAGAATTAACCACAAGCCCTGCTTCACCAGCAATATTATTAATCCACACAGTTTTATAAAAAACATATCCACCCAAAACCAAAACACCAATAAAAGTAAGTATTAATATAATCTTTTTATAATTCATATTAACAATATTACAATATTTTTTAATTTTAATCACGTGGCTAAGTTATAAATTTTAAGGGAGATATACCTCTTTAACTGAAACTACCTTATTGTTTTCCAATGTTATTGAAAACAAAGTGTTGTTAAAATTATCTTTATAATAACTATTAAAATCAGTAACAGAACCTTTTGTTGTTATAACATTATTTAAAACCTCATAATCAACATAAGTTTTAACTGGATTACTAATATAAAAACCGTTATTTAAGCTTGTGGCACAACCACCATAATTTATTTTTTCTTTTGCACACCCTGTTTCTTGTATTGCTCTGTTTATTGCCTCTTCACCATTTAATAAATCAACCTTATCTATATTTAAATACAACTTGCCATTATTGTTTGTAATGGGTTTTATATAGCCCATTATTTTTGTTTGTTTGTTTGTTCAGGGTTACCTAAAAGTTTAAATGTAGAGAAAATTTTTTCAACTGATATAGGTAAATTATCTTTGTTACTTGAGATAGAAATGAAATAATTATCACCATTGTTGGTTATTAATCCTCCACAATCACCACAACCATTTATCCAAGCGTATTTATATTCATTATTATATGTATCTTTTGAATTATTTGGTGTTAATTTACATAAATACGTTATTTTATCACCAACCTTAAAACTTTCTAAAACCCCACCTTTATAGGTACATGTACTACCACCAAAACCACTACCAAAACCTATTATTATCTTGGTACCTTCTCCTTTTAGCATAATATCCCCTTGAACCCCAACTCTTTTACCATTTTCGTCCATCAACTTAGTAAATGCATTTTTAAGTTTTAGCTCCCAAGTGCTGGGATACGAGATTGAAAAATTAGCAACCTCGTTAGTGTAAATTTTCCAACCTTCTGTATTATTAATTACAGTTTTTTGGATAGGTTTGTTAACTACTTTATTACTTTTAACTCCATACCCCATTCCAACAACAATTACTATTGCTAAAAATAATATAAAACTAATACCAATTAGTAGCTTTTTTACTGAAAAATGTAGGTTTTGTGCATTATTAACTGGTGATACTGGGGTTTGTATGCTTTTTGACTGTTCCATAGAACAACTATACTACAACCACTATAAAAATAAAACACCCAGTCTTGTACAATACAAAATGAGCCTGAACGAGGGATGATTTCCAATAGGAAATGAGCCCAAAAAATAGTAAGGAGCCGTAACATGTATAAATGATAATAAACATGAACGACTCCTCAATAAATACAATAGAAGATATTAGAGAATTTCTCAATAC
>Ga0114931_10000607_pt1 | contig 43911 bp, 54 predicted proteins | sample 2SBtaG_FD_89579 | JGI IMG/M metagenome (GOLD analysis project Ga0114931, IMG submission 89579) | Deep subsurface microbial communities from Kolumbo volcano to uncover new lineages of life (NeLLi) - 2SBTROV14_V59a metaG | ecosystem: Environmental > Aquatic > Marine > Volcanic | place: Kolumbo... | reverse complement strand
TCGTGCCTGTTAGGTGGAAAGCATTGCCATCAGTGCCTAGCGTTACTGTGGAAGCGGAGGCAATGTTTGCACCGAATTGCCATGTCTGGCGGGCGGTGAAATTGTTTTGTGAAGATTCTGTGGCTATCTTGACAAAGGGTGTCCAAGCTCCATTATGGTCTTTAGATTGATATATATTATTACCTACTCCCAGTATTTCTGTTGCACGAATGAACCGATATTGCGACCCAGAGGCATCCACGTTACGTCGTAATACTTCAATATACCATGTGCCTGCTGGTAATCCATTCTGTGCTATTGTCAAGGTAACGGCATATAGTCCACTCGTTAGCGCATCGCTCCATGTTTGCAAGGCATAGTCTGTGGGGAGTGACACTGCTTTACCATTCGATGCTACAAGTCCATGTGTAGGTGTAAGCGATTGCTTGCCTGCTGGCATGAGGGATTCATAGCCGCTGGCTGCGTCTTTGTTGGCTGCTGCATTCGTGGCACTTGCTGCTGCATTCGTGGCACTTGCTGCTGCATTCGTGGCACTTGCTGCTGCATTCGTGGCACTTGCTGCTGCATTCGTTTCACTTGCTGCTGCATTCGTTTCACTTGCTGCTGCATTCGTGGCAGCACTGGTAACAGCATCAAGCATCGCTTGAGTAATGATTGGTATGGCCATGGGTATACCATTAGCATCAAAACCCAACCCTTTATTAGCACGGTCGGCAATGGCCGGGATGAACTGCTTTGTCGGGTCAACAGTGAAGTCAGTATCAGCTACCCGCAGTGCCCTGCTGTCTACGTCAGTCAGTTGCTGCAGTATCAATGTAATCTTATCGAAGGCATCCTCATGCACCGCAGGGAAGAACGCACCCTGGGACGCGAAAGAGGTCTCCTGTGATTCGATATAATTCGCTCGAATGTACCAAGTGTAACCTGTTGGCAAAGGCCCGGCGACACGCACTACATCGCCGCCAGTAGGATTGCCCAGAACAGGCACAGTGAAATCAGTGGTCGGAGTGAGCTTTGTTATCGCACCGAGCGTGTCGGTTTCATATACGTCAATCTGACTGATGGTCTTGGCCCTGAACCCGAAGGCAAACGTGTCCGCAACGCCATTGCCAGTGTATGGCCCGGAAGTGATGGCTGTAGTAATGACAGTCATTATGCTTCAGTTGACAAGCTATATTCAGGTTTCATGACTCACTCCTGTAGTTCCTGCGGAAACATATCACCTCTTCGGCCCGTAAAGCAACTCTTTAATGGTCAGGTCTTCTCCGTCACGCAACACCTTATCCAATTCTTCACCTGTAGCCCATGCCTGATTTACTCCAGGGATTCCAAACGTAGCTCCCGCAATCTTGCTGAGGTTCTTCACTGTGGTATGAGCCTGTCTCTGACTGATTTCTTTATCGGTAAGCATCGAGTTAATCAAGGTCTTGCTGCTCTGCAGACCTGATGACAGTACCTGAGCCACCGGTGTGATGTTGTAACTGTAATCACCCAGCGCACCGTTCACTACATCACGAAGGAATGGAACACTCTGTGTCGGGTAGAGAGCCAGATTGAGCAGATACTTCTCCATGTTCGACTTGTCATCGTCATCATCGCCACCGAACGAACCATGCAGCAGCATATCGAGCAGCACAGGGATGGCGAACATGAACATCAGTTTTGCGGCAACAGTTGTCGATGAGTGGGCACCTTTCTTCAAGTCACGGGTCGCGTTCCACAATGAACTATAAAACGTCATGAACATGGTGAACGTCTTGGTCTCAGCACTGCCACGCATAACCTCAGCCATGTTATGAGTGAGACCAGAACCTTGCACATTCTCCACCGCCCAGTCTGCATATTTGAACGCACGCTTTTCGTCACCCCACTCGTTCATGCCCTTGATGTACGCCGCATGCCACGTGGGCAGGTCGACCATGTATGTTTGAACCAAGGCGATATGCTTCATGGATGCTTCTTGCATTGCAGGAAACCAACCGGCCTTGCCTTCAAGTTGGAGCATCGCGTTCCTCAGTTCTCTATCCATGGTTTTCATCCGGTGAGACATTACCTTCGAGTTGTCTCTGGCGAACTCCCACGCAGCATTCATCGTCTTGGGGCTGCCAAGAATGTTGCGGACAGCATGAAGCGTGTTAGCAGCCCCAACTTCGGCAATGGTGTTGGACAGACCGGAAATCTGAATCAGGCCGGTCGATACCTTGAAGCCCATCACCCCGAGCGTCACGCCGAGGAGCAGCTGCTGAAGAACAGGGCCAAGCATCGTCTTTGTCTTGTCAGCCCGGCCATCCTTAGCCACGTCATTGAGCCATGGGCGCAGCCTTTTATACTCTTCCTCACCCAACTTGGCTTTGATTGTAGCAGCGACCTCAGCGTTATTTATCAGCTTGTTAATTTCGCGCACCGGGTCATGGAAGGCGATATAATGAATCGTCTCTTGAAAGTGGTTCGGAATTACATTCATGTTCAGGTCGATAGGGCCATAGTAACCTGTACGCTCGCTCGTGGCAGATGCGTTCACGGACGCCTGAATGCTGCCGAATGAGCCAAACATCGACTCAGTTTGTGCGTCCTGTTTCTCTTTGTTCAGGTCAGCTCGGTGAGACCGCTGTGAATCATACTTGACAGGGTAGTATCCGCCCCGGAACTTACCGAAGGGTGTATTTACCTCGGACGCCTCTATCTTTGGCGGCGTGAGGCCGGTGGTGCGCCGGTGCTCTTCAGCCAACATCGGGTACAATTCTTCCATCTTATCCCAGATGTGTTGTACCAGTTCCCAGTCACTCTGGGTCATGTGCGCCAGCACCGCCTGTAGCTTGGGATTGTTTATATCAATCTCTGATTCGTTTTCCGGGTTCGCCCATCCTTCGCCCAACAGTAACTTCTTCAGATTGCTCTGGTTGCCGGTGTTCAATGCTACAGCGATTATCTGGTGACCGAGCAGGTTGCCATCATTGTTCTCGTCCTTTATCTCAGGGATGAACACGGTACGTGCGTGACGTCTCTTATCAGCCTTGCTCCGATTCTTGATTAGGTTTATGACCCCTTCACCATGCTCATGCCACATCTTCATTTCCATGTCATAAGCATCAACCAGCGGTTGAACCAGGGTATCGTGCGATATGCCGGTGCGTTCACCACCGTCCAGCCATGAGGCCAGCCATGGAATCTTGGTCATCTGTGCCATTGCGAACTTGGAATAGCTCTTCTTCTTCGTAGTGCTGGTGCGCTGAGGTTTGAATACGCTCTTCACCCTCTCATTCATCGAGCCGACCCACTTCTGTACCAGCTCCTTGAACTCCAAGTCGGTCTTCAAAGCGTTCATTTTGTTGCTGTATCTGGCAACATACTCGATATTCTTCACAGAGTCAGCGATGCCCACCAAATCAGAATAAGGTACATTCTTCCAATGGGTGATGTAGCTCTGGTCTAATACGGCAGCAGATAGCACAAGACCGTCGCCGTCCTGTTCGACACGTTCCTTCACCCACTCGGCCAGGCCCTGGTTCACAGCGTCGACCTTCTTCAGTGTCGCACTCCTACGGAACTCAAAGCGAGACAGAATCTTCTGCAGCTGCTCCCAGTACCCGTTCTCCGCTTTGGCAATGTTCAATTGTACCTGTTTCTTCCGGTACCGGGCCATCCGGTCAACAATCTTCATCGTATCATTCTTGGCTGCAGTCGCGGCCATGCCGAGGTAATAATTCAGAGCCTGTCGTTGCTTGGCTTCTGCTGCAGCTTCTTTATCACCCTTGGCAAGAGCAGCTGCTGATTCCTGAGCCGCACGCAGCTCGGCCTTCCTGTAACGCGCTGGGTTAATCTTTCTGAATGACTGCTTGCCGATGGCGTGCTCAGCCAATGACTTCAAAGTCTGCCGGTCAATGGCCGCCTGGTTAGTGCCACGTGACAGGAACTTCAGCTCCTGCAGTATCAGCTTGCCGCGCTCCTCGTTACGAACAGCTTCATCTGCTTCCTGCATAATGGTGCCGTCATGCAGGATGTCACCGTGACGCTCCTTCATAATCTCTTCAGCCCGGGTATCTGCCAGTTTGTTTATGTTCTCCGCAGAAACAATCTCTTTGACCATCTCATCACCAGAGGAGTACCCGAGGAATGCAGCAGCTTCATCAGGGTCAACACCCTCGCCGCCCTTCTTGGTCATGCCTACCAGTTTCGGTGGAATACGGAGCTGAGTTTTACCGAGCTTGTTGGTAACAACTTCACCATAAGCATCCTTCACAGCCGCATGATTTAGTTTAATTTTACCATTGCGTAATGTGTTCATGGCGACATAGACACGCTCACTCTTGAGCTTGGTCACCTCTTCGTCAATGACGTCAGCCTTCTCTTCCTTCCACCACTTCTTGGTCTGCCGGGTGAGCTGACCAATTATCTTGTCACGCAAGGTCTCAGTTGACTTGTCCTTCATTTTTTCCTGTCGTGCGAGGTAAGCTGCATACTCTTCCTCAGTCGCCCCGGCCATCGCCGCATCGGTGAACATCGGCTCGAAACGAGTGCGAGCTTCGGCCATGGCAATCTGTTCCTCAGTGGCCAGCATCCGGTCGAAGACTTGACGCATCTCTGGGTCAAGGTTCACCTTCAGGTCGCCCTTGATAGCATGATACACTTGAACAAGCCATCGTGCGAATGTGCGGAATGCGTTACGAAGCTCGACCGACGGTGCCTTGCCTTCCATGAGATAAGTCTCAAAGCCCCGGGCAAACTGTTCATGTATCGCCCGGTCAATAGCTGAGTCTGTGCGTTTATCCCCGGTCGTACCGTTGTCAATGAACTCGCGGACATGATTAGCGAGTATGGTGATGCTCATGTCATTGAAACCGGCTTCCTTGGCCACAGACTCAGCGTTACGCTTGTACCAGTTGTCGATACTCTGCAGTCGATTACCCGTGGGGAACCTGCGCTCCATGTCCAACGCGAAATGGGCGAACTCGTGTAAGAATGTAGAAAGGTCAGATGCTTCTGTAAGGTTAATCAACCTCTGGGTCGGGTTGTACTCGCCCTTGATTACACCTGCTTCTTGGTTGTAGATGTTTTCGCCAATAGGAGTCGCCGCAGCTCTGGACTGAATATCTTGTCCTGCGAGTCTATCATTACTGATGGCCCTTTTTGCTGCTTCTTCGTAACTGACGTCTGCCGATTTTCTTGCACCCAAATCTCCATATAATCGTTTTTCGTAGTACCACAGTATAGCTTGAATGTCGGCAGTGGTCAAATCATGACCTCGACGCTTCAGTGACTTTCTGGCACGCTCCACGGTGTCAATCATGAATGTCCGTTCGCTGGCATTATTAGGGGAGGTGGCTATCTCTGAGAACGCAGCCTTATACAACGTGTTGGCAGACTTCTCGATTGGAGTGCCATTCTTATATTTGCGAGCTTCATAGATGCCGTGATGTTTGGCTACATAACTGAGTGCCTCATCGTCACTCAGTTCAGGTTGTCCAATCAACTCTTTGAACTTGGCCAGTCCGATTTTGTTACCTTTTGAATCGGTGGGCCGATTAGCTGTACCCACCACCTTGGGTAATATCGTACCACGATACCGGTTGAAGGTGCGCACCCACCATCTGTCCATGGTAAGATAACCTTGTTCTCCCATCAGGTTGGCATAGAACGCGCCCAACTTCGGCCCCAGAACCAGAGCAGCTCTTGGAAGTTTGGTCTGTGCCTGATAATCAGTCTTGAACTCCACCCCGGCCTTCTTGGCCATCCTCCTCAAAGAACTGACTGTGTCCTCGTGTAGCAGATAATCATGCAACTCTTTGATTGACATCGTCTGCAATAAGTCACCAATCACCTTGAGGTTTGAATCAACGCTCCCTTGGCGAACGGTCTCCCGATTGGAGCCGAGAGAACCATCTTTCCTGAACCTTTCATAGATATTAGCTGCTTGTTTGAAGTTTGGCACAACCTTCTGGCCATCACTGGTGATAGCAATGAACAGGGTGAGCATATCCCTCGCATTCTTGTCATCCTTTAGCTCAGGAAACCTCTCAGCAAAAGTGTCCAGTGCATTCTGGAACTTCGCAGTGTACCACCCGGTGGCAGACTGGTCAGGGGTCTCCAGCTCGAACAGCACCTCTTGTACCATCCACTTGGCAATCTTCTTCGATGCTTCAGGACTCCGGTCAGACTCTTTTATCTTGCCAAACTTCTTTCGGGTACGTGCCTCCAGTGCAGCAGCAACCTCTCGAGTCGTGTGCTTTTTCGTCGGGTCAAGGCCAAAGTTCCTCAGGGTCTGTGTCTGACGTCGAAGCGGTACCGACTGCTTGTACGTAGTATCACCGATGACACCATTGACCGGTGCCTTATCAAATGCAGCAACGACCAGACCCTGCTGTTTGTCATTCACCCAGTAGCCTGAGTAACCTGCATCACGAATGTTCTTCTCATATACTGTTGTGTCGAACACGCCAAAGTCGGTAGAGTTCTTCTTGAGACCATCAGGGTCAGCAGTTGCATCGTAGAGTGATTCCGGGTTGATGAACGTGTGATACGTTACCGGGCCGGTCTCAGGCTCAGGTTTGTAATCATCAGCGGTGCCCTCTTCAATGCCGTAATAGGTCCGGTCGACCCACGCCATCGGATTGTCTCGCTTCCGTTGACGCTCTCTGCCTGCCATTCCTGTGCCATGTTTGCTTGGGTCGAGGAGACTCAGGTTCTCAGTGTGACTGTGGTGAGTGAGTCGAATGTTGCCGTTCGCGTCGACCGGTACATCAATATCACCGAGTTGTGTGACAGCGTCATTCCTGCCTTCATCAATTGCCCATTGAGGAAGTAGACCTATTTTCTGGTCTGCATAATGAGTGTCAGCACCGCTCGCTGTACGATTCTGTGTGCCGTAAGGGCCGAAGTTCACCCAGCTGTTCTGACCTCGTGTTTCACTGGTGAGTGCTTTCCGAGCGAGAGGGGAGAACATTGCAGAGTGAGCACGCCATGCGTTCTCTTCACCTGCCGCTCGGAATCCGACTCCTTCTTTGACATGACCAAAGTAATCATGTACGACCCTGAACAAGTCATTCACCAAAGCGGTCTGACCGGAAATCTTGAACTTGGTCTCTTGCAGCAGTGGGTTGTCTACCGGGTCAAATGTGTCATCAGAACCGAATCCTTCCCGGGTGGAAAATACCCAGAGATGACTGTTGTCAGTGACATCCTCAGTAGCCATCCTCGGGTTCTGTTCATAGGGGTACTCGACCCCCTCAGGAACAAACTCGATGTTCAGACCTGCGTCTAGTATTGCGTTGTACTGAGCTATTGTTTCTTTAATCAGCGCGTCATACGCCGCCTTCACTTCAGGGTCAGCCGGGTCATGCTCCATGTCATCATAGGCTTGTGCAATCCGGGTGGCACGCTCCTCGTCTACCGGGGCGAACCTGTTCGGAGGGAAGTATGGTAGGCCAGCATCGGCCATGTACTTCTCTGCGACATTCGTTATTGCTTCTGAGGATGCTGCCCCGTTGATTCTTGGGAGTCCTTGGAGTGAGCCATCTTCTTCCCGCGCATTCCCGCTGCTGTTCTCTGTTGTTCCTGCCGTCTGCTGAAGGCTTGAGCCTCTTCCTGTTCCGGTGTCATAAGTGCCTCCTATGTCTTGCATCATTTTCTCAGCTTGAGCCAAGTCAAGCCCCGGGCCGCTCTTGCCACCCGTCGAGATTGTTTTCTTATTGGCCACATCATAAATTGATTCTTGGTTGTTCTTTTTACCAATCTCGACAGCCTTAGCCCGGTCATTGGTATGTACGTTCATGTCAAGACTGTATCTACCATCGCTGAGCTTGAACACACCAACCAATCCATTGTTGTAGCCCAGTAACTTGGCATTCTCATTCCGGAATGAACTCAGCTCCTGTTCAAGATTGTCGAGATTGTCGATGTTCTTTGAGCGCACCGTGGCGATGTACCCGGTGGTACCGGTGAAGTTGCTACCGTCTCGATTGAGCGTTACGCCACCGTTTGTATCAACCGCAGAGGCAACCTCTGGAGCGTTGAACTTGAACCCGGCAGCATGAGCCGCCAAGGTATCAGCAACACCTGTCTGAGGGCCGCGCACAGTGAGACCGAACATCTCATATGTGTCCTTTACCGATTTACCCAGCTCTTTTGCCTTCACTGTAATCAGTGCCGGGTAGAGTTGAGCAGCGACGCTGGCGTCCTTTGGACTCATTCGCCCTGTGTCAATAATCTGGTCACGATGAGTATTGTAAATGTCCTGTGCTTCAACATATTCACTGGCAGACTTGTTGGCCTCTTCGACCAAGTTGTTGATGAAAGTTGCGTCTGCATTTTCCTGTGTTTTCTGCTGCTGTTGATACGGTGAAACTGAATCCTGACTCAGAGTCATGTGAGCACGTAGCGCGTCATAGTGTTCAGTGCCTGCCATATGAGTGGCGAAGTCTTCAATCGGTACTACAACATCAGCACCCAGTTCGGAGGCGTTATCAATCTGGTCTGACATCAACTTTAACATAGGGTCTGCTGCAACATCCTCAGGACTCTTTTCCTGTAGATATGCTTTCACAGGCCCTGCCGCGATGTATACATTTTGTTCACCCGCCGCACTCTTTACAAACTGCTTAAATGTCTCCGGCGACCGGGCGCGAGTCTTTGAGTCAGTGGCTGCTGCATTTACACTGTCAATCTGTAGCTGTTCTAACTCAGACCTGTATTTGCTACGCTGAGCTTTATCCGCAACATATCCGGCAGAACCCGCCACTGTTCCCGCGAGATGCCCGCCAATGAACGATTGAAGCATTCCGCTGGTGAGAGACTGTTTCGGGTCGTATGTCGTCTTCTCTGCCAAGTTCTGATTAAACTGTTGAGCAACCTCAGTCAATCCTTCACCGAGGCCAACGGCAATGATGTCTTTTACTCTCACACCTTTGGATTCAAGAGCATCAGTGACCTTGTTCAGGTCAATACCTTTCTCATCTGCCTGTTTGAAGAACTTCTTAAATATAGGGAATCGGCGGAACAGATTGATGCCATACCTTTCAAGCAGCCCGTTGACAAGAGCGGTCTGAGTAAACGCCAGTGTCTTATCCTGAGCTGATATAGGCTTCCCTGTGTCAGCTTCATGTTGTGCCTGAGAGGACAGTTCAGAACCACCCTCAAGTGCCGCAGTGGTGCGAAACACCCCACCACCAGCCATGGCTACAATCATCGACGGTAGCGCGTTTGCAGCGTATGAGGATAACGCTTCTGGATTGGTTAACATATCGAGCATCGGGCCGTAGTCACCCTTCATCGCAGAATTAAGCGTATCTTCTCCTTTCTGATTCATCAGTCCAACCCGTTTGAACGGTTCGGCTATCTGCGGCAGAACTTTCTGAGCTTGTCGAAATCTGTCAGTCAGCGGAGCAAGGGCAAGATGATACCCGCGTGCAATAGTCTCCAACCCTCTCAATGGGTCAGCTGCTGCTGGCAGTCCTGTCTTATTCTCGAGAAGTTGGGACAGATATGTGAATGACGATTCAACTCCACTTGGGATGCGGAGCAGTGATTCTTCAACACCAAGAGTTCCCTGCGCAGCTGAGGCTGCCGGGGTGAGCAGCTTTTCAAGCGAACTCAGTTTCTTTGTATCATCATAAGCAACGGTTGCTGAGTTATAGTCACTTATCAGCGCGTGAGTGTGGGGGCTTTCTTTAGCCAGCTTGGCCGGGTTGATGTCATTGATATGAATGTCCCGCTCTACTTGGTCAGGGTTAGCTTCGACCACTGGCTCAGGAAGTCCCGATTTACTGGACAAACTCTTGACCTTTGCCATCTGGTCAGGGTTCTTCTTCATCGCCTCGTCAAGCACGAGACCTGTCATATCACTGGTGCTGCCGACACTGGTGTCGGTACCGGTACCAATCTGAGACACTTCGCCCCAGTTGATATTCTCAATCCCCATTACTTCCCTCCTTTGAGTGCATCACCGACCGCTTTGGCAAGTCGCTCATACGTAACAGGAATGCCCCTGTCATTCATCTCCTTACGAACATCAGCAATGAGTGGCGCATTCTCGTCACCAATCTGAAGGCGCACTCTATTCATGGCCGCCAATTCCGGCAGCTTCACATCACCTATGTCCACTGTGGTGTCATAAAAGAAACCTTTATCAGTCAAGAACGGGCGCACAGCCTCATGTACGACTTTGTTCAGTTCATCCGGGGGAAGCTCATGACCGGCATCAGTGGTTGCTCTGTCAATTTCACGTTGCATGTTCACCATAAACTCACCGACGCGCTCACGCTTGCTCTTGCCCCAGTTCTTCTCTTTCCCGAAGAGTTCTGTCGTCAGGTTCGAGATAACCTTGGCTTTGGTTCGTGCGAAGAAGTGACCCTTGCCTTCTCGTGCATTCTTAATCATTTTGGAGAACGATGACCTGTCTGCCGGTGACAGTTTTCCGAAGAACCTGTCATCGTTGATGTCAATCTTGGCCAGTTCTGCATCAGGGAGCGTTTGTAATTTGTTCACCACATAAGGGTCGCTTACAACCCCCTTTCCTGCCATGAGCGCGTCCTTTTGTGTCTGTTTCAAATCGTTCCACTCATCTTTGTGGTCAGCAATGAACGAGGCAACAGACCCACCGTTCATGACAGTCTTAACGAATAAATCTGCCGTATTAGACCGCTCCGCTTTCTTCTCTGAGACTACCTGGTTTACCCGGTGCAACCACTGTCCACGCACTGCATTGCGAGTCTTGGCATCAGGAATAGCGTTGATTACTTTTTCAGCTCCGGCAAGGTCAATGTTATCAGGGTCTCCGGCAAAGTCTTGTATCATCGTGTCCGCTTTGGAGATTGCATAAGTGGAATCAGTACGAGACTTATCGGCTTTCATCTGTCTTTCAATCTTGTCCTTGAGCTGCTGCTTCTGTGATTCATTGAGCATATCACCATAGTCATTGAGTGCCTTCAACCCCTCAGCAGAACTTGAAGATGCAGCAGTTTTCACGGCAGCAACAGCAACAGACTCATGAGCCTCTTTGATAGAAGCCTTACGTATTTTAGGGTCACTCATTCCCTGAGCGTCAAGATTATCATTGAGGGTGCTGTCAAGAATAGCCACATGCTTCCTCAACTCCAGTGGATTTTTCCAATTATTTACAGCATTCTCATTGGCAATGCTCATCCTTGCCTTTGTCACCCCGGCCTGCCATTCATGTAACCCTTTCGCTGAGTGAGCCAACACCTTGCGCTGAGTGTTTATGATATGCGCATCAATCGCCTTCGATAGTGCCCGCTGTGCTCGCGCACCTTTTACTCCTTCAAGTGTGGTCTTCTTCAATTTCTCAAGATGTCTGTTGGTTTCGGAAGCGGCGTCATACGCATCCTTTCCGTGCAGGTTCATGTACCCGCTGTTGGGGTCATACATGAGTTTGTTCTGCTCACGCTCGAACTTGACCAGCGCGTCCTCTGCTGCTGTCTGTTCCATCTGTTTACCCATCGCGTCGATGGACTGGCCGAAGTTGATGAAGTTTCTACCGATGGCAGATGAATCTTCCAAATGTGTTATAGGAGCTACTGCCCTCGGTGTAGCAGTAATCTTCTGTGCAACTTGAGGAGAGGGGCCATATTGTTTAACGACAGGCATCAGACCCACCGAGGCGCATTATTGGTAGCTGTAGGCTGAACGGCTGCACTGTCAGGAGAGAACCATCCTGCATCAACAGCCTGCCCACCGAGCTGACCAACACCAGACAATAGAGCAGAAGTGCCCTTTGCCTCGGTGATACTGGCGTTGTCTCGTAGGCTGGCTGCCTTAGTCGATGCAGTGTAAGAATCCAACTTCGATTGGTCAAGCACAGCCCGAGCGTCGTTTTGATAGTTGGTCTTAATCTGCATTGCGTCAATTTCGCCAAGCGCAGCAGAATCATTCGTCAAGTTCGCAGCAGAACCTATACCAACGACGTTGTTATTAGCAGCCGTAGTTGCCCGTTGTTTAGCAATGAGAGTGGCCACCTTGTTACGCTGGGCATTCTCTGCCTGAACACCTTTGTTTCTAATCTGAGTTGCTTTGTTTTCCTGAACTCGAGCATTATATCTGTTGGCAGCGTCAACTCGAGCAGCATTGGCTCTCTGAGCATCTGCCTGGTCACTGGCTGCACTCATCTGTTGCACCGTTCCAAGAGCTGAAGCGCCAATGGCGATGACTGTCATCATTGTCGGGTCACACATTATTACACCTCCTTGCTGAAGCGACAGAACTCTTCGCCCAACTTATTCTTGACCGGCTTTTCAATCGTGAACCCCAACCATTTCAACCAGCGAATACTTATTCTGTTTTCAACATGCACATAATTCACAAGTCTTGGGCACAAGTCCAGCATTCCTTTGATTACAGTCGGCGTATTCAATAGAAACTCACGCTTGTGGTCTAATGCATGCGCCGAACTGAGTAGCCATGGCACACCTAATCCAGTGACTCCCCGGCGGATTGCTATGCCATACAACGCTAACGGGGTGTCATGTTCATCGGTCACCAAGATACTGTAGTCAGAATTATCTACGGCATATTTCAACGCTGTCAGCGGGTCAGTAAATATGCCAGATGCCAGTACCTCAACCAAGTCCCCGTCTCGCATATTTTCAGCGATGAAGTTAATCGCTTCCTCTGTCGGCTGGGTGAACTTAACCGACATCGAACCGGGGAGTGATGGATATAATACCCATCGGTAAAGGGCTACGTTGCTCAATTCTAATGCCACCGCCGCTCGACCATTTTGGCTCAATATCAATGTTTTCTTTGAACGTTCGCAATGCAATAGCGTCATACCAATCACTATCAAATCGAGGTTTGATTTCGTGCATGATTTCTACATCACCATCGGCGTCTGGTCTCGGCCCGACCCAGCCACCACGACTGTCTTCAACTTCAAGAGTGACATGAGATACACTCACCTCTTTCCCTCGGACAGCGTTGAATCGTGACCCGGAATCAAGGTCAAGAGTCTCGAGCACCGGTGTATACGCTAATCCTATGTGAACGATTGATGCAGCTATCGGCAGAGTGATTGCTCCAGCTGTCACCGTTAATCCTGTTACTTCATTGCCATCAGCAAGCACCGCGACGCTCTCGCCCTCGAGATGGTCAAGTCCACTGATGGTTGTCGCCGGGGCACCGTTGTATGTCAGACCGGCATCAACACAGAACGCATCAGCTGCGCTGGTCACAATGCGAGGCTCAAGTCGCTCGATATATCGAACGGTAGCTCCGTTGATTGTACGATTGACCACCATATATACCGCATCACGCCCAGCTTCACTTATTACCGTGAGCGATTCCACTTTGCCTTTGGTTACGTGGTGATGCCAACCCCATACCTTCTGTTGCTTCAGGTAAGTCAGACCGAGGAGAACTCCATCACTGCGAACAAGCCACAGGATTCCATCAGGTTCAAGGGAATAATCCATAGCGACAATGGTGTATCCGTCGGTCAGGTGCTTGGCCATGATGGATAAATCAGAGCCTGTATATTTGCCACTGATACCGGCAGTAAGGTCATAGTCCAGATTACGAACTCTGGCTCCCTTCTCCTGAACATACAAAATGGTACTGTTCACCACGACAGGTGCGACAGTTGCTGAGATGCCGTTGGTAGACTGAGTCTTGGAGCCTGCACTAGCCGGAGTCAATACGTTGTCCTGTGATTCAGTCACTCGTCGTTCATCACCAGCGGTGAATAATATCAATGACTCCATGTCAACAATATGTCTGATGGGGTTGACCTGTTTCGTTTTTACCGTGAACGTGATTGCGTCAGTGTCCTTGGTCGGGAATGAGGTTCGGAGCGAGTTGTAGATTCCTGTCTCAGTGGTGAATATAGTCTGAGGTTGGTTGTTTGTACCACCATAAATCTACCGCTGCTGATAATATCCGACACATGACGGTTTGTTATCTGCTCCTGCGAACGGGGTTCTCGCCTGTGGTGGAGCATCACTGGTAACCGGGGCCACGTTGTAATCTTCAAATGTCGTAACAGTAGAGTTACCAATCCACCCATACACACCAGTTCCATTCGACGGGTCTTTATATATTCGATAATGGTCAGCACCTATCACAGCAGGCCATGACAAGTGTATGCCCGCAGTCGTCGACAACGAGGGAGTGTTGAGAGTGCTGGAAGCTGAAGCAACAGATTCTACCCCATCGGCGTCGACTGCTGTGACCACATATGTATAATTCTTGTTATAGCTGCCCGCGCCTGTCCCAACAATTGTCAATACCGGGCCTGTAGCCGGAGGAACAACAGAAGGGGTGAACCCTGTGAGTGTAAGAGTCCAGTTCGTCTCAGTCACCCGGCCAAGGTCATAAGGGTCATGACTCGGGTGAGTGATGGTCATCACATCAGCATCCTGAGCGAACACGAGATAACTCAGCTCTGCTTCAGTGTACGGAGTGGTGATTTCATAAGGTGTGCCACCCGATAGGATATATGCCCCATCACGGACTACCCTCATTTTCAGGTCTTCAAACACAAGGACATAATTCTGTGTCGAATTGAACTTGAATGGGATGAGTCGAGCAACCTTGGTGCTGTCACCCACCTCATCTACAAACCGGGTTCCCGGGCGACTATAAGCACCACCCTGCGCTTTGATGATGAAGTTCTCACATAGGGCGAGGCCCGTAGCATATTTGGCAAGGTCTACACGAGAACGAAGACCAGGGGCCAGTTCGCCTGACGTAAAGCTTGCTTGAATAACTTCGGCCATTACGACCTCACAAGAACGTGTTCACTTTCAGGAGGGGGAGAGTATTCCTCATTCTCATTGGAAGATACAGCTGCCGCAAGCTCACTCTTGTAAATAGAAAGTGCGTCTTTCCTTAACGCTCGACCTTCGCCAGAGCCTACGATTGGAACAGCAATTTCTGCAGCGAGGAGCCATGACAAGGCCATAACGAACTCAGGACTGAATCTTGTAGTGTCAGTCATCCGGGCACGATACCATGCGCGAAGATTAGAATCATTGGCCAGAATCACCTGTGTATTATCAGACAACGCTATCCGTTTGTATTTCACCTGCGCGTCGAGGTCAGGCTGATAATATGACTCCATCCTGCGTGACACAGCTGACGAACCTGCAACATCGTTTGCTGAGACAGTGGCATAGTTGAGTTGTAGCTTGGAAATATGTAAACAGTCAGAGGGCACTTGGTACACATATACCCAACCAAAGATTGTTTCACTACGCACAGCCAACGCTTCAAACTGCATAGCAAAGTTCCAGTCGGCAATAGCCAACAACATGTCACGCACAATCGGGTATCGTAGTTTACAGGTCTCCGCTTGAAGACCTGACTCATCCAGAGAGTTGATGCTTCCTGCTCTAATGTTGCCAAGAGCAAGATTACATATTTCGACTTCCGATGCCATCAGCCATCGCCATATAACGCAGAGACCCTGTCTGGGCCTTTAGCCTGTACATCAATAGCAGTGAGCTGAATACAAAGATGTGTCTCAGGTTCTTCGCCTTCCTCGGCCTCATCTGTGCGACGCTCGACAAACCCCTCAGCTTTTATCTCCATCTTTTGACCGGCTTTCAGGTCAATACCGAGAGCTTCGAGAGTGTCATCATCAAAATGCAACTCAGTGCCATAGGGATAATGCGCGTCTCCCTCGGCTATCGCTGGCGAATCGTCAGTCTTGGGGATGGGAGTGAGAGCCATTACAGCTCTTCCGGCCCACGAGAGTCAGCTTCAAGAGCTGCCAGCTCAGCCTCATGCTCAGTCTGTTTCTTGGCCTGGCCTCCGGGTCAGATTGAGAACCCAGCGCAGCGTCAACTTCAGCCTTTTTCCTGAGTAGCTTGAGATGAGCAGGCACCTTCTTCAGTGGCTCCTCAGTCACGATATATGGCCGCTTGCCATTTGGTTCATAAAGAATACCTCCGAAGAATGTCTTCTCAGTAACTTCATATACACATTTTGCCATTGTTCTTCTCCTTGAAATCGGGTAATAATTAAGGAAATGGGGCAGCCGAAACTGCCCCGTTACCTACTTACGCACCAGTGACGTTGGTCTGGTTGCCCATGGTGATACCTGCGGTGATAGCACCAGTAGTCGGCGCAGTACCGGTTACCGTATAACGGAAGCCCAGATAGCGTTTGACACCCTGAGGCAGGTCATCAACACTGAACTGTTTACCAGCAACAAGGTCAGCTACGGGAATAGTCTCCTGAGCCAACACAGTGCCCAGAGATGCAGTTGTGCCAGTCTCGACCGCAACGGTCAAGCTGGTCAGGTTGTTAAAGTCAGCGACCACCTGAGCCAGCAAAGGAATATCATTGCCTTTGCCAACGTCGGCATTCAGCGCAGCCTTGCCACCGTAAGGTGTGCCAGCCGCACCAAGGTCAATGACATTGGTGGATAACGTGGTGGCAGTAATTGCCTGTGCGTCAGAAAAGATTTGATTAGCAGAAAAAATCATAGCGTCCTCCTTTGGACAATTTATTTATGGAGGGGAGGTTGCCCTCCCCATCCGTTGGTCAATTATACTACACGCGCCTCAGTATTCAGCACGGCGTCCGATTCACGAATCGGAATGCCACGATACGTCAGCACTTCTTCACCTTCAATCTCCTTCACGCGGAGACGGGTGAAGTTATCAGTTGCACCGGCGTTGAAAGCCAGCGCATCCAGTGCCTCAAGTACGTCGCGGTTACAGTAGATAGCCTGACGGCCACCTGGTACACGACGACTCTGCAGCTTGTAGTACGCTTTGCGCATGAAGTCATACAGTTTCACGGTACCTGCCTGCATGTTGCTGACATCGACGTTGGCAATACGAGCATTGTAGCGCCAGTCTTTGACATACAAACCAATGTGCCATGTGAACATTTCTTCCTTCACATAGTACGGGTTATTGGAAGCATCCAGTACACGCTGTTCACCCTTGTCTTCCCGGGTTACACCAGCATGCGTGCCTTTCGGATACAACAGGCCAGTCTGCTCATCACCCCACGTCACGAACCAGATGGACGTGTTATCGCTGCCAGTACCACCAGCATCAATAATCTGATTGCCATTCGGCGCGGTCAGCGAATTGTAGCGAGGAGCCAGACCCATGAACTGCTCAGGGTCAGAAGCCGTGTTACCATAGAAGATACGGGACGCGACTTCGTTGTTCATCGCTTCAATGTAGCTCTTGGCCTCGGACAATCGGACAGCACCTTCGTTGGTGCTCAGCTCGAGGATACGTTTGTCAACACTGGACAAACCTTCCACGAAGCCCGTGGTGTCTTCCACCTGTTGCTTGCCAGACTTGCTCTGAGGGATGCCCTGATACAGGCGGCCCCACGTAACAGCCGGAAGGCCGGTACGCACAGTGTGCAGATGAGTTGTTCCCTTGTTACACTCGACAGCCAATGCGTCGTCGAGAATAGGGTTAAGTTCAGACAGCATTTCGATGACCGGCACGAAATTGCCGGAACCATCTTGCTGCTTATATACGTCGATTAAATCAACGAATGTTGCTCCAATAGTAGTCATGGTAAATCTCCTTTATTCTTTATTTTGAGGCCCGTACAGCTGGGTCACTCTGTCAGTTTTTCCCTTCACAGGATTTCCACCGCTGCCGGGGTTATCCTCTTTCAGGGTGTTGCCAACCCGGTAAAAGAAACGAACCACTTCCGGGTGTGCATAAAGGCCATGTGTTTCCAACATAGTCTTTAACTCGGGAGTACCGAACTTCTCGACAGCAAGCGAAGCAGTTTTAATGTTCTCATCGAACTTATCACCACCGAACTCTTTATCGTTAAGCGACTGAGTATCCCAATCATCAAGCTGAGCATTGAAGGCTTCAACTTGTGCTTTCTGACCTTCGACGGCCATCTTAGCTTGAAGGTCAACGAGTTTCTGAGCCTGCTCCTGATTCAATCCCAGCTCCTTAAAAACAGGAGCAGCTTCTTTAAGAGCAGTCTCATCAACCTCAATGCCTTCAGGCATCGTAAAGTCGTCGTAGTTCTCCGGCACATCGTTTGCCGACTTGCCAGCCTCATCGCCCTCTTTGGACGAATCTTCATTGGACTCGTCTTTTCCAGACTTGTCCGTATTCTGTTCGGTACCCTCGTCTGTACCGTTGCCCTCAGTGCCAGCTGCACCTTGGTTTTCTTTATCCTCTACAGATGTTCCACCTTCAGTTTCCTGCCCCTCTGTAGACGTCCCACCTTCCACCGTCTGTTCATCAGCCATCCTCATTCTCCTTCATCATCAACATGTATTTGTTGTAACATGCGTATTTCAACTCATCCCGCATGAACAGGCCAACTTCTCGTCGACCTGCATTCTTCGCGTGAATATGTGTGTCCTTGTTAAAGTTGTCAACATCTAATCCACTGTATCTTAAAAAGCGATACAACACATTACGCCCTGCCTGACTACTCATCACATAATTCAAGTCCGCGAGTTCAATACTTCTGGGGTCTTCCTGTTTACTCACTTCATTCCTGCTTTCTTCATGGTATCTCCGAGTGCAGTGTCATCAGCAGTTGAAGCGTTACCCAGCTTATGGGCAATATCAGCAGCTCTGGCACTTGCCTCAGCTTGCTGTGCCACCTGTTGTGCTTGCTGGTCTTTCTCTGTGAGTGCTGCAGCTTCGTCATCGCTCCTGATAATCTTGGGGTCAATGCCGAGTGAATCACCATACTCATCAATCGACTGTTCCACGTTGAACTTGTTACGAGCCTCAGGCCAAAGTTGTGCCAGGTTACCGATATATCCACCAATCCTGTCCAGACTACTAAGCGCCACCAGCCGTTGGGCCTGAGCCAACACGGACACATAGTTCACCTGTAGACGTACATTATTCATCTCTGGCGGCGGGTGCGGTAACACACCGGCTCTCTGCAGTTTGTTGAAAGTGATGTCGATGATAGGGTCAAGTCCTTCACTGTGGAACCTCTCGAGCACCGGGCCAAGCATCAACAACTTCTCCTCATGCTTCTCCGCCACCTCACGTGCTGTAATCTCACGCCGGTCAGTGTTGGCCAGCATCAGGAACAGGTCTTTATAGAATGCCTCGTTGATGCGACTCTCTGTCTCGTTGTTAATGCTCACCATGGCGGCGAGGTCTGGTCGGAAGTTACCATAAATCGAGCTTACCGAGCCGGAACCATCGGTAGTGATATACTCACCGTTCCTCAATGATTTGTTGACCTTGTTCCTCATAGCAGCTGGCCCCTGCATCGGTGGGTCGACTACCTTATCCAGTGCCTGAAACTTGCGGCGCTCGCCAAGCTGCAGTGCCTTAATGTCACCCAACGCAGTCATGCCCGGGCAATCAGTGGCATAGATGTCATCGCCACCCAAGTCCCAGCGTGCCGCGATGATAGAGAAGTCATCGAACCCTGACCGGCGCAGGAATGCATTTTCAGCAGCCCTGTTCTTCCCTCTCTCATAATACACTGACCGATACGCCTTGTCCCGTGCCAGCGGACTCATTCTGTCCCGGTTGTCATTCGGCTCAATCAAGTGAACAAGAGGCAACCATGCTTCAGTATTGCCAGTGTTCCACTGTTGCTTTATATGTTCACTGACGTTGTCTATGCCGAACTCTTTGACAATCTGCCCCACGGTCAACTCGTGCTCATGATAGAACGTATCAACGATGCCCATGCCGTTTGTGCCCAGCATGTAACTACCGACCGTATACGGACGACAGCGAATCACATTCTTAAAGTCCGGATAGATTCCCATCACCCCGGTGCCAAATGTACCCAGCTCGCTATACAGGACATGTACTGAATTGTAGAAGTTCGACTGAGCGAACACGCGATACATGACCATCTGTGTTCTGTGCAGCCACTGCTTCACTGACTCAAACTCCATCAAGTCAGGGTCTGGCGTACCCAGTCTGAACCATGGTCGAGCCGGTGAGGTAATGCCTGACATCATACCTGCAGCCAATGTGCGACTGGCCAGCCGGGCAGTGTTGTTTATCTGCTTAGTGTTACGCTTGTAACCTTTGTTCCGGTCAGTAGTGAGAAACCGACCCCGGTGTGACAATACGTAATCAGAAAGCTCCTGATACACCGGGATGAAAGATGACCTTTCAGACCTAAGCGATGCCAGTCGCTTGTTGTATTTGGCAATCTCTGTCAGTTCTCTTCCCACATTAAGCTCCCAAAAGCGTCTTGGTACCTAACGATGTCTGACTCTGTTGTGCATCACTGATTCCCAGCGGACTGGATAAAATGTTACTGGTCGCCCGGGACTTGCCCGCCGCGGCCCGCCTGCGAATGGAATCAGCCTGACCTGCTTTACCGCTGTTGTCCGTCGGTGTTACAGGTGCTTCAGGCAGCTTCGGGGGTGCTGCCGGTGTTGGTGCTGGTGCTGGGGAACCTCCGCCAAAAAAACACATAATAAGTCTCCTTATACAAAATCAAGTGGATTGTAATCGCCAACATGTCCCTTTTCTCGAGTACCCGGCAGCCTATCCAGCTCGCTTCTCGGGTCTTCTCTCTTCGGTACAAAATAGGCAAATGTCAGTGCGAGAGCCGAGCACCACTCAGGAGAGAAGTCAATGTTTAATCTGTCCATCTTGTCGTAACTGAACTCAATCGCTGTCATCTGCTGCTCCATCTGATGACACAGCGGCAGTGACCCGGAGTCTATTACCCACAGACGCATTGCCCAATACATCTCTGCTTCCTTGGTTTTGAACTGCATCTTATTCTTCTACTCCCCGGACATGATGACCCGTGTAATGTTATGACCGAGAGCCAGCAAGTCGTCACACAGCAGCCCTGCACCGGCCTCTCCGATGAACATCATGTCGGGCTTATGCTTCTCGATGGTCTTAACCACCAGCTCCCTCAGCCTCACCGGGTCACTACTCTTCTCCCAGTTGATAGTGTAACTCGTCTCGCTACACGCATCCTTGCCGCGCCGGAACTGAATGAAACTCTTTTCATTGGCGTTCTTGGCGATATACAGTCCTCCGATGAGGGGGTCATCGCCCATATAGTGGCCACTACCTGCTCTGATTGACTTGCACACCTCTGCTGATGGAATGAAACTCATGTCTGCCTCCTGTAGCATATCCTTAATTGCGTCCATTGTCGGGTCAATCTGGTCATCATGCTTGCCCTTCGGAAACATGCCGAACTCAGCCAGATAGTCGCTCAGCCATGGTGCATCCTGAGGCAATGACACGTGTCCGGCCTCCACCCATGGAGACACATCATTGGCTCGTACTATCTTGTCAATGCCACGTTGTATTGGTTTAACAGGGATGCTCGGCAGCATGTTACCATCGTCGTCCTTCCTGCGCTGCAGGCTCTGTATCAGCCCGGTGCCGGACGCCTTATCCTCAATGCAAATCTTCCTCAGTGTGCCCATCCCCTTCACATGCGAGTGCTTGTTCCAGAAGGCCACCGTCTGCTTCAACAGCTCCGGCCCCTCCCACTTGCCACGCAGCTGGTCGAGCAGCACGATACCCTTATCAGTGCGACCCCAGCACTGGAGCACACTGAAGTCGTTCACCTCTTTTATCTTCATCGCGGTGTCCCCGTAAATCTGCCGATACAGTATCTGCGGCGGCTTGCGGTAGAACTGCCACCACTCATCCTTAAACTGTCCGCCGCCGATGGGTGCCGGGCGCTGCTGGTACTGTCCCGCGAAGGTGTACGGGTCAGCCTGCTCCATCTGCCTCAGTCGCTCGAGGCTATGCTTCTCCGGCCACAGCGGCTCACCCACAGGCCCGACCTCCGGGTCTTCGTTGATGGCCGGTAGGCAGATGTGCACCCACTCCTCCCCGGAGCCTCCGTCCAGCAGGAACCCACTGAGGTCGTCCTCGTTCAGCCTCTGCATGATGACTACGACAGGTGTCTCTTCAGAGTTGACACGCGACGCGATGGTGCCGTTGTAGCGCCGGTTCACCGCCGTCCGTGCCGCATCGCTGTAGCTATCGTCCGGCTTCAACGGGTCATCTATACTGATGAACCCACCGAACCCGTCAGCAGGCGAGCCTGTACCGGATATGGTACGCTCCATGGCACCCGCGCCGAACCCGGTGATGGCCCCGCCGGACGCAACACTGTACAGCCCGCCGTCTGTATCAGTGTACCACTTCTTCTTCGAGTCATTGTCTGTGCGCAGCTTAACGGGGAACATACGCTGGAACTCGTCATGCTTGACGATGTCACGGATAGCCGATGAGTTGTCCAGGGCCAGGTCGTCAGAGTAGCTCAGATGGATGCTTCTGGATGCCGAGTTGTTGGCAAGTATCCACGCATTGAACATGTGAACGGCCAGAGCTGTCTTACCGTATCGAGGAGGCACGTTGATAATCAGGCGTGTTATTTCACCGCTCGCCACCTTCGTCAACGCCTTGGCAATAATTTTATGGTGCCGGGCTACAATGAACTGCTTACCGAGGACATGTTTGAACATCCAGCGTGTAAAAAATAAAAAATCTGTCAGCAGTTTCACTTTCAAAATTGCATCGCGTTTTTCTGAATCAACTTCAGAAATTGAAATGTGTTTTTCTGAATCAGTTTTCTCATACTGCTCAGAAAAACGTGATTCACGTGGTTCTGTAAAATCAACATTTTCTGTGTCACTTTTTTCTGTGGGGCATTGTAAAAAAGAGTCACTTTTTTCTGTGGGGCATTGTAAAAAATCTGGTGCGGATTCTGGGAGCAGGAAGGACATGTTTTTATGCATGGCCCCCTCCCCCTTCCCCCGGGTCGCCTTTATGAAGTCAATCTCCACAGCTTTTTCACAGGTTCTCCCCAGCTTATCCACAGGCTTATCCACAGCCTCTGCACAGCTTGTACCAGAGTTACTCACAGACTTATCAACAGCTTCTCCACCCCTCATGAACATATCAGCAGGCAGCCTCCAGCTCATCGGCAATGCCACGCAGCTCATCAGGTGTCATGGCCGGGGCCGGTGTCATGCTGCCATCGGATGACGTATGGTCGACGGCTATCGGTGCGAGTGCCTTCACCGTGACGTGCTGAGCTATGATGCGGAGTGCTGCGTTGGACGCTGCAATGTTGCCCTGCTGCCTGGCCAGCCGGTGATTGTCCACCAGCTCGAACAGCAGCCACTGCGCATCAATCTGTGAATTGTGCATCAGCTCCTCGAGCTGTCCGTCTACGATGGCACGCACGTCTTCCCTTTTCATGACCTTGGTTGCATTCTCAAACGTCATACCGGCGGCCTCTGCTGCACGCTGCAGGCTGAAGTCCTTGAGCCACTCAATGATGAGCAGCGCGTGGCTCCGATGCAGACCGGCCAGCGGCCCCATTCTCACGGTCAATTTTCCCATATCTCTCGGCTCCTGTGACGCATAGTTGCTGACTATTGTCTGGCACGGTGCACGATAGTCAATGAATCATTGCAATCTGTTGCACAATGGTCATGTATACATTTGTAATCATACAGAATGCTCTAAGTGCCTGATATTAAACAGATTCTCTGAAATCCTGCTCTAATACCCCTACTCCCAGTGTGTGTAACAGAGCTAATAACCCTACCCCCAGTGTCACTATTTCAGGAGTAACCTTACTCACAGTGTCACTATTATTTCGACATTGATGAAATTAGACTGTTGATAATCGAGTGAATGTCACGGATTTTGGTGATACAATCGTAACGGTTTGTCTGACATATCCGGATTCCTCCATATGTCGAGGATTCTGCAAATGGGGCTATCATTGACTCTGCAGCATGCTAATCTTGCAATCCATGAAATCCTCGACAGTTTTGTTTTACAAATGTATACGACATCAGTGCTGTAAGTGCTTGATATTAAACAGATTCTGAAAACGCGGACACTCTCGCGGACACTTTATTTGGCCCTAGTGTCCGCACCTATTTTCCCTTGTATATCAGCAACTTACGACATTCTCAGAGCATCATGCGGACACTCTAACTAGAAAACTGAAAACTGAGAACTCCAGCGACACACATATACACTTTTCGATTTTCACAGAATAACGTATAGTGTCCGGTAAACTTACCGTAAACATACACCAACACCTTGTTATTATTGACTTTTATATAGTGTCCGCAACAGGGACACATGAACAACTGTAATCTTCTAACGTATTGATATTATTGACATTTACTGCGGATACTACGCGGACACTTTAACCACAGCTCCTGAGATGTACATTACCTAAGTTACTGGAATCGTTGAACAATAATGCGGACACTAGCTCCACGCACCATTGAAACTGTATAACACTTGTGTGACAAAACGACACACCTGTGAAACAAGTGCTTGACAATTGTTTTTTCTCGGCGCTATAATTGCGGCATCGGCAGCAGAGACGCCGACCAAACCAAGGAGGCTCAACATGAAACAAGCACGCGCAGTTATACTGGGACTTACCGTAGCAGTAGTTATTTCAATTATGACCGGTGGCATGTTGCTACCGATAGTCTGTGGTGCCGTTGGCGCTGCAGTCATCTTATAGGAGAAACAGAAGAAGTAACTGTCGAAACGGCCTCCGGGTCGTCTGTCGGAGATGAGCTACCGGCACTGATGAGACAGCTCGAGGAGAGAGACAATGGCATTAAACTGGAGCGTTGAAAACGTGAAGGATTACAAAAACCTGTGCTGGAGTGAAGATAGATTGAACCCGGTTACTGAGGCGCTGATATGGGCGGGTAACAGTCTCGGGTTCAACATAATCACCGAGCGCAACTACGAGGAAGTGTACATCAGGGTGCATATGTGGGAGCATGGAGTATGTTCGTTCCTGCAGAAACATGAGAATGGAGAAAGTGTGGATATTCCACTCACCCTCAAGGACATCCAGCAGCACATTGGCCTGAACACGAACTGGAGCACCATGACCAATGCGGCGTTCAACAAGCACCTTGCAGCAGCGATGAGGAGAGACGCGACAAGGGTGATTGAGAAACAGAAGAAGTAACTGTCGAAACGGCCTCCGGGCCGTCTGTCGGAGATGAGCTACCGGCACTGATGAGACAGCTCGAGGAGAGAGACAATGGGACGAAGCGTATCAACCCCAAGCGGGGCAACAGTAACAGTGTTCACGACCGTTGAGATTGACAGCACTGTCGACGAATTCATCGCCCGAGAGAACTGGGACTGGGCGGTGGAGAGCCTGACCGACAACCTGCAGCAGCAGTACCCGAGCCTGTACGATTGTGACAAGTGGCTGGGCCGTGAAGACCACGCCATCTTGGCAAACGACTTGGCCTATGTCACCGTGAGTGAATACTGCGGACTGGTGGCCGTGTGCTTGGTGCCCCGGGACGATGACTATAACTACAGTGACCGCACGGAGGGACTGAGCGAACAGTGGTGCCGGAGAGTAGAGGCCGGGTTCCGGAAGTGTGTAGCAGGAGCCTTCGGCCCCGAGCTGCAGATGGTTGGCCGGGCAAGCAACGGTGAAGCATTCTTTCAGGAGGTGAAATGATGAAAAAGACAGGTGTAGAAACAGCATGGGATTATCTGGTGGACAATCAGTTCGCCACACAGGAGGAGCTGGAGCTGGTGACGTCTATCATCGGCTACAATCTCGAGACGATGGAGAAGGTACTTTTTGCACGGACGGCATTCTCCTCGTTTGAATCAACAAAGAAGCACTGGGGGTGGGATGACGAGCACAATCAAAGAAGTGATAATGAAGCGCGATGGCATCTCAGCCGAAGAGGCGGATGACCTGATATTCGATGCGAAGGAGGCTGTGAGATGCTACTTCGACAACGGCGACTGGATGAATGCTGAGGAAGTGGTAAAGGATATGTTCGGACTTGAGCCGGACTACCTGGATGAGCTGCTGCCGGTGTAACTGTCGAAACCCGGGAGACCGGGTCTGTTGGAGATGAGCTACCGACACTGATGAGACAGCTCGAGGAGAGAAGAGATGAACTGGTGGCAGAAAGACTTGATTGTATTTATGTGGTGTACCGCATTCTGGGCAGTACTTGGAATTGCGTATCTGATAGGACAAGGAGATTTACTATGAACATTAGCAAAATCGAACTCATCGACCTGTACAAAAGATGGCAGAGGAATACTCAAACCGTTGAGGAGGTGGTCAACAAGTTTGGCCTGAAACCGGCTCACGTGTATCAGCTCATCGACATGGGTGGAGAGTACAACAAAGAATACGAGATACACTGTCACATAGTGGAGGATGAAGTGGTCAGTCGAGAACTGATACCCCGATAGTCGAAACCCGGCCAGCAGCCGTACAGCCTTCAGCTGTCCAGCTGGCCGGGTCTGCAGGAGATGAGCTACCTGCACTGATGAGACAGCTCGAGGAGAGAAGAGATGACACATTTCGATATTGAACAGGCACTGGACGAAGCTTCAGGACAGAGTAGTCTGTCAAACTTGACTGACGAGGAGTGCCTCAGCTTCACCGAGACTCAGGAGCTGAGAGAACTGTTTGGAGAAGAAGCGGACGATGAGTGAGGAGATGCAAACACTGGTGACCGGAGTCATTCTCTGGTCACTGGGCATTTTGTACATTACATAATAAGGAGATGAAAATGAAACAGATATTCTGTAAAGGGGATGAGGTAAAGCATCCTAAGTTCGGGGAGGGTATTGTAATGAGTGTAGTACAAACCAATTACTGTCCTGTTGGCGTTATGTTTAGAGATGGCAGATGTAAAACATTCACACTTGATGGTAGACTCCAAAAGAGTTACGACCCAACCCTCACCTTCCGTGATGGGACACAGTTCGACTATGGCACACCACCAGAGCGGAAGTGGATACCAACGGAATCCCATTGGGCAAAGGTTTGGGGTAGCGTGCTTGAACCAAGGATGGATAAAAATTGTGAAAGATACATTATAAATTACAGTGATGGAATAACATTCCCATACGAAGATTCAAATGGAGCAGTATGGAAGCACGCAGAGCCATGTGACCCACCAGAATGGAAAGGAGGAAGAAAATGAATCAAAAAAAGCTGGATGATATACTGGAGCAGCACAGACTGTGGCTACACCATGAAAGGGGAGGCCAACGTGCCAACCTGCGCTATGCCGACCTGCGCTGTGCCGACCTGCGTCGGGTGAACCTGCAGTATGCAAGAATGCACTATGCCACATTGGTCAGTACAAACATGGAAGAGACTGACCTGATGGGAGCAGACCTGATAGGTGCAAATCTGCAGTATGCGTGCCTAACAGGGGCGAGCCTGCACCGAGCCGACTTGGCCGGGGCGAGCCTGCACGGTGCGAACCTGCGTGCCGCTGACCTGAGTAACTCGGAGCTTACCGGAGCGAGCCTGAAGTGTGCTAACCTGCAAGATGCCAATATGACCGGAGTTGACCTGAACCATGTCACCTTGGTCGGAGCTAACTTCAGAGGAGCGAGATTGAAGAACGTATCACTCAGAAGCGGGCTGGTGTAACTGTCGAAACCCGGGAGACCAGGTCTGTTGGAGATGAGCTACCGGCACTGATGAGACAGCTCGAGGAGAGAAGAGATGGGACGAAAAAGTATAGACTATAAATTCTATGAAGCAGTAACCAACACCATTGACAAAGGTTACATCATTATGCGTGACGGCGAGGCTACGGTCACTCCGCTTGAGCTTCGCGCCCTGTTCGACAGAGCCTACGTGATGGGCAGGCTGGACATGGGTGAGGAGCTTATCAAGGGGCTGAATGAATGAAGGCCGGTGAGTGTGAGTTCTGTGGCCGCTACTGGTCGACGGACGCCGGTGGCATTGACGAGCAAGGCCGGTGCCCCGATTGTCGCAAGAAGTTCAAGACACTTGACGCACCTGTAGAAGAGCGTAGCATGTGCCGCTCGGAGGAGGGAAAGGGGGTGGCCCTGAAGGCTGAGTAGAGTAACACAAAACCAAGTAAAAGGAGATTTATTATGATGCAATCATCTGCAGATGGACGGCGTTTCTGTACAAAGTGCAACAAGAGAACCGAAGGTGCTTATCGTAGCACCAAGGTGGGCCTGCTGCGTTTCTGCACGGAAGGCGACCACTGGGCGGAGCAGAGCCCTGATGAAGTCGAAGCGTTAACCAAACGCGCTGCTTAAAGAAGCACCCGGGTGAGGCAGTGAAAGTGATGCTGCCTCATCTTTTTCAACTTGAGGAAAGAGGAGACCAATATGGCCAAGTTTAGGAAAGGCGATTATGTAGTACGTACAGCGGCGTCATGTGGCAACTGTACCATGGGCGATGTGTTCCGAGTCACAGGGTTAGTGAGCTACCCGGCGTTAGGTTCCATTCATCATTTCAGTTTAATCAAGCTCACAGGACACAATGTCGGAGTGAAGACTAGTTCGAGTAACATGCGGAATTATCGCCATGCAACACGTAAGGAAGTGGTCGTTGCAACTTCTCATAAAGGCAACAGGGAACCTGAGCAACACCCTATTGAACAGATAACAGCTCCCTTGATTGAAAGACTCATTCAACTATTGTGTGACAGAGGAGTGGTGACTGAAGAAGAGGCAGCTGAACTGATGTCAATGCAGCCTCCCGAGAAGTCAGACTTTAACGACTATCTTCTGTCATCTATAGGAAAGGCGACTTACACGCTGTGGAAAAACGAGCATGAGTAACCTGTGGATGTGGATTTATATCTTGATACCGGTGGCACTGTATCTGTTGCTGTCACCCAGGTGGTACAGGTGGCACCGATGAAGAAGACAAAGATGCGATTGATTCGTACCTTGCCGAAGAGTTTTGTTCACAAGACCTGCAGTTTCTGTGGGCGGAAGAGAACCCCGGAGGACGAGGGTAAGGTTGTTTATATCACGTCAGACTTGCCACCATACAGAACAATATGTAGCCAGTGTGTCAAAGAAGGAAGGAGGATAATGCAAAATGGAAAAGCGTGACTTGAGACGAAAGATGGTGGCTGCTGCTTTGACAGGATTATGCGCCGGAGCGAGCGAGGAAGACCGGGGCCGGATTGCCGATGGCACGTTAGGAGGGACAACAATCACTAATGCAGCATATAACATCGGTAAAAAGATGACCAAGACCCTCTTGAACATAGAAGCAAGGGAAGATACAATCAGATACAGAGAGACCATTCACCAATGAATGCCGGACAACGGCACACAGTATTCAGCCATTACTTTTTCGCTCGACCTGAGGTTCGATTGAAACATCGTCATGACGCAGAGGAGAGGCTGGCTCATTATGTAGCAGCCGGGAAACATGAGAAGGCTCAGCTTACTCGAGAGATTATAGCCATCTTCAACAAGGTAGACAGTCGTGATGTATGAGCCATGCAAACACCTGTGGTCAGCCGTGATAACCAACACTCTCGAAGACATCTGGTATGAGAAGGCCAATGTGTGCGACGCCTGTGTCGCTGTAGCGGACGCTAACTGGGCTATCGTTTGTGAGAGAGCAGGAGTTCCACATGCGGAGGAGTTTCATCGTACTGTCATGGGACAACTCCTGCCAAAGATAGCCAAGAACCATTACAAGAGAGCACAGAGGGCGCAGAAGAGATGGTTGAAGGAGTCTCCATACGACATCACCAGAGAACAGCGGGTGATGCGAATGTTTGCTGAGGCAAAACGTCTAAAAGAAATGAGTGTTGCCTTTCAGCATAACCAACGCTACGCTAGTCGACTGACGAGCGAGGATTGAACATGCCAACGAACCAAGAGTTCCTTCAAGCACTGTTTGCTGAAGATGCACCGTTCGCTCACATCACCGATTTTATGTATGACCCGAGCAACATCCCCTCGGACAAACATCTCATCGCGTGGAAGGGTGACTGGGCAAGTCGATACACACTGACTGAAGGGTCGAATCAATACTTTACCATCTCGATATTCTCCCCGGATGAGAAAGGGATAGCTCGTCGTCGTAAAGTCAATTTCCTGCGAACCCGGGTGATTGTGCTTGACGACGTGAAGGAGAAGCTGTCGTTGGTCGAGGCACAGAAGTTGCCGGAGCCTGCGTGGATTCTGGAGACATCACCTGGGTCAGAGCAATGGGGATACATACTGAATGAACCGTGCACCGAGCGGCACCGAGTGGAGAACCTGCTTGACGGACTGATTGCCAATGGCCTGTCACCGGATGGCAAAGACTCAGGCATGAAGGGTGTCACACGATACGTGAGGCTGCCTGAAGGATACAATCATAAGATAACCAAGCTGGTCGACGGGGAGCCGTTCAAGTGTCGCATGTTGCTATGGGAACCTGAGCGCCGGTCATCTATGGAGGAGCTGGCGGCACCGCTGTCTGTGAACCTTGACGCTGTTCGCCGGGAAGGGCGTATCGACGGTGCCGCTGACATCCCAGACCATCCTATCCTACAGCTCGAAAACCTCATAAATGTGAAAGAGGTTCGCTCTGACGGACGCTTCGACATCACCTGCCCATGGGTAGAAGGACACACAGGACAAGATGATTCGGGAGCTGCAATCTTCACCAATGACGACGGCTCCATTGGCTTTAAGTGTCATCATGGAAGCTGCCACGACCGCAACGGTGGAGACCTGCTGCGTTACATCGAACAATACAAACCGGGATTCGGCAACGAGTTCAAGGCATGGCAAATGAAAAGAATGTTTGCATCTGTTGATAGTGCGAGTACACTGCCGACAGACCTCCCTCCCAGTGTCGAGGGTACCGATGCCGTCTCCCCTCCTCTTTCCTCCAACGGCATTGACGAATACTTCGACATGTTACGGAGGGAGGTTCCTTCTTCCCCCCAAGCGCGAGACATTGCCGAGAAGCTGCTACATGCCATTGAGAGCATGCCGGTCATGGAGCGTGACCTGCGCCAGACTGAGGTGGCCGATGCCATGCGGTGGACGAAGACCTTCCTCAAGGAAGTGCTCAAAGACTTGCGCAAACAGTGGTATGCTGACGACAAGAAGAGGGCAGTGTTCCTGTCGTCATTCCTGTTTGTGAAAGAACTGAATCAGTTTTACGATTGTAACACTCGCATCTTTTACAGGCCCGAGGCGTTTCAGAATGCGTTCAATGACCTTGACCCGGAGGTGCGGAAGACAGCGTTGGAGATGGGACAAGTCGAGAAGGTTGACAAGCTTGACTTCGTACCACGCTCGCCGCGAGTATTTACTGAGCGCAACGTAAAGTACGGCAACTCATGGTCAGCCATTCACACGGTGGCCGGTGTCCCGGGAGATTGCAACCCTTGGCTGCGTCACTGGGAAGCCATGGGTTGGGGTGAACATCAAGAGCATATGCTGAAGTGGATGGCCTATACTATCCAGCACCCGGAGCGTAAGATAAACCACGTACTCTTACTCGGTGGCAGAGAGGGGGTAGGTAAAGATTATCTGTTGTATCCCCTGGTAAAAGCCGTCGGTGAATACTCGACGACCATCTCTGGCATAGAGTTACTGAGTGATTTCGATGACTATCTGCTCAGTGCCAAGCACCTGCACATCAATGAGACAGAATTGGGTGACCACCGGCAGGCAAAGGAGGTGAGTGCGAGACTGAAGCCACTGGCCGCCGCTCCGCCAGACAAGCTGCGCCCGAACCCGAAAGGTATTGCCCGGCTGCAGGTCAGGAACATTGTGAACTGTACAATGTCTACGAACTCCACGTTACCGGTGCAGATAAACAGCACGAGCCGTAGGTTCTATGCGGTATGGACTGACCTGATTGTCCGTGATGAACATGAGGAGATGTACCCGGACTGGGCAAAATACTGGGAGCAGAGTTGGGCATGGATGGAGAACGGGGGTTACGCATACTGCATTGACTTCCTAATGAAGCTGGATGTATCCAAGTTCAACCCCGGCGCACCTCCACCAATGACAGAGTTCCTGCGTGAAATTAGGGAAGAGTCAAAGTCACCGGCCCAAGTGACCATTGAGAACTTTGCAAACAGGAAGATTGGTGCGCTCCGGGCAGACCTCGTGACTGCATCTGATGTAGCTGAGACCATTCAATCGGTCGGACAGTTCGACGCAAGTCTGATGAACGCTGCCCCGGACTGGTTCACCTGTACCAGGGTCGGCAAGGTGATGAGTAGTGTAGACCACTTTGTGAAAAAGAAGGCTGGCCGAAGCCGCACAAGGATATGGATAATCAGAGACATGTACAAATACAGGATGATGACACCGGCTGAACTGCTCAAAGAATACGAGAATCAAAAAGCAGCGGTGAGACTAAATCAAAAAAGGGGGTTGACGAGCGTATAACAAAGGAGTAGTGTTCGTAAACACAAAATAAAGGAGGAGACATGGCACTTAATGATGTTATCACTATCAGATTACCCAAGGCTTCAAAAATAGGCTTCGTGAAGAAGTGTGAATACCTTGGAATAAACCACAGCGACCTGCTTCGTGAGATGGTCGACGCTGTTATAGAGGGTCGAGTGAAGATTACGAAGAAGGCTGAGGTGGATTCAAAACTGGAGGAGATTTATGAGCATTGAAAAAAACATTGAGAGGATTGCAAATGCACTCGAAAAACTGGTCAATCAAAATGAAACTGAGAATGGTATCGCTCCAGATGTCACTGCACCTGTGGAAGCTCCGGCTCCTGCACCTGCTGCGAATACTCCGAAGATGCCTGCCCCACCAGCTCCGACACCCGTTGCTCCAGCTGCGCCTGAGAGTAGCGCAACTCCGAGCACTGAGTTGCCAGTCGTTGAAACAGAAGGCATGACTCCTGTCGAGTTGAACGAGGCACTGGTTGAAGAGTTCAATCGTCTGGGTCGTCGTGAACCGATTGACAAGGCGCTGAAGAAGTTCGGTGTCAGCTCAATCAATGAACTCGACCCGTCACACTATGCTGATGTAATTGCAGCAGTGAAAAAGGTGAAGAAATGAGAACAGCTCACGCTCGTCTGAGTCCTTCTAACCACCGTTGGCCTCACTGCCCAGGGTCTGTCATGGAAGAAGCACCATACCCTGACGTATCCGGGGCGGCGGCCATCGACGGCACCGGCACTCATCTGCTTGTCGAGTTATGCCTGAAGAACGGCGTGAATGCTGCGTCATTCGTTGACCAAATCATTGGTGTAGGTCATGAAGACCAGCCGCTGGGTTGGATTGTCAATCGTGACCGGGCTGAAAGGGCACAAATGCATCTTAACTACGTGGGTTCACGAGTAAAGCTGTTGCAGAAACAGTTCCCGGGATGTCTTGTCACCGTTGAGTCCGAGTCTCAATCCAACCCGGGGAACATTGTCGGTCGGTCTGACTGGTATGGTACGGCAGACACTACTATCACTGTGACCAATAACAAAAAGAAGTGTGAGTTCCTCGAGGTGATTGATTACAAGGATGGCCGTGGCTGGGTTGAGGAGAAAGACAATCCACAACTCATCGGGTATCTCGGAGGCAAGGTATATGAGGTGGTGTCCGGTAAAGCAATGATGTGTCAAGTGACCATCGTTCAACCCAAGACATCACGTCCAATCAGGTCTCACAGTTATACCAAGGATGTGGTGATGGAGGAAATCAAGAAGCTGGGTGTAGCGGCGAAGGCCACTGATGACCCGAAAGCACTGCTGGTGTCTGGCAAACACTGCCAATGGTGCAAACACAAACCGAACTGTTCTGCGCAGGCAGACCAGTCAATGAGGAGGATAAGTAAAATGACTGATGAAGTAGCAACAACAGAAGGCACGACTCTGTTTGAATCACTGACGTCGGCGCTGACTGACATTAAGGCGATTGACAACGGGAAGCTGGCTGATATTGCTGACGCTCGCGCAGCAGCGAACGCTATCTTTGACCGAGTTGACGCCGAGATTCAGGCTCGCATTGAATCAGGTGTGCCAGTGGACGGCTATGCAATGTCGCCCGGCAGAGGCTCGCGCAAATGGAACAAGGATGAGGCTGATATTGTGAAGCTTCTGAAGGCGCGTCGGTTCAAGAAGGATGACATCTATCCACCGAAGCTGGTGTCGCCAGCTGTTGCGTTGAAGAGTGATAAGCTCACAGCGGAACAAAGAAAGAAACTCGAACGTGATTATGTCACGTATACTGAAGGCGCGTTGACGCTCAAGAAAGTTGCTCGCCTAACGAAAGAAACCCCCGAACAAATGTTCGCCGGTGTAACTGAGCAACCTGCTCAAATCTCATTCCTGTAGGAGGAAAGTAACATGTTAATAAAAGGTATTATTTCATTTCCAACGCTATTCACCCCGAAGATTCCAAAGGGTGCCAATGAGGCCAAGTTCAGCTGTGCTGTTCTTATCCCCGCTAACGACCCCCAGGTCGCCCAGATAAATGCTGCCATTGAGGCTGCCAAAGTCGAGACGTTCCCCGGAGGATACACGGGAACTGACGAATGTTTTAGTCTCTATGACGCCAAGTATCAGGGCAAGGATTATTATGACCCTCGCTTTGCCGGGTGGTATGTCATCACCTGCACCGCGAAGGCCGATGACCGTCCTGCTGTTGTCAACACCAACTACGAGAAGGTCGTAGACCCGGGCAGTGTGTTCTCCGGCATGGTGGCGCACGTCAACATCGGCATCAGTGGCTATGTGAAGGGCACCGGTGGTATCGGTGGCTGGTTGAACGGTGTCATGATTACCGAGGAAGAGCCTCCCATGGGTCGCCTCGACAACAAGCCGACGGTTGAACAGATGTTTGCTGGTGTCGGTGGTGTTGCTCCTGCGCCTGTGACCGCTGCGCCTGTGGCCGCTGCGCCTGTGGCCGCCCCGGCACCTGCTCCAGCGGCCCCGGCACCTGCTCCATCGGCCCCGGCACCGCAGTATCTCATGACCGACAAGGCGCAAGGGTTCACTCGTGAGCAGTACCTTGCGCAAAACTGGACGGATGAGGCACTCATCGCGCAGGGTATGATGATTGCGCCTTCGTTCGCGTAACAAGTTCCGCGCTGCTCCGGTGGCCCCGGGTAAGCCAGCAGTGCAAGGGCATCACACCCTAAGGAAAATAGAAACCTGAGTGATGTCTCATGGAAGGGTGACAGTCGGGAGAGACCGGTAATTATTTTACGGAGTGTGCTTACCCATGGCGACTGTAAACAATTTGAGGAGAAGGGGAGAATGAAGTACCTACTATTCTACTGGGTATTCACAACTGGCGCACAAGGAGTGTCAACCAACATCGATACTGTGCAGTTTGAGTCCTTCCACGATTGCTCCATAGCAGGTGAAGCAATCGTTACCCATATCAATGGGCTGTATATTAACTATGTATGTGTAGCCAGGAATGTTGAGAAGAGGAAGGTGAAGAGGAGGAAGTAAAATGATTAACATTAGTGAAGTATATCTTGGTTCCAAATGCTATGTACAAGGAGCTAAAGTATCAGAGGAAGAGTTTGAAAAAGCCGCTAAGAATGCTGGCTATACGCTAGTGAAAGAGGCGGTTGAATACGAGAGGCCAAAGAGTGGGCATTGTCTTAATGAGCATGGTTGGGCAGAAATGAGTTCGGATATTGATTGTTACCACATGTTCAATATATTCCCCGAGGGTACAGACATGGAGCGTATTTGGGAATATGTCCGACTTAACAACGCAATCATACTAGCATGCACATTAGTAAATGCTAAGTCTGGCTTTGTGCCTGATTGGAATGATGCAAATCAAACGAAGCATGTATTCTACCATAGTTCAAATTTATGGTGTTCCCGCATGGCACATACCGCACGAGAAGGTTGTGGCGCAGCCGTAGGTTCCACAGAAGATGCTATGGCAGTATGCAAGTTACTTACTGAGTGGGGAGTGACATGAAACCAAAACATAGGACAATGTGGTGTATCTTTGTTGACAACATACGAAACACCGATGAGCAGTGGATTGCTGGTATGAAATTAGTAAACGGATGGTTCACAAAATACACCAGGAAGTCAGCTATTCGATTGGTTAATAAGTTGTATAGAGAACATGGTGTTTATTTCTTTGCCACGCTGCACAGTGAAACGAGGCGTAGTCACGGACACCGAGTTTACAAATATGTATATGGGCCGAGAGAGAATTAACGCTTGGCGAATCCTTTAACGATGTGAGCCATGAAGTAGATACATGTCTGAGTGTAAGAAACTGAAGGAAGGACTGGAGGTATGATGATGAAAACAAGAACAAATCCGAAGAAGGAAAGAAGTGCCCGGCGACCGAGAGCACGTCGTGGATACATCACTCGGAAGCTGAAGGATGGTACTGAACAGAAGCTGCTTGCGCATGAGACTCATGACCCTCATCAACAGTATCAGCTGCTTCTTGAATATGAAGGTGGTATTGAACCGAAGCACGTCAGCCGGTCAAAGTATTCACCGCATCAGGGGAAACAGGAGATGCAGAGACGTCGTGAAAGAAACGACCGGGCATCGCTGTGATGTAAAGTTGGTAGGACGGGAGAAGAGCCTGAGCATGCTTTTAACTGCTCACCCTATAACACATGGAGGAAAGAAGATATGAGCATACTGACACTGGTCATCCATTACAATGACAAAGAAGAGAAGCGACCTGAAATGGAGGTCGATACTCCATTCTATGGTGGCACTCTAATCGGAGTGTCCTATTATGATGAAATCGCACTGCGCTATGTGGCAGAGACTGGGCTACATGACACTCATGACGCAATCAAAACCATCGAGGAAATGAAAGCCGGTGCCTGATTTCCTGTTCGGTATAGAACCAGGTCACAATGTTGTATATGACATCGAGACATTTCCGAATGCTTTCACACTCACGGCTCGTGATGCAGTAACAGGACGCCGCTGGGTATTCGAGGCGAGTGACCGGCGCAATGACCTGCCGCTGCTCCGGCTCTGGATGGACGCTCTGGCCAAGAGCCGGTGCAAGCTAGTCGGGTTCAATAACCTTGGCTTCGATTACCCGGTGATTCACTTCATATACAACTATGTATATTGCACGGTGCCTGACATATACGACAAGGCCATGTCCATAATCAACACTCCTTTCACCAACCGATTCGCACACCTTGTCTGGGATTCTGAACAGGTGGTGCCACAGATTGACCTGTATAAGATGCATCATTTTGACAATGTGTCCAAGGCCACCAGTTTGAAGGTGCTCGAGTTCAATATGAGAATGGACAGCGTTGAAGACCTGCCGTTCCCCGTCGGTACTGTGCTGACAGGCGACCAGATTGACGTGTTGGAGGAGTACAATTACCATGATGTAGTGGCCACCGATGACTTTCTCAAGCTCTCTCAGCCTGCCCTGAAGCTGCGTGAAGACCTGAGTAACAAGTTCAAACGGAACATGCGGAACATGAGCGACGTGAAGGTTGGTGAGACGTTGCTGATAATGGAGATGGAGAAGCATGGAGTGTCTTGCTATACCACTGTGGATGGACGCAAGCAGAAGAAACAAACAATCCGCAAGAGTCTCGCTCTGGCCGATGTGATATTCCCTTATGTGTCTCTCGAGAACTCTGAGTTTCGCCGTATCCACCAGTGGCTGGCTGCTCAGACAATCACTGAGACGAAGGGAGTGTTCAAAGACTTGAAGGCATCAGTCAATGGTATTGATTACAACTTTGGAACAGGTGGGCTGCATGCTTCGATTCATCAAACTGTTGTTCGCTCGAACGAGACCCACCAGCTAGTCGATGTTGACGTCAGTTCGTTCTACCCGAACCTCGGCATCAAGAACGGACTGTACCCGGCGCACCTCGGGCCTGCTTTCTGTTTCGCATATCTTGGAGTTTATGAAACAAGGAAGACATACAAGAAGAAGACTGCCGAGAACGAGGCATACAAGCTGGCGTTGAACGGGGCGTACGGTGGGTCGAACAACAAGTTTAGCCCGTTTTATGATACAGCCTATACGATGAGCATCACCATCAACGGTCAGCTGCTGCTGTGTATGCTCATCGAACAGATGCTGAAGATACCGGGGCTGAGCATGGTGCAGTGCAATACTGATGGTATCACGTACCTATGCCCACGCGAGTACCTCGAGCATTCCCGGGAGGTGTGTCGCTGGTGGGAGGGAGTGACAAGGCTGGAGCTGGAGGAGGCTCTGTATACCAGGATGTTCATTCGGGATGTCAACTCCTACATTGCTGAATACAAAGACGGCAACCTGAAGAGGATTGGTGCGTATGCTTATGTGACTGCTATTGAGAACCCCGGCACCCGGGAGCTGCCTCACCACAAGGACTGGTCAGCCCGGGTGGTGGCCAAGGCCGCCGAGGCCGCGCTGGTGCGAGGAACTGACATCAGAGAGTTCATTGAGAATCATGAGGACGTGTACGATTTCCTGCTTAGGACGAAGGTGCCACGCAGTGCCTCGCTTGAATGGGGCGGTGAGAAGATGCCGAACATTATCCGGTATTACCTCAGCACAGACGGTGACTTTCTGGAGAAGGTGGTGCCGCCGAGAGGGAAGTCCGGGCAGTTCTGCAAGGCGAATGGGGTCAGTGAAAGTACCTACCTTGACGTGATAGATGAAATAGGGGAGGATGTCTGGGACGCAAGGATTCACACAAAGAACCGGAGCACCTACGGCGAACGACGTACCGGTATCCACACTGGCAGTACGGTTATGATATGCAACAACATGCAGGGTCACGACTTCGGTGACATTGACTATAACTGGTACGTTACCGAAGCTGAGAAGCTAGTGCTGCCGTTAATAGGATGAGCAGCTTCAGATGTGAAAAGTGTGGGGCTGATATAGTAGAGGGCAGAGGTGGATATTACATCACTGAGTGTGAACACTACCCGCTGGAAGACAATCAGATTCTGCATTCTGGAATTGAGAATATAGAGGAGAATGAGATGGGCACACGAGAGCACAATGTAGAATCATATTTGAAGCGATGCGTCGAGTCTGTAGGAGGACTCTCTCGTAAGTGGGTATCACCGAGTCATATAGGAGTGCCAGACCAGATTGTAATTCACAACAGCAGGGTTTGGTTTGTTGAAGTGAAGACTGACGATGGAGTGCTGTCATCAGCTCAGACACGTGAGCACGTCAGACTACAAATAGAAGGTGCTCAGGTTCGCGTTGTGTATGGGAAGACTGGCGTAGATGAGTTCATGGAGGAGGTTCTCTCATGCAAGTGACACCGCTCATGATAGAGAAATCTCGCATATTGAAGGAACGTCATGCTGCGGCAATGGCAGCCAGCAAAGCATATTACAGGAGGCTGCGTGAATCTAAGTCCTAAGCAGCTCCATGATTATCAACGCCAATGCATCATGCACCAGCTCACGCATGACGAGTCGATGCTGTGGCTACAGATGGGACTTGGCAAGACACCCATTACACTGACCACCATAGTCGACCGGATGCGTGCCGGCCAGGTGCAGAAGACTCTTGTATTCGGCCCCCTGCGTGTTATCAACTCGGTGTGGGCACGTGAGGCCCGGAAGTGGTCTCACACGCAGCACCTTCGATTCAGTGTCATCCATGGCACCAAGGACAAGCGTTCCCGGCTACTGTTCGCTGACGCTGACATCTACCTGATAAACTATGAGAACATGAACTGGCTGGCTGAGACCCTTGACCATTATTACATCAGCCAAGACAGGCCGCTACCTTTTCAGATGATTGTGTATGATGAAGTCTCCAAGGTGAAGAACTCTACCAGCCTTCGCATGGCCGGTGGGAACAGAGACAGGAAACGTAAGGACAGACGTGGCGGGACAGTCGAGACCAAGGTTCACTTCACAGGGTGGCGGAAGATTATTCCACACATCAAATATCGTACCGGGTTGACCGGCACCCCGGCATCAAACGGATACATCGACCTTCACGGCCAGTACCTCGCGGTAGACGGGGGCAAACGCCTGGGTGAGTTTATTACTCATTACAGGGACAGTTACTTCACCAGCGATTACATGGGGTGGAAATACTCTCCGACAGACATTGGCAAGAAGTTCATCGAGAGTCGTATCAGTGACATCACGATAAAGATGGACACTGCTGATTATCTCGACTTGCCTAAGAGTAATACAGTCAACATGATGATAGACTTGCCGCCGAAGGCCATGAGGGCATACAGGGAAATTGAGGCTGAGCTGTTCACCAGGTTGGACAATGGCAGTGAGATAGAGCTGTTCAACAAGTCGAGTGTATCAAACAAGTGTCTGCAGTTTTGCAATGGCTCTCCGTATCTGAACGCCCTGTCACATGAGTACACTGAACTGCATGACGCAAAGCTGGAGGCTCTTGAGGATGTTCTTGAGGAGGCCGGTGGTGCGCCGGTGCTGTGTAGTTACACGTTCAAAGCTGATGCTGAGCGAATCATGAAGAAGTTCAAGAAGCTGAAGCCAGTGAACCTTACCGCCACTGCCGCAAAGCACACGGAGTCAGTCATCGACAAGTGGAACAGTGGCGAGATAAAGCTGTTGATTGGACATCCCGCGTCCATGGGGCACGGGGTCGACGGGCTTCAGGAATCCGGTAGTATCATTGTATGGTTCGGGCTGAACTGGAACCTCGAGTATTATGAGCAGATGTGCGGCAGGCTCGACCGACAGGGGCAGAAGAACTCTGTGTCAATCATCAGGATTCTATGCAGAGACACTATTGATTTGGCTGTAGCTGACTCCATCGAACGGAAGACAGATGACCAGATTGGATTGAAGGCCGCCATCCAACGGTACAGGTCAGGTGTAACAACAAACGAACTCGACGTGAACTTCTTCTAAATAGACCTCACAGGTACTAAATTGAATATAGACCTCACAGGTACTAAATTGAAGTTCACCAAGAAAAACACACCACTTTTTCTTGGCACATTATCACCAATAAAAAGTAATATGTCTTTATTGGTGATAATTGTCAGAAGTTTACAAAACTGCACGCTAAGTTACAAAAATGTACGCTATTGCCGATTAGTCACGACTATTACGCATTCCTACAGCGGCCATGTGCAAGGCTACATAGCGGCTATATGCAACCCTGTCCCATAACGTCGGCACTTATGAATATCTACCTACATTTTAAGACACCCGGGTTTATTCAACGGCCATCATGCATACTATAGCTATGCAATCTCGGAAGTGGAGTCCGAGATTACAAGGTTTCTTTGCGCTCTTGTATCCATATATGTTGACAAATTAGGACAGTTAAGCAACCTCTGAGTTGCTTTTCTCTTCCTTCATCTGATGCCACATCATTATCATGAGTGAGTTGATTGCTGATGCCAGATGACGCACCTCGATGTCACCCTTGGGGTCAGGGATATACACTTCGCCAGCCTTGTCAGCGGCTATATGACGTTTAGCCGCATTCCGGTAGTCACGTTGAACTTCTCCATCCTGCAGCTTCCAGTTGTCTCTCTCGTACTTCAGGTTACCGTCCATCAACCCCTTTATACATTCCTTCAGCACTTCGTCAGGCAGAAGCTCCCAGTCGAGCTTGCCCTGACAGACCTTCAATCCTTTGGCTTCATTCGGTGACATCGTCAACTCCTTTATATTTCACTGGGATGCGATGCTTATGTGCAAACATAGTCTCACATTTTACACCCTGCGAAGCGCATCAGCCTGGGAGTGTCAGTATCCACAGTTCATCACATCGGACAAGGTATCCGAAGCCCATCTCTATCCAGAAGTTATGAGTGCGGGGAAGGTTGTGCACATGGGCAATATCATGGCAGTGAACAATGGGTAAGAAGGGTATTACTTCACCTTTGAGCATCACCTGAGCTACGTAGTCCCTCACTTTCTCGAACCTGTTCTGCTCGTCCCCTGAATAAGGCGACGCTATGTAGACCATCTTCTTCATCCCTTTCCTCCGTATAAAGTTCAAGCTGTTTTCCTATGCCGGTGTGGCACCAGCGTACCATTTCGTGGTTCATATTAACATCCCCGGGGTGACCATCTGTTCTCCGATGCGACCCTTCGTTTTACTGTAGGTGGTGACGGACGCCTCACGTCCTGAAATCCAGCCATTGCGAGAGGCGTATGCGTCCGGTGACGCGAGTGTACGATGTTGAGTGATTATCATCAAGTTCGATTCTACAGACCTCTCGTTGTGCAAGTGCTCAGTGTGACCGTAGCTGAACTCAGTCCTGCCGAACACCTCCCGGAACTTCGCTACGAATACATCGTCAAGATTGGCAGGTTTTCTCTTGTGTCCGTGATGATAGAACAGCGAGGTCTTGCCGAACTCGTAACAGTAATAGCAATCCGGTGAAGTGTCGATGCTCACCCTCGGCTCGTTGATATAAAACTCAGCCAACATTTCGCTCAGCCACATCGCTGAGGTTTCATCATGGTTGCCCTCGGCCATGACCACATGCACATGTTCGTGAGTTTCCAGCAGCATGTTAATCACCCGGCGAGCGACCCGTATCGCTGTTCTAATTAGGAGCCTGAATCGAGTGTCTGCGTCGAGTATGTGGCCAGACGTCGGAGTGACCGGGAGGATACTGTCGAAGTGCAGGAAGTCTCCGAGCTGTGCGAAGAGAGCAGTAGACGCAGCAGGTGCCCTTTGAATCAGGTCGGCCATGGCCATGACAAGAGTATCCTCTGCAATGTCCAAGTCCCAGTCTGCGCCAGTCTCTTCACCCCAGGCCAACATGCCGAGGTGGTGGTCGGTCACTGTGAATTGATTCAATAGGTTGGTATCGAGTTCGAGGGCTTTAGGTCGCATTGGTTTCGCTTTCGTAATGTGTTCATTCAAAGCGGCAGCGACAGCGTTAATCATGTCCATCTCTTTCGCTTTATCCTTGCGCTCAATCGTCCAGCCTGACTGTGTACCGTCCTTTCCGGTGTAGGTCGACCGGCCAACGAGGGATAGACCTTCAGCGGTGACGTTGAGGTTTCTCACTCGCATTATCAAGTCATACTCTTTGTCGGACAGGCGGATTCTTGGGACTTTTGTTCCAATGTCTTTATCGGTCATGGAGTTCCTCATAGAGTTTATGTTGACTTGTTATATTGCTTCCCGGGCCTGCGAGGCATGTTGAATATGCAGTATACAAAGTACGCTGGGAACAAGCAGATGAAACAGATTGTACGTTTCATTCTTTCTTCTTCCCAAAGCTTCCGGTGATAGCTCCACCAAGGAAATAAAATGCCACTATTGCCAGCATAATCTGACCGAGGGAAAAGGCAGCGACCACCTTCAACACCGGGTCAATAGGCTGCCCCAACAGTGACAGAATCAAAGCAGCAAAGAAGGCCATTGAGAATTGACCGGCGAAGATTATAGCCAGGTACCTCTGTGCAATTTTGAATGGTGCATATGCCTTGAGTAGCGCAAGCTTCGCTTTGGACTTTTCTTCAGGTGTAAACACCAGGGCATCAATGCTATTGATACCGGCATCAATGATTTTCGTGCTCCCGAATATCTTTCCTAATACACCCCACATGTCATCCCCCTTTTGAAAATATGTTCACCATCTAAAGAGGCCATAATACCAGCCTCTTTGTCGAAATCAAACGGCAACCGTGATAAATGTAATACATCATAACTGCCCGGTCATTCGTACTGACCGGCACACTCTTAAGGGACACCACCATATTAGGGCCATGGGGCCAATGTTCCCATCTGACCAATGCAATCAATCGTTTATGATTATCATACACCATTTGGCGTAGCGCTTTCTTGTGACCTAAAGGCGTTATCACCGTATCGAATGTGCCAATACCCCATGTTGACTTAGCGGTACACTGAAGTTCCTGTTCAATACCTCCCATAGCGAATGCCGTCTGGCAAAACAGGAAAGTAATGAACAGGAACTCTAGCAGTGATTTATACATCATCGGCGTAAGTTCTTAATCTTGTCCAGTTCATCGCGAAGCTTGGTTTCCACCTTCGTATTCCACTTCCTTCCAATCAACCATCCGGCAGCAAAAACTGCTACCACACTTGTAATACCAATAATAATCAATGTTCCTGTCATATCACTTCTCCTTTTGTGTACCTATTCTATACTTACCCGATGGCCCTTCATTCGGGGCCATATTATCCAGCATTGCGTAAGATAATCGCTGCAATGCCTCTGCCTGACCAAGTAAACCAACGATTTGTGCATTATGAGCAACAACGGTTCTCGCAACCAATCGTGCGTCATTCCTTA
>Ga0114931_10000606_pt1 | contig 43954 bp, 23 predicted proteins | sample 2SBtaG_FD_89579 | JGI IMG/M metagenome (GOLD analysis project Ga0114931, IMG submission 89579) | Deep subsurface microbial communities from Kolumbo volcano to uncover new lineages of life (NeLLi) - 2SBTROV14_V59a metaG | ecosystem: Environmental > Aquatic > Marine > Volcanic | place: Kolumbo... | reverse complement strand
GCGCAACGCGGGACTAGCACCGTTTGTTGGGGGCGCAGCAGCGCCCCCTCGGCTTCGCCGAGCCTCCCCCTCGACCGCTCCGCGCTCGGCTAGCCCCTCGATTCAAGAGAATCGAGCGGCTAGCGCGCGGCGCGACGAGCCGAAAAGCGCCGGAGCAACACGACCAGACCGCCGGCCGCGAGCACGCCCGCGAACACCAGGAGCTCGACCGCCTTGGCGGCCTGGCCGAGCAGCAGGATCGCCCCGAGCGCCAGCGGGGCGGGCCACAGGTGGCGCAGCCCAAGCCCGTTCTTGCGTTTGACGGCGAGCACAGCCAGGGCGGCGACGCTGACCGCGTACTGCGCCAACACCGAAACGCTGGAAAGCACGAACAGCTCGCCCAGCTTGCCGTTCGTCGAAAGGACGAGCACCAGAGCCAGCGTGATCCACAGCGCGCGCTGGGGAACGTGCCGCCCGCTCTCCCGGCCGACCCATTCGCCGAGCCCGTCGGGGCGGCCCAGAGTGGACAGATACCGCGGGGACATCGCGAACATCCCGAAGGCGATCCCGAGCGCGGAGATGTTGGTTCCCGCGGCGACCAGCCACTCGCCGGATCGACCGCCATACACCGCCGCCGCGTCGACGAGCGGCCGGCCGCTGTGCGACAGCCCGGGCACGGCGCGCACGCAGGCCCACTGCAGGATCAGGTAGAGCACGGTTGCCCCCGCCAGCGAGCCGAGCGTGGCCAGCGGGATGGCGCGACGCGAAGCGCGGGCGTTGCCAGCAGGGACCGGCACGATCTCGAACCCCTGCATCGCGAACACGACCACCAGCGCGGCCCGCATGACTCCGCCGACACCCCCGCCGGCGTGCGCGTCCGGAGCGATCGGCGCCGCGGCGGCCAGCGCCAGCGCAGCCAGGCCGAGCAGAGGCAGGAGCTTCAGCACGGTCACCGCATTCCAGGCGATCGCGCTCGGCTTGAGCCCGCTGGCCACCACCGAGCCGAGCAACAACGTGCACACCACGATGAACCCGCGCTCCGCGAGCGGACTGGACAGGCCGAGCGACGGCGCCGCGTGCTCGGCGAGCCCGGCCATCACCGCGGAGGTGCTGAACAAGGCCGACACGTACGCCACCCACCCGACCGCGAAGCCGATCCGCGCTCCAAACGCCGCTCGCGCCCACACGTAGGGACCGCCATCCTCGTCGAAGTGGCCTCCCAGAGTGGCGTACGCCCATGCAACGGGCGCGAGGGCAGCCGCCGTGAGCGCGTACACGTCGACGCCACCCATACCGGGCACGCGCGCCGCTACCTGCGCGGGCACGAAGAAGATACCGACCCCGACGATGCCGTTCACGCCCAGAGCGAGCAGCGACCAGAAACCGAGCGTACGCGCACGAGCACCCTTCCCGCGACCCGATCCGGATTCCACGCGGCGACCTCCCATGGTCGATATCGCGGCCGGGACTCAGCCCAGAAGCTCGGCGAAACGCTCGCGCACAAGAACCAGGGCCGCGTCGTTCACCGAAGCCTCTTCGTACCCGAAGCGGCGCCCCAGCTCGTCGACCACGTCGCGGGCAGCCTTGCGTTGCTGGTCATCCAGGCCGGACCCTTCCTCGCGCAGCAACACCACGACGTCGCGACACAGCCGCGCCACCACGACCTGGCGGTCGGCGAACACGGCGGCACGGATGCGCTCCAGCTGGGGCGCGAACACGCGCGAGTTGTCGAGCGGCTCGCCGGGATGGTCGATCGCCCAGGCGGCGACGCGGTTGATCAGCGAGTGGCGGAGCTGCTCGGGCTCGTCGGGCACCCGCAGCAGCGCTTCCACTTCTGCCATGAGCTGCTCGCTCGCTTCCTCATACTGCCCGGTGAGCGGGTTGAGCAGCTTCTCGCCCTTGACCCAATAGCTGACGTGATTGACGTAGCGGTCGAAGAGCTCGTTGTAGCGGGTCTCGTCGACCAATCCGCTTGCCGCCCTGAACTCGTCCTCGAGCATGTCCAGAAGGCGCTCCCGCAACAGCTGACGGAACAGCGAGTGATCGTGATAGCCGCCGGGCAGGCGCTCTTCCGTCAGCCAAGCGTACTCGCCGGTCCGCTCGCAGAGCTTGTCGAGCTCCTCCAGCACCGCGAACGGCGACAGGCAGCTATAGCGGGGATTCTGGTCTGCATCGAGAAGCACTGTGCGCATCTCGCGCGGACTGGCGCCCGTGCTGCCTTCGTAGATCGGGTAGGACTCGCTCTCGGTGTAGATCTCCGGGACCGCCGCGCGCAGCAGCTTGGCGGAATCGTCGTCGAGGCGTCGTGGAGCAATGCCTCGCGCGTAGAGGTCCAGCTTCTCGAAGGCCGTCAGCTCGCTGACGACCGAGCGCAGCGGCTTTTCGTACGCATCCTCCTTGGGCCGGCGCATCCGCGTGAGGACCGCGAACATGGCGGCGACCTCCGTGGCGTGGGGCGCCACGTGGCGCCGGACCTGCGGGGCGATCTGCTCGTCGTAGATCTTCTGCTCGTCGACCCAGCTCAGGATGTAGGGAGAACGCACCAGCTCCAGGCGACCGCGGAAGCTCTCGAACTCGGGGTGCTCGTGGAAGGCCGCGAGGTGCAACTCGTTGCCGCTGGCCAGCATCACGCAGTTGACCTGCACGTTCTGCGAACGCAGCGCGACCTCGCCGGTCTCGGCGGTGATCTGCAGGTACTTGAACGCGTCGAGCGGCCGCTTGAGCAGGTCGGAGAATTCGATCATACCGCCGGCCGCGTCGACCAGCTCGCCGAACGCCTCGAAGAGCGTGACCGACTGCAGCGACGGCGGCAGCGGGCCCAACGACCGGTCGGCGGTGAGTTGGCGTTCCCCTGCGTCCACGGACAGTTGTGGACCCAGCGTCACCGCGCCCACGCGATAACGCCGCGAGATGAAGTAGCGCTCGACCTGGACGTGGCGCAGCACTTCCGCCAGCGAACCGTCGCAGCCCGCGAGCAGGGCCTCGTACACCTGGCGGCTCTTGTGCGACAGACTGCCGCGCAGGATCCAACCGGGGGGCGGCTCCTCGATGCCCGCTTCGGCATACAGGCGCGGGAGCAGGGCTGCTCGCTCCCGCGCCGGGATCAAAAACAGCGGATGGTCGCGGACCTCCATGAACAGGCGCGCGTCGATCTGTTCGTCGGGCAGGTGGGCATAGCTGCCATCGTCGGGCCGGCCGGAGCGACGCCCGCCGGTGAAGCCGATGGATCCGCGGAGCTTGCCCTGGTTCGGGAAGACCCAGTGGAAGCGATACAGCGCTCCCTCATCCAACGAGGAGTAGTGTTCGAGCGCATACATCAGACACGAAGCGGCGGTGCTCTTCGCCGAACCGTTGGGGCCGTGCATGAGCACGACCCGGTTCGGGCGCCCTTCGCGCACGAAATTCGACAACACGCGAAACAGCTCGCCCTGCACCGCCTCCTGACCGACCAGCGCCTCGCGGCTCGCATCCGACGCAGGCAGAAAAGGCAGATCGAAGAGGCGATAGCGCGTCATCGTGCCCCAGGGACGCTCTACCTTCGTCCGGCCGTAGTGGTCGAACATGTCACGCATGTAGCGGGCTGCATCGCGAGAGTGCCGGACAGGGTCCGACGCGAACAACTCCACGTACTCGGCGAACGACAGTAGGCGGCGCTCTTCCTCGAACTCGCGCTGCACCTGCTCCGCAACCGAACGCAACTCTTCCTGGATCCGGTTGGAACCCATGGCGGAAGCCTATCACGTATGCGGCGACCGGCACCGACAGCCACAGCCGCCGCCAAACGGCGGAAACCGCTCGAATCTAGTCGACGTTCACGTCGAGCGCGAGGTCACGGCGCTCTACCAGGCACTTGTCGGCCGAGCAGAGCGAGAACAGGAACTTGCCGGCGATCGTCTTCTTGCCCGCAGACTCCGGCGTGAAATCGACGGTCATCGTCGCCCGGTGTCTTTCGAGCTGGACAGCGTCCTTCTTCACGACCTTGTCCGCGTACTTCACGCCCGCCGAGTCCTTCAGCTTGAACTTGTAGGGGTACTTGTCGTTGCAGTGGAACGGGGCGTTCACCGAGAGCGCGATCTGGACCTGCCCGGCCTGCCCCGCCTTGTAGCTGCCCTTCGGCTGGATCTGCAGCTGGAAGCGCGCGTCCTTGAACGCGCTGGCGGGCTTGTCCGCCGGCGCGGCGGCGCTGCCGGCACCTGCCGCGGACGCCGCGGGCTCGGCCGTCGCGTCCGGGGTGCTGTTCTTCCTGCAGCCGATGGCGACGACGAGGGGGACTACCGCGAGCACCACGCAGTGACGAGCAGCTCGCGGCCCGCGCAGCGCCGGATGGACGATCGAACGCGCAGCTTCCATGCGCGGGACGGATACCACACGCGGTGGGACGCCACCAGGCGCGGCCTCAGTGCATGACGACGACGACGATTACGATTCCGAGCACCAACGCGATTGTCCCAACCAGCGCGAACACCATCCAGCCCAGGCCGCGCTTTGGCAATCCGGCCGGCGCGGCGTTCATCGGGTTGGAATAGGCCTGCATCGGACCCGCGTACGGCTGCGGATAGGCCGCCTGGGCCGCCGCCGGCCCGGGCGTGCCGAACGGATCGCCGAGCGCATCCAGCGCAGCCGACTCGCCGAAAAACGAATCCGAGACGCCGTCGCTGGGCGCGGCCGGTTGGGCCTGCATCATCTCCGGCAGCCGCGCCTCGATCGCAGCACCGAGCTCGGCCTGCGTGGTGTGCGCCCATTCCAGATGGCTGCCCGTCAGCCCGTACGCCGTGCCGAGCGCGTCGGCCAGCGCACCGACCGAGCCGATGCGGGTAGCCGCTGCCTTCTTGAGGGCATGCGTCATCACGTGGTCGAGCGTGGGCGGAACGGGATACTTCTGGTCCGCGCCTGCCTGGCTGGGCGGTGTGGGCTCCTTGGTCAGGATCTCGAGCAGGATGCTCGGGCCGTTGTTGCCCTTGAACGGCACCTGACCGGTCACGCACTCGTAGGCGATGGCGGCCAGCGCCCAGACGTCCGCACGGTGATCGAGCGTCTCGAGGCCCTGCGCCTGCTCCGGCGCCATGTAGAACGGCGACCCGATCGTCGTCCCCATCACCGTCAACTTCTTCGCCGTCTCGCCCTTGTCCTTCACCGATCCGAAGTCGAGCAGCTTGACGATGTCGCCCTCGCGCGTCTGGCAGAGGAAGATGTTGTCGGGCTTCAGATCGCGGTGCACCAGCTTGCGCGAGTGGGCGCCATCGAGACCGATCGCCACCTGGCTCACCATCCGCACCACGCGTTCAGGCGGCAGCACCGCTTCTCGCTTCAGCGTGGCGCGGAGCTCCTCACCGTAGAGGAACTCCATCACCAGCGCGTAGCTGCCGTCGTGGGTCGGTTGGAAATCGAGCACGTCCACGATGTGCTCGTGCGGCAGCTGCTTGCTCACCTCGAACTCGCGCTTGAAGCGTTCGAGAGCCACCGGATCCGTCGCGACGTTGGGATGCAGGATCTTGAGCGCCACATTGCGACGCTCGGCCATGTCGAGCGCTTCGTACACGCGCCCCATGCCCCCGTCGGCCACCACGCGACGCACCTGGTAGCGGGTGCACATCAACTGGCCGATGCGCGCGTCCTGGTCGTCACTGGCGACCGGCACCTGGGTCGCGCTGGACAGTTGCTGGCCGTCCTCCGGACAGAAGCCGGCGTCGTCCGGATACAGGCGGCCGCAGACAGGACAGGCCTTCATCTACGAGTCCCCCCCACTGGGAGAGCTAGCACACATGCGCTGCTCTCCCGACTCCTCAAGGCCCACTCGACTGGCTGTCCGCCTGGCTGCTCTCGGCAGCCGGGGGTTCGGCGCGGAAGTAGAGGATCCGGTTGCAGCTCGGACACTGACCAAAATCCTCACCGCGCCTGAGCTCCTGGAACAGCATCGGCGGCAGCAGCATGTGACACGCGCTGCAGGTACCGTCGCTCGCGTAGGCGATGGCCGTACCGCGGCGTTTGCGCACGAGCTCGTAGCGGCGATAAAGCTGCGGCTTCACCTTGCCGATGTACTGCTTGCGTTCGTCCTGCTTCGCCTTGACGCGCTGCTCGACGTCGCCCAGATGGCTTTCCACCGAGCTCTGGCTCTTGCCCAGCTCCTCGGCGAGCTCGTCGTGCTCGGTCTGGGTCTTCTCGATGTCGCCGCGGGCCTGGTCGATCAGCGCGACGAGCTTCTCGATCTCGACCTCGCGATCCCGGTAGAGCTTGCGGATCTCTTTGACCTCGCGCTGCGCCGCATTGGCTTCGCGCTCGGTGCGGCAGCGCGATAGCTTTTCGCGCGACTTCTCGACCTGCAAGCTCATCTGGCGGACTTCCTGCACGAGCTCGTTGCGCATCCGCTCCATGTCCTCGATGCTCTGGTGAGCTCGCGACAGGCTCTCGTCCAGCTCGTCCAGGTGGGACTTCCGCCCGGAAAGGGTTTCGCGTTCGCGGTCGAGCTCTTCGTTCAGCTCCTTCAGGTCCGCGTCGACTGCCGCAAGGGCTTCGAGGGCTTCTATCTGCGATTGAATGTTCACTGCGGGGGTCGGCTCCTTGGTGCGGATGGCGCTATCTGGCCAGCACCGGACGCCCAGGCGGATTCGGGCGCCGGGCATGCGGCGTGTGTCGGGGGCTTGGCGCGAGTGGGCCCACCTGGGTTCGAACCAGGAACAACCCGGTTATGAGCCGGGGGCTCTGACCGATTGAGCTATGGGCCCTGATAGACGAGCTTGCTTGCACGAGCCGGCAGGCTCGCGCAAGGCCAGCATGGGACCACCGGCGCATCTGGGCACAACCATCGCCGCGTCGGGGGAAACTGCCCACCCCAGTGCTGGCGAACGCTGGCTCCACGCCGGGAAACGTAGTCGAACCGGCCTGTCAGGGCAACACCGGCCTCGCAGCATGCGGCACGCCGGGGGCAACGCCGGCGGCGACCGCGGTCCGGGCGGCACTGCAGCAGCGGAACCCGACCTGGTAGAAGCGGAACCACTCGTTGTGATCCTTCGTCATCGGGCGGCAGCGGGCGCGGATCTTCCCGAAATAACCGCCTTTCAGCCCGGAGCGGTGGGGCTCGCCCTTCTCGTTGACGACCCACTCGTCCACGTTGCCGGTCATGTCATGGACGCCGAAGGGGCTCACGCAGCGCGCCATCGAGCCACTCGGCACGCGCTGATCGAGCCTGAAGACCTCGTCTGCCACCATCCGATCCTCGGTGAAGGCCTTGAAATCCGGGATCACGGTCGGTCGGTCGATGTTGCAGACTGCCGGATTTCGCACGTATCCGTACGGATACGGCAGCCCTCCGGGTCCCTCGCACGCGAAGGTCCACTCGTCCTCCGTGCAAAGGCGCTTGCCCTCCGCCTTGCAGGCGTCCCTGGCCTCGAGCCAGCTGACCATCACCGCGGGCAGCACGCCCTTTTCGTTCGGATACTCGTAGCGATCGATACAGAAGCGCTTGGAGATGCGCCGGCCGTGGCACACCGACGGTTTCGCGTAGCGGCGGCAGCGATCCCGCTTCTGGGCGATCCAGTCCACGCAGCGCTCGGTCAGGTAGGGACACCAGTCGCCCTGCGTGAGCAGCATTCCGGCCGGGTAGGCACGATTGCTGTCCGGATCCGGATACGACCACGGGGCCCCGGACGCCTGCGTTGGCCCCGGGCCGCCGTCGAGGACGGCTGGCCCGGCATCGCGCGCCGCGAACGCGGGATCCGCCGCCGGCAGCGCGGGGGCCTGGCTTTCGAGCGACTCCTCGCGCTCAGGCGCCGTCGCGTCCAGCTCTGCCGGATCGCCCTGCGGGACCACGCTCGAGCGCGCCGGAACGGAAGCGGAGGGCGCCGGTGCGGACCTCCGCGCATATCCGACCGGTTCCGCCGCCGGGCCGGGTTCGGCCATCAACGCAGCCAGCAACCCGAGCAGTACTCCGCCCAGGAACCACCCGGTGATCCGCAGTTTCCGCCGGCGCGGGCCTCCCCCCCGCTTCCCTGCCGCACTCGCAGGGGGGGCGGGGCCCGGCCGCGGGCTCGCCTCACGCTCCGGCCGGCGCATCCATGGGTTATGCGCGTTCCGGGAGCGTCGGCCAAGTTCGGACTGCCCGGCCCGTGCGCCGGCCCGACGCCGGCCTGTGGACGACTGGGCGCGCCGACTATGCCAAGATGCCCGCTCCCATGGAGCGCCTTGTCGTACGGGGAGCGGCACAGCACAACCTGAAGAACGTCAGCTGCGACCTGCCGCGGAACCGGCTGGTGGTCATCACCGGCCCAAGCGGCTCCGGCAAGTCCTCGCTCGCCTTCGATACGATCTACGCGGAGGGGCAGCGCCGCTACGTGGAGTCGCTGAGCGCCTACGCGCGCCAGTTCCTGGACCAGCTGCCCAAGCCCTACGTCGAAAGTATCGAGGGGCTGAGCCCGGCGATCGCGATCGAGCAGCGAGCGCTGGGCAAGAGCCCGAGGTCGACCGTCGGCACGGTCACCGAGATCGCGGACTACCTCAGGCTCCTGTATGCACGCGTCGGTGTTCCGCACTGCCCGATATCCGGCAAGGTGCTGCACGCATACACGGTGCAGGAGATCGTCGACGCGATCTTCGAACGCGACGACGGAGCACGGGCGGCGATCCTCGCCCCCATCGTACGGAAGAAGAAAGGCGAACTGCGCGCCGAGCTGGAACGACTAAGGCGCGACGGCTACGTGCGCGCTCGCGTCGACGGCGACCAGTTCGATCTCGGAGACGAGATCAGCCTGGACAAGAGCAAACCCCACGACCTCGACGTGGTCGTCGACCGCATCGTGGTCCGCGAAGGCGCCAAGGGGCGGGTCACCGACTCGGTGGAACTGGCTCTCGGACTCGGCGACGGCACCGTGCTCATCGACGCGGTGGACGGCAGCGAGCCGGTCGTCATGAGCGAACGACTGGTCAGCTGGGAATACGGCATCACCCTGCCCCCGCTCGAGCCGCGTTTGTTCTCCTTCAACAGCCCGCACGGGGCCTGCCCCGCGTGCGACGGGCTGGGCGTCCGCTCCGCGATCGACCCCGGACGCGTCGTGCCGGACCCGATGCGCACGCTGCGCGAGGGCGCCGTCGCGGCCTTCGGCAGGCGCGGGTCGGTCGCCACGGCCGCCGAGGTCGACAAGGTGGTGCGCGCGCTGGGCATCGACCCGGACACGCCCTGGCAGGATCTTCCCGAAGAGCAAAGGAACGCCGTCCTCAACGGCCCGGCGCGGGCCTCCCGGCGCAAGAAGCGCGGCGACTACGTCGGCATCCTCGCCCGCCTGGAGCGGATGCTCGAAACCGGGGAGCGCGAGGAGCCGGAAGAATCCGACGCCGGCGAGGGCTCGATCGGGCCGGAGGATCTGGGTCGCTTCGCAGTGACACAGACCTGCGAGGCCTGCGTAGGTCGGCGCCTGAGAACCGAAGCGCTCGCCGTCAAGCTGGGCGGCCACGACATCGCAGAGCTGTCCGCCCTGCCGCTCAGGAAGCTCAAGGCCGCCCTGCTCGAGCTTTCCGGAAGCGACGCCCTGGCAACGCGGGACCAGACGATTGCCAAGCCGTTGATCCGCGCGGTCACGGAGCGACTCGGCTTCCTGATCGACGTGGGTCTCGACTACCTGGCGCTGGACCGCTCCGCGCAGACCCTGTCCGGTGGCGAGGGACAGCGCATCCGCCTCGCCACACAGATCGGCGCCTCGCTGGTCGGTGTGCTGTACGTGCTCGACGAGCCCAGCGTGGGGCTGCACGCGCGCGACAACGCGCGTCTGCTCGAGGCGCTCGCCAGGCTCGTCGACAAGGGCAATAGCGTGCTGGTCGTCGAACACGACCGCGACGCGATCATGGCGGCCGATCACGTGGTCGACATGGGCCCCGGAGCAGGCGCGCTGGGCGGCAACATCATCGCCGAGGGCACACCGCAGCAGATCATCGATAACGACCACTCGGTCACCGGTCCGTACCTCTCGGGCGAAAAGCACCTGCCCATACCCAGCTCGCGCAAGAAGCCGGGACGCCACAAGTTGAAGGTGGTGCGCGCCCGCGCACACAATCTCAAGGACGTCACCGTCGAGATCCCGCTCGGCCTGATCACGGCCGTCACCGGGGTGAGCGGGTCGGGCAAGAGCAGCCTGATTGTCGACACGCTGCTCAGCGCGGCGCGAGCGGAGCTGTACGGCGCCACCGGCTGGGTCGGCCCGTGCGACCGCATCGACGGGCTGAAGCACATCGACAAGGTGATCAGCATCGACCAGGCGCCGATCGGCCGCACGCCTCGTTCCAATCCGGCAACGTACACCGGCATCTTCACGCACCTGAGGGAGCTGTATTCCGGGTTACCGGACGCGCGCGCGCGCGGCTACAAGCCCGGGCGCTTCTCGTTCAACGTCAAGGGCGGGCGCTGCGAGGCCTGCCAGGGCGACGGCGTGCTGCGCATCGAGATGCACTTCCTGCCGGACGTGTACGTGACGTGCGACGCTTGCGGGGGCCGCCGCTACAACCGCGAGACACTGGAGATCCGCTATCGCGGGCTCAGCATCGCGGACTCGCTCGATCTGACCGTCGACGAGGCCTACGAGCTGTTCGATTCGATCCCGCGCATCCGACAGCGTCTGACGGCATTGCGTCAGGTCGGCCTGGGCTACATCCAGCTCGGCCAGGCGGCGACCACGCTGTCGGGCGGCGAAGCCCAGCGCGTCAAGCTCGCCAGCGAGCTCGCGCGCAAGGCGACCGGGAGCACGCTCTACGTGCTCGACGAGCCGACGACGGGCCTGCACTTCCAGGACATCGAGCTGCTAACCCACGCGCTCTTCGGTCTGCGCGACGCCGGCAACTCGATCCTGGTGATCGAGCACAACATGGACCTCATCGCCTGCGCCGACTGGGTCATCGACATGGGACCCGAGGGCGGCGAAGGCGGCGGTCGCGTCGTCGCGGAAGGAAGCCCCGAGAAGCTCACCGGGATCGCCGAAAGCCACACCGGACGCTACCTGGAGCAGACCCTCGCCGCGCGCGCTTCAGGGCCGACGCGATCCGTCCCCAGACGTGCGGCGAGGCGCTAGAGCGCTCTAGCCGAAGTCCTTCTCGACGCGCTCCTGATCTTCCTTGCAGCGGATGCAGAGCGTCGTCTCGGGCCGGGCGTCGAGACGCTTGATGGAGATCTTCCCACCGCAGTCGTCGCACACGCCGAACCTGCCTTGATCGATCTTGTCGATCGCCTTCTGGATCTTGTCCAGGAAGACCTTCTCGCGCCCTCGCAGGCGGAACGTGAACGACTGCAGGTATTCGCTCGAAGCGAGATCCATTTCGTCCGGCAGATCGTTCGAGTCGAGCGCCATGTCCTCGTCAAGCGTCTGTTGCGCGCGCTTGATGATCCCCATGCGCTTGGACTCGAGTAGCTCCCGGAACTTCTTCAGCTGTGCCTTGGTCATGGTTGGCTCGCAAAAAAACCCCGCCCCTCTCGTGGCGGGAGCCCCAAAACATAGGGAGCGTTTTCTAGCGCGTCAATGCGCACGGAAGGTTGAGTTTCGTCTCCCGGCCCTCTCCTCGGACCCCTTGCCGCGGCGTCGCAGCGGCCGGCCTCACTACCACTGCCCGGCCCGGAGCGCGAGCGCCAAAATTAGCCGGCCCTGCCGGCAAATGCCCATTTCCAGGCCGGCGGGCCTTCCACGGGCCACCTGGGCCAGGGTGTCCTAACATCCGCCTCATGTTGCAGTTCGACCCCGACCGCGAGCCCGTCACGCCCAAGGACGCCGCCACGGTAGCGGTGGTGCGCGAGACGCCCCTGGGGGTGGAGGTCTTCTGCGTGCAGCGCCACACCCGCTCCGGGTTCCTCGGCGGCGCGGTGGTGTTTCCCGGCGGGAAGGTCGACGCCACGGACCGGAGCGAGCACTGGCAGGACCTCACCACCGACCTGACAGCGCGCGCCCGCTCCTTCGCAGAGGACGAGTCCACGGCGCGTTCCTTCGCAGTGGCTGCACTCCGCGAGTTGCTCGAAGAGGCCGCGATCCTGGCTGTCGAAGGCGCCGACCTCGATGCAGAACAGACTGCGGAGCTCAGACGCGAGCTTTCAGAACCAGCGGCGGGCGAGCCCCAGGCCCATGCGTTTGCCGCGCTGCTGCGCGCGCGCGGGCTCAAGGCCGACACCCGCCGCCTCGAGCCGCTCGCTCACTGGATCACCCCGATCGCGGAGTCGCGGCGCTACGACACGCGTTTCTACATCCTGCCGCTTCCTGGCCGCCAGCAAGGGGCGCACGACCAGCACGAGACGACCGCGAGCTTCTGGGCCACTCCGCGCGACGTACTCGGGCGTTGGGAACGCGGCGAGATCTTCCTGGCGCCGCCCACGTCGCGCACCCTGCAGATCCTGCTTCCGGCGTCGGACATCGAGTCCGCGATCGCGATCGCCCGCGCGCAGACGCTAGAGCCCGTTTGCCCCTTCTTCACGCTGGACGGCGATCAGGCGGTCCTCGCGCTGCCGGGCGATCCGCTCCATCCCCGGCCCACTCCCGCCCCGGAGGACCCGGACGCCCCGACGCGCTTCGTGCTGCTGGACGGCCGTTTCGTCGGGCGCCGCGCGGTCTGAGTCGCCGGCGCGCCCGCTTCAACGCCCTTCTCGGTACGCCCGGATCGCGTTGACGATGGAGTCGGCGATTTTCTGCCGGTAGTCGGCCGTGTTCAGGTGCGCCTCGCCGGTCGGGTTCGAGATGAACGTCGTCTCGAATAACACCGCGGGCATCCGCGCACCGGCGAGGACGTAGAAGCCCGCCCGCTTCACGCCCTGGTCCGCGACGTTGCCATAGCCCGGCGACAGCGATGCCTTGGCCGAGCGCTGCAGGAGCTCCGCGAAACGCACCGAGCGCGCCACGCTCCCGGCGTCGAGCGCGTGACTTATCACGTTGGCGAGCTCCGCAGCGGCGGCCGGCGACGCCGAGTTCTCGCGGGCGGCGACGTGCGAAGCCAGCACGTCACGGGACTCGTCGAGGACGAAGGTCATCACACCGCGGCTGTCCGCGTTCTCGCTGGCGTTGCAGTGGATCGACACGAAGAGATCGGCCTGGAAAGCATTGGCCCGCGCCGTCCGTTCATCGAGCGGCACATAGTCATCGGAGTCGCGCGTCAACAGCGTGGCGATACCGAGCTCGCGCGCGATGAGGGGCGCAGCGCGGTGCGCGATGTCGAGTGTCACGTCCTTCTCGCGCAGCCCGCTCGGACCGATGGCGCCGGGGTCGTGACCGCCGTGCCCCGGGTCGAGCACCACGCGGTGGACGCTGCGCGGACCCTGCTGTTGCCGCATCGCAGCGGGCGGCTCGCGGGACACGTCGACCACCAGCCGGAACGGCTCGGGCAGGTAGAAAACCTTGCGGTAGACCTTGGCGCCCAGGTCCAGCACGACGCGCGTGTCCTTCTTGTGCTGGCCCAAGCGGACGCGCCCCACCAGGCCTCCCACGGCGAACTCGCGTTTGCCGTGATAGCTGGCGTTGTGGATGTCGATGTACAGCCGCGGTCCACGGTCCTTGCCCTGTGCGGGAATCGAGCCAACCGCGAACGTCGTCGGGTGCGTCACGAACACGACGACACGCGCCGCGTCCTTCGCGCCGTAGCGCTCGATGCGGGTGATGCGAGCTGGCTTCCGGAGCGCCGACGGGGAGAGCGTCGGCACCACGACCGGTCCGTCGCCGTCGGCGCTCGCAACGCTCGCCGACGCCCGCGGCGCGGTCCCCCGCTCCTCCGCCGCCTGCCGATCGAGCGATGCCAGGACATTGGGCAGCGGCTTGAACGAGGCGAGCGTGCCCAGCACGGCGTCGGCGTGCCGTTCGCACGCGGGCTCGTGAGTCCCTGCGCGGACGAAATACACGGCGCGATAGGTTTCTCCCGGATCGCTGTGCAGCTCGCCTTCGAGGACGGCCCGGTCGACCCGGGCGTCGCAGGCCCCGCTCCAAGCACAACGCCCCGCGTTCCTGAGCAGCTCCACCGCCTCCAGACCATCCGCGGGACGGCGTTCGAGACGCCACAGGCGCCGCCGCAACCGCGCCGCCTCCATCACAAGGCGCGCGCCGCTGTCGCCGGAACGATGGGCGCCCGCCAACGCCAGTGCGTCGGCCTGCGCGACCACCTCGGCGCGATCCGGCAGAACGGCGGGGCCAGCGCCAGCGCTGGGGTCCGCCGACGGAACCGCCCCCTGCGCGGCAGCCGGGGCACGGCATCCCGCCAGGGCACCCAGGGCCAGCACTGCCCCGATGCGCTGCAGCGCCCTGGAGCGCGTTCTCGAACTGGTCCGTCGCACCGTCATTTCCGCCCGATCCCGGGAAATCAAGCACCTGGAGCCGCCCGCGACCAGTTTCCCGCGTGTTGCCGCCTTCGTGGCGAGCGCATTGCACTCATGCTGTAGCGGGTGCTAGCCTATTTCCGCTTCAAGATTAGGGAGTTCCCATGGCCGACCGTCCGGATCAGCAGCCTGCAAGCAGCACTGCACACGGCAACAAGAGTCCGGACGCCGTGACGGCCGACGAGGCCGAGCGTCTCGCCGAACAGTTCACGCCGCTCTGGGAGCAGCAGCCGGAGGCAGCCGCCGCCGAGCCGGAGGCAGCCGCCGCGGCGCCAGCGAAGCGCCCCACGAAGCCTAACCGGAAGCAGACCATCATCGGCATGGGCGCCGTGAAAGCACCCGCGCCCGAGCCGGCGGCCCCGGCGGCGGAGAAAAAGCCGGAGCCAGCTCCCGGCAAGGCTGGCAGGAAAAAGACCGACGCGAGCCCCGGCAAGAAGACCATGATCGGCATGGCGCCGCCACCGGAGCCGGCCGGAGAAGCGACCAAGGCGAAAGCCGACGCTCCCGCGGGCAAGAAGACCGTCCTCGGCATGGCCCCGCCACCGAAGGCCCCCGGCGAACAGAAGCCGGAACCCGCCACCAGCAAGGCGGAGGCCGACAAGAGCTCCAGCGAAAAGGCAGCTGCGGACGCAACGGCCGGCGACGGCGGCATCGACGTCGACGTGGACAGCGGGGAAGCGGAAGCAGCGGGCGATGAGGGAAAGCCCGCCGCCGCGAAGGAGCCCGCCAAGAACGAGGAAGCGGCCAAGGTCTCGCAACCCGCCGAACCGGAGCCTGCCCTCGCAGCGCCGGCGACCGACATGCTCCTTTCCGCGGAGGAGCCCATCCACCGACCCCCGGAGAAGAACCGGAAGGTGGTCATGGCGATCATGGGGGTCGCTGCTGCGATCCTCCTCGTAGTCGGGGTGAAAGCGGCCGTCAGCTCCGGGAAGAGCGACGACAGCGCGGGGCGCACCGACTCGGTGCCCGCCGCAACCGCAAAGCCGCAGGCCGCCGAGCCCGCGCAGGCCGCCGAGCCCGCGCAGACCGCCGAGCCCGCGGCCACCGAGGAACCCGCGAAGACCGCCGAGCCCGCGGCCACCGAGGAACCCGCGAAGACCGCCGAGCCGGAAAAGCCAGCGGAACCCGCCGCGCCTGTGCACCACGCCGCGCCTGTGCACCACGCCGCGCCCGTGCACCACGCCGCGCCTGTGCACCACGCCGCGCCTGTGCACCACGCCGCGGCGAAGAAGCAAACGACGCACAAGACCGGGGTGCACAAGGCTGCCCCGAAGTCCGGCTCCGGATCTATAGTCCGGCAAACCCCGTTCTAAGCTGAGCTGCGATGCGCAGGACGCTCCGTCCGGCTCGCCGCGTCTCGACGAGGCTTCAATGAAACTCCGCGCCCGCTCCCTTGCCCTCCTTCTCTCTGCGTCTTTTGTCGGTCTGGCCTCGGTGCCGTTGCTTCCCTCGACCGCCTTCGCGCAGGACGACGCCGTGCTCAAGATGGCACGCGAACGCTTCCAGGAGGGCGTCAAGTACTACGACCAGAAGAAATACGACGACGCACGCGCCGCGTTCTTGCAGGCGTACGCCCTGAAGAAGCATCCCGCGGTGCTCCTCAACCTCGCGCAGAGCGAGCTGCACTCGGGTCACGAGGCCGATGCGGCCAAGCACTTCTCCCAATTCCTGCGCGACGCGAAGGAGTCGACCGCGGCGGAGAAGGCGGACGCCCGCAAGAGCCTGGCCGCGGCCAAGAGCAAGGTCGCCGAGATCAACGTGCGGGTAAGCCAGTCCGACGCCGAGGTGTTCGTCGACAACAAGTCCCAGGGCAAGGCGCCGCTCTCCGGGCCCATCTACCTCAAGCCCGGCAGCCACACGCTCGAGGCGCGCAAGAACGGCAAGGCGGGGACCGTGAACTTCAACGCCACCGCCGGCGTGACCAACACCGTCACGCTCACCATCGGCGCGCCCCCGACCACGATGTCTGGAGCCGGCGCCCCGCCGCCCCCTGCCGGCGCAGCGCCGCCGATGGGCGGCGGCCCGCCTGCAGGACCGACAGGCCCCGCGACAGGGGCGCCTCCTGCCGGCGGCGGTCAGGCCGGAGGCGGATTCAAGATGGACACCGGCGGGGAGCGCCAGCCGTTCCTCGACTGGGCGGAGCACAACAAGCTCGCCTGGGTCGGTGGCGGCATCACGCTCGTCGGTCTCGGAGCCGGCATCGGCTTCGCGGTCGCGTCGCATAGCGCGTATGGCTCCGCCGACGACGTCGCCAACCAGATCACGTCGCAGGCGAAAAAGGACGGCATTCCGAAATCTGGCCTGTGCAACAACCCCGCGTACGCAGCCCCAGGGCAGAGATACGCCAGCGCCTGCCAGCAGTACCAGGACAACGTCAACACGGGCGACACGGACAAGACCCTCTCGGTGGTCGGATTCGTGGTGGGCGGCGTCGCAGCGGCTGGCACGGTCGTCTACTACTTCGTCGACAGCAAGAAGAAGCCCGCGGAGCAAGGCGCATCGGCCGACGGCGTTCGCGCCGCATTCGTACCGATCGTGGCGCCCTCCGTCGGCGGGCTAGGCGTGGTCGGCACGTTCTGATCGCGCCCGGGCGAACGCGAAGCGCGCGTCAGTCCGAGGACTGCCTGCGTCGCTCCCGCTCCACCCACGCGCGGAACGTACTGCGTGCCACGCGCGCAGCGCGCGCAGCCGCGCTGATGTTGCCCTTGTGCCGCTCGAGCAATTCGAGAGCCTCCCCGGGCGCCATCTGGACCGCATGCGCTGATCGTTGATCCGGCATGACGCCCTCCACGTGCCTCGCTTCGATGTGCTCCCCGTCGGCGACCACGGCCGCGCGGTACAGCACGCTGCCGAGCTCCCGCACATTGCCCGGCCAGTTGCAGGCAACCAGCTTCGCCAGCGCGGCGCTCGAAAGACGCCGCGGCCCGACCTCGTCGCGGTAGCGCGAGAGCAGGGCCTCGGCGAGCGCTGGGATGTCGCTCTTGCGCTGCCTGAGCGGGGGCAGGCGGACGACCAGTGTCGACAGCCGCTGGTACAGATCGAGGCGGAAGCGCCCCGCCTCCACGCAATCCGCGAGTGACTCCCAGCTAGCCGACACGATGCGCGTGTCCACCCGAACCGACTGGGTAGCGCCCAGGGGACGCACGCACTTGTCCTCCACGACCCTGAGCAGCTTGACCTGGATGGCCGGCGAGAGCTCCGCCACCTCGTCCAGAAATAGGGTGCCCCGATGCGCCTGCTCGAACGCTCCGCTGCGCGCGGCGACCGCCCCGGTGAAGGCGCCCCGCCGGTGACCGAACAGCTCGGCGTCTGCCAGCGATTCAGCGATCGCGCCGACGTTGAGCGGCACGTAGGGGCCGCTGCGACGACCGAGCGAGTGCAAAGCGCGCGCCACCAGGTCCTTGCCCGTACCGGACTCGCCCTGCACCAGTACGGCGGCGGGCGTGCGGGCAAAACGACGAACCTCCTCGGCGACGCGCAGCATGGCCCGCGAGTTGCCGACCAGGCCGGGCAGCGCGCTGCCTCCCCTGCGGGGCGCGTCCGACTGTGCCTGGCGGACCGCGACGCTGGTCTGTCCGATCACGAAGTGGCTGCCCTCGCCCGCGAGCACGGCAGAGCCGACCCGCGCCGCCCCGACGAAGAGCCCGTTCCTGGAATCGAGATCCTCGACCACGATTCCGCGCTCCGTGGCGTGCACCGCGCAGTGGCGAGCACTCACCGCTCGATCCCGTATCCGCACGCCAGCTACGCGGCCGCTGCCCAGCGTGAGTCGTTCGCCGACGACCAGCGACACGGCGCGGGTGTCCTCAGGTGTTCCGATCTCGAGCGCCCAGGGGCCGCGCGCGGGCTGCCAGCGCAGCTCGAGCGTCTGCTCCTCGGGCGGCGGTGTCGGCGCACCGGGGCCCAGATTGTCCGGAACGTCCGCGTCACCCCGATCCAACGTCTGTGTCATCGCCCCTGCTCCATCGACCAGCAGAGCCCGCGGTTGCGCACCTTCGTCCGTTCCGCGACCGATCCAGGCGCGCGGCCGGTCAGTGTCGGGACCAGGGGGCTCCCCGGCGCGGGCGGCCAGTGCTAACAAGGCGCGCATGCGTTTCCAGGCCACCCTGCTTGCCGCTTCGGCGGTGCTTGCGTCGCTTCCGGCTGCCGCCCAGCCGGCGCCGCCGCCCGCGACCTCCGCCGCCGCCCCCGATGGCGACAGCGCTCCCGACGACGAGCAGGGCGAGACGGGCAACGACGACGAGCAGGGCGAGCCGCCCAGCGACAGCGCCACCGCACCCGCCGCGGAGCAAGGCCAGGAAGCCGCGGCGGAACAGACAGCGGACAACGACGACGATGACGACGACACGCCGGATGTAGGTACCGTGCCGCCGGTGATCCCGCCTGCCGTCGACACACTGGGCGGGCACTTCAGCCTGGCGGGTTCGGGCGGGCTGGCGGTCCCCTTCGGCGAGCTGCAGCAGAACTCAGCCGTCTCCCATCTGATGGGCACAGGCTGGGGCTTCGGAGCCGAGCTCGGCTACGGCGTGAGCCGCGGCGTCGTCATCGGCGCCTGGGGCCAGGCGCTGTTGCTCGGAGCGGGCAGCTCCTGCAGCGGGTGCTCGACGACCAGCGTCGCGGCGGGCCCATTCGTCCGCTACCACCTCGTCCAGGGCACGCGTTTCGACCCGTGGATGAGCGCAGGCCTCGGCTTCCGCACCACGAAGATCACCGGCGCCCCGGGCGGCGATCTGTCGTACTCCGGCCTCGAATGGCTACGGCTGCGCGTCGGCGGTGACTGGTACGCCTTCAGCAAGTTCGGTTTCGGCCCCTACGTCGAGCTCGACGCGGGTCACTACGAGAGCCGTCCGTCGCAAACGACGGGCAATGCCAGCGCGCACCTGGCGTTCAACGTCGGGCTCCGGCTGATCCTCGATCTGCCCGGCAAGTAGACCTCCCCGCGGAATCCTCCACCGGGGGCCCACCGCCGCGTCTCGCTACGCTCGGCGCAGGCTCGCCGTCGCTGCGCCGGACTAGCCGATGGTGATGCCGAGCGCCTTGCGCAACTGCGCGTAGTCCTCGCTGACGCTGAACACGAGCAGCTCCTTCATCTTGTCCGCCGCCGACAGATCCCCCGGAAGCTGCGGCTCCGCACTGATGATCTTCTTGGCAATCTCGAGGTCCGCACAGACCAGCAGACCGGCGCGACAGGCCGTCAGCTCTGCAGCCTGGTTCCAGCGCTTGATGTTGGCCTTCGCGCCTTCCTCGATGAAGCGTTTGACCACCATCCGCAGACCTTCCATCTGCACTGGCTGCATGTACTTGGCGAGCTCCTGGGCCGTCGCCCGGATCTGCTTGGCGGTGTCCTGCGGCATGGGCGTGTTGGGCGCCGCGATCATCACACCCGCAAACAGCATGATGGTGAGCTCCGCCTGCGTCGGGAAGAGCGTGCGGATGTAGTGCTCTCCGCGGTACTGCGCCAGATGCTTGCCACAGATGAACGTCAGCTCCTGCGCCTGGAACCCGGTCAGGACCGTCTGTCCCGCGACAGAAGCCGGCGGCATCGCGGGCACTGCTACCACCGAACCCCGCACGTCGTTGCGCACGTACAGCTCCGGCGACGGGACACCCAGCACCTGGGCGGCCCAGCCGAAGGTCTTGGCAAAGGTCACGGTCGAGTTGGCCGGATCCTGCTTGAACCGGTTGTCGAGCACCGGCAGCTTGTTCTGCGCCTTGAGCTGCGCGATCTTCGCCTGCAGTGCGGCCGGCGCGATCATCTCGAAGATCTTCGAGATGTAGAGGTTCTCGTCCGGGTGGAACAGGTGCCGGGTCCACAGCTCGTTGGAGAGGCGGCCCTTCACCTGCAGCATGCCCTCCAGCCGGTAGTCCTCGAAGAAGCGCTGCTCCTCTTCGTCCGTCTTCTTCATGAACGCGATCGCCGCAGCCTGCAGCCACGCTTCGTCGTATGCGTGCTTCTGCAGGTAGAGACGATACAGCGCCCGATACGGATCGACCTGCAGCGAGTCGTGTCCGAGGATCGAACGCTGCTCGGTGATCGCCTCGTCGTAGCGCTCGGTGTTCTCGTACAGCTCCGCCAGGATCTGGTGCTCCAGAAGCGCGCCCGGTTTGGCGGTCGTCGCCATCTTGAAGGCTTCGATCGCCTCGTCCGTCTGGCCGAGACGGTCGCGGTAGACGAGACCAAGCTGGTGCCAGAGCGTGCTCTCGAGGTCGTTGTTGCCCTTGCCGGCGATGCGATGAAGCATCTTCCTGTAGGAACGCTCGAGCGGCTTCCAGTCGCGCTCCTGGGTCAGGATCTTGTTGATGCGCTCGAAGGCCTCCAGGTAGCTCGGATTGAGATCCAGCGCTTCGTTGAAGAGCTCGACCGCGCGGTCCTTGTCGTCGATCTTGTCGCGGAAGACCTGCGCCATCGTGAAGAAGTATCGGGACTTGAACTCCGGTTTCTCTTCGATGTCGGCAATGGCCTGTAGCGTGTCGACCATCTTCTGCCAGTCACCGGACGACTGGTAGAGCTGCAAGAGCTTGTGCAGAAGGATGTGGTCCTCGGGCTTGAGATCGAGGGCCTCCTCCAGTGCCTCGATCGCCTTGTTGGGCGTCTTCTCCTTCTCGCTCCAGATATCCCCGATTTCATTGAGGATCTGGTAGCGCTCTTCGCCCTCGAAGACGCTGTCGAGGATCTGCCGCTTGTACGCGGCGACCTGCTTCCAGTCGTTGCCGTCGGTGTAGATCGCCACCAGCGCATCGAGAGTAGGACGGTGCTCGCCGTTCAGAGCCAGCGCCTTCTCGAAGTTGTTGATGGCCTGCTTGGCCTGACCCTGCTCGCGCTTGATGCAGCCGAGCCGGTAGTACACGTCGGTGCGCTCCTCGACGTCCTCCTCGCCCAGTGCAGTGAGCACCTTCTGGTAGTTGGTCAGAGCACTCGGCCAGTCCTTGAGACGGAAGGCAACGTCGGCGATGCCGCGAATCGTCTCCTGATCCGTCAGATCGAGCTGGTGCGCGGTCTGGTAGGCCTTCAGGGCGTCGTCGTCCTTGCCCAGCGCCGACAGCACCTTGCCCTGGAGCTTGTGCAGCGTGTGCTGCTCATGGCGCTCGCGGTTCTTGCTCTTCTTGACGAGCATCTCCGCAAGCGGCTCCGCCTCGGGCCAGCGTTCGGCGCGGATGTACTCCTCCACCAGCGGCAGCGCTGCTTCCTCGCAGTCATCGTCGCACTGCATGGCGAGCTCGTAGGCCTGCACGGCCAGCTCGTGCTCGCTGAGCATCTCGTCGCGCAACTTGCCCAGCTCGACCAGCAGCTTGGCCCGGGCGCGTGGCGCCTGGGTGTTCATCTGCTCCTGTTCCAGGTAGCGAGCGGCGCGATCCCAATCCGCCTCATCGATGGCGATGGTCCTGAGCGCAGCGAGCGATGGCAGATGCGCGGGGTCCAGATCGAGCGCCATCTCGAAGCGTTCCTGCGCCTGCATCCGATCGCCGAGCTTCTCTTCCAGCGACTTGCCGATGCGGTAGTACATCTCGACGCGCTGCGTGCCGTCCGTCGTCAGATCGGCAACGCGGGTCATCGAATCGATAGCGCGCGAAGCGTCACCCTGCTTTTCGAACAGCTTGCTGAGCGCTTCCAGTGCGGGGATGTTCGCTTCATCCAGATCGACGATGTTCTGGTAGGCGTCGATGGCGCGGTCGATGTCTCCGACCTCGTCGCTGAACACCTGTGCGATCTGCCCGTAGAGCTCGATTTTCGCTGTATAGTCGGCAGCTTCGCTGATGTGCCGCTCGTAGGCGTTGATGAGGTCGAGCCACTGCTTGAGCCGGCGGTAGCAGCGCTCCAACGCCAGGTACGCCTGCTCCGACGTGGGATCGATCTCCAGGGCCTGCTCCAGCCGCTGCGCCGCGACATCCGGCTTCAGGAACTGCTCCTCCTGGATGTTCGCCAGCTTGAGCAACACCTCGACGCGCTCGCGCTCCGTCTCGACTACGTCCAGCTGCCGCTCGAGGACGTCCACCAGATCCGGCCAGTCCTGCAGGGACTCGTCGATCCGCTCCAGGCCGCGCAGCGCGAACAGGCTGCCGCCGTCGATGTCGAGAACTTCCCGGTACACCTTGCCGGCACGCTCGAAATCGCCGATGGCCGTCTCGTACAGACCACCCATGCGGAGCTTGTGCTGGGCGATCTGATCGCTGTCGGTCAGCGCCTGCACCTTCGAGCCCAGGATCTCCACCAGCTCGCTGTGGTTGCCGCGTTCGTCGTAGATCCGCTCGAGCGCTTCCAGCGCCGGCAGGAACAGCGGGTCCACCTCCAGGGCACGCTTGTAGAACGAGATGCCCTGATCGGGCTGGCTCATGTGCTTGTCGAGCAGCTCGCCCAGGTCGACGAGGATCGCCTTGCGGTCCTCGTTGGCGACAGCAACATCGAGTGCGCGCGTGAGCGTCTCGCCCATCTTCTGCCACTGCGCGCCCATGCGATGGATCGCCGCCATCTGGCGCAGCACCTGGACGTTGTTCGGGTCCATCTGCATGATCTGCGCGTAGTACGGCTGCGCGTACTCGGGATGGCCGAGGTCCTCGCCGTACCACTTGCCGAGACGCAGACAGAGCTGGATTTTCGGGCGGCTCTCGGTCTGTTCCTGCAACCAGGCGTTGGCCGTGTTGATCAGCTCGCCCCAGCGACCCGTGGCCTGCGCCATGCGCTCGAGGTAGCGGACACTCTCGTCGTCGGAGTAGTCCTCGCTGAAGGCATTCACCAGGGCGTCGAACGCCTGGTTGTTATCATCGAGCTGCTCCTCGAACACCTTGGCGATGCGCCGCAAGAGGTCGCTGCGTTCGCCCACGTCCTCGCGCGTGTCGAGCCTGTTCAGATACAGCTCGACGACCGGCTCCCAGCGTTCGGCCGCAGTGTGCAGCCGCTCGAGCGCATCGAACGCCTCCTGGTGCGTCGGATCGATAGTGAGGATCTTCTCGAAGGCCGCGGTCGCCTGGTCGTAGTCGCTGACTTCCTTCTTCCAGAGCGAAGTGACCTCGAGCAGCTCGCGGATCTTCTCCTCGGGCTCCGGGAGCGCGTCGGCGCGCTGCATCTTGACCCCGATGACCTCCTCCCAGCGGTCCTCGCCGCGGTAGAGCTTCTCCAGCTCGGCCATCGCCTCGAAGTCCGCGGGATCGACATCCAGGAGGTGCCGCCATGCATCCGCCGCGTCATACGGCTGTTCCAGCACGTCCCCGTAGGTCTTGCCGAGCTCGCGGTAGACGCTCGTCAACTCCTCCTGCTCGAGCAGTGCCGCCGCACGATCGATCGTCGCGTGCAGCGCGCTGACCAGCTCGTGCGGATCCTGGCGCGTGCGCCAGATCTGTGCGGTGGCGTGCAGCGCTGCGATGTTGGAGAAATCGATGTCCAACACGCGCTGCCAGGTCTCGAGCGCCTCGTCGTCGCGGCCGAGCTGTTCCGAGAACAGACGTGCCCGCCGCGTGAGGATGTTGACGCGATCGTCGTCGCTGTCGGCGATATCGAAATGCCGCTCCAGCACGTCGGTCAGCTCGGCCCACTGGCCCTGACGCTGGTAGAGGTCGGCCAACGCCCAGAGCGCCTCGGGGTCTTCGCCCCTGAGGTCGAGCACGCGCTTCCACCCCTCGACCGCCTGCTCCACGTGACCCAGCCGCTCGGCGGCCAGGTGCGCCATCTTGGCGCGGATCTCCGCTTCCTGGACGTCGCCCACGGCGTTGTCCAGCTCGCGCTGGTACACCGCGTTCAGCTCCTCCCAGCTCTCCTTCTGCTCGTAGATCCGGCCGAGCGCGAAGATCGCTTCCTCGTTCGTCGGCTCGAGCTCGTCGAAGATCTTGCGATAGGCCCGGATCGCGTCGTCGATCTGGCCGAGCATTTCCTCGTAGACCTGTCCCAGGCGCGCGAACAGATCGACCTGGTCGCGCTCGTCTTCCGCCGTCGCAGCCCTCGCCTCCAACACGCCGGCGAGCTCCGGCCACTGCTCCAACGAGCTGTAGATGCGATCCAGATTCGCCAGCGCGTCGGGCTCCTGCGCAGCGACGGTGAGGACGTAGCGATACGTCTCCTCGGCCTTCGCCACGTCGGCGAGCTCTTCCTCGAAGACCCGCGCGAGGCGCTTGCCGATCACCGCCTGGGTCGCCGGCTCGATGCCCTCGATGGACAGCACGTCGGCGTAGGCGTTCGCCAGCTGGCTCCAGCCATCGTCGATCATACCGGCAAGGCGCTCGATCTCGTCGCCGGTGCGCTCGTCGAGCGGCCGCTCCTTGATCGCACGCACGTACACGCTGAACGCCAGCGCGGCGTCCAGCAGCCGTTCCTCGACGTCCTCGGCGATGCGGTAGTACATGCCGACGCGCTCGTCCGGATCCTCCGTGTGCATCAGCTGCGCTTCGCGGACGCGGAGCAGCTTCTCCCACTCGGCCATCGACTGGTACAGCGGCTCCAGAATGCCGGCGATCTCGAGCTGCTTGGTGCCGCTCTCGAACAGCCCTTCAAGGGCCACCAGCGTCTCGCCGTGCTCAGGGGCGGCGTTGATGACCTCGCGATACGCGTCGATGGCCTTGTCCAGATCGCCCAGGCGCAACTGGTAGACCTGTCCCAGACGGAACTTGAACTCGAGGATCTCGTCCGGGCTCTGGCCGATCTCCGCCTCGCGGGCCAGGACATCCGCCAGATCACTCCAGCGCTCCGCCTGCAAGAACAGGCGATCGAGCGCCCTCACGGCACTCTGGTTCTCGGGATCCGCCTCCAGCACGCGGCGGTAGCGCGCCACGGCACTGTCGACGTCCTCGAGCTGTACCTCGTACACCTGCGCAACGCGCAGCCCGAGCTCGACCAGACGATCCGGCTCCTCCGCGAGCTTGTCGAGCTCCTGATCGTACAGCTGGGCCACCGCGGGCCAGCGCTCGATCACCATGGCCAGGCGTTCCAGCGACGCCAGCGATTCCTCGTTCTGGCTGTCGACGCCGACCGCCCGCGCATACGTCTCGAAGGCGTTGGCATGGTCGCCGAGGTTTTCCTCGTACAGGCGCGCAATCCGGTGCAGCAGGTCGACCTGCGTGAACGGATCGTCGGCAAACCGGACCTCGACCTCGAGTACGCTGATCAGGCGCTGCCACTCGCCCATCGCGTCGTAGACGGGCTCGAGCACGCCAGCGGCGGCGAGCGGCGCACGCTCGCCGTTCTTGATTCCTTCAAGCGCCGAGAGCGTCGGCCCGTGATCGGGCACGATGGCCAGGATGTCGCGGTACAGCTCGACCGCACGCTCCACGTCCTCGAGGTGCTTCTCGTACAGCTCCGCGATCCGGTACTGGTAGCTCACCGCCTCGTTCGGATCGGCAGTCAGCTCCGCTTCGTGCGTGAGCACGCTGAGCAGTTCCTGCCAATTTTCCGCGGTCTGGTACAGCACGTCCAGCCGGCCCAGGGCCGTCAGATCATCGGGGTCGAGCTCCAGCACGCGCTGGTAGGTGTCGATGGCCCGCGATACGTCGTGGAGCTCGCGCTCGTGCACCGCGCCCACCTGGTAGAAGATGAGCTTCTTCTCCTCGGTGTCGATCACCAGGTCGGCCTTGCGCGAGTACACGCCGAGCAGCTCTTCCCAGCGCGACAGGCCCAGATACAGATTGACCAGGGCGTCGATGCTGCGAAGATCCTCCGGGTCGATCTCGAGGATCTTGAGGTAGACGCCGATGGCGTTCTCCCTGCGCTCGAGGACTTCCTCCTCGAGCGTTGCCGCCTGGTAGAGGGCGGACTTCTGCTCGTCTATGTCCTCGAGGATCTCGGCCTTGCGCTGCAGGATCAGCGACATGTCCGCGTAGCGCTCGGTGGACTGGAACAACGCCTGCAGTGATTCCGCAGCGGACAGATTCGTCGGATCGGTGCTCAGGACCTTGCGATACAGCTCTATCGCGCGCTCGATGTCGCCCACATCGCTCTCGAAAACACGGGCGGCGAAGGTGTAGAGCTGACTGCCGAGCTCCGGGTCTTCCTGCTCGCCGGCGAGCCGCTCGAAGACGGATGCCAGGTCAGGGAAGCGCCCGCTCACGCGTGCCAAGCGATCCAGGCCCTCCTGGGTGGACTCGTTGCCGGGATCGACGGCCAACGCACGCGCGTAGGTGTCGAAAGCGAGGCTCACGTCGCCCGCGGCGTCCTCGTACAGCTCCCCGATCTGGTGCAGAAGCTCGACCTTGCGGTGCGTGTCGTCGGCGCGACGCACCTGGACCTCGTGCACGCCGATGAGCTTCTGGTAGTCGCCCTGCTGGCGGTAGAGCGGTTCGAGAATCTCGGCGATGGCCAGAGCGTGCGCCTCGTCCTGACCGAGGCGTTCGAGCGCGCCGAGCGCGACCTCGTTGATGGGGTCGCGATCGAGCACCTGGCGGTAGCCCTCGATGGCGGCCTCCACCTCGCTCATCTTCCCCTCGCGCAGCGCCGCCAGACGCAGCATCAGCGCCAGCTGTGCTTCGTCCGTGTCGGCCAGCCCAAGCTGCGTCTCGAGGTTTTCCGAGAGCTCGTTCCACATGGACTGCCGGGTGAACAGGCCGTCCAATGCGGCCAGCGCAACCTGGCTGGTCGGATCGAGCGCCAGCACCTCGCGGTAGGCAGCAATCGCGTCGTCCGGCTTGCCCAGCCGCTCTTCGTAGACCTGCGCCATCTGGGCGTAGAGCGATTCGCGCTCGCCGCCATCGCCCGTGAGCTCGATGCGACGGCGGAACACGCCGATCAGCTCGTCCCAGTGCTCGGTGCGACGGTACAGCGCATCCATGGCCTGCAGCGCCTCGGCGTCGCCGGAATCGAGCGACAGCACCTTCTCGTAGCTCTGCGCTGCTTCCTCGACCTTGCCCAGCCGCTCCTCGATGGCGGCCAGGCGCATCCAGTATTCGCGCGCCAGAGTCGGCTCGTCGAGCCCACCAGCTACCTCGTTGTAGATGATGATGAGCTTGTCCCAGGCGTTGGCCTGCTCGGCCAACTGCTCCAACTCCAGCAGCGAGTCGGCCAGGGACGGGTCCTCCTTGAGCGCGCGGGCCTGCGCGCCAAGCGCACGCTCGACATCACCGAGCTGGTTGGCCAGAGTCGCGGCAATCTTGCGCAGCAGCGACACCCGGCGGTCGCTCTCCGCGTCCGAGATCGCCAGGATCTCCAGCGCGCCGATGAGCTTCTCCCAGTCCTCGCGGGCCTCGTAGATGGACTCCAGGATGGCCGCGGCCTCGCCGCGCAGCGCTCCATCCGTCTCCAGCATGCCCTCGAGCGCCAGGCGCGCGCCTTCATGGTCAGCATCGAGGAACAGGATCTCGCGATAGTTCTCGAGTGCGGACGCGGCATCGGAGAGATGCTGCTGCTGGGTGCCGGCGAGACGGAACTTCAGGTCGATCAGCTCGCCCTCGTTCACGTCGAGCTCGATCCGGCGACGCAGCACGTCGGCGTAGGGCTCCCAGTCCTCGGTCTGCTGGTAGAGGCGATCGAGCGCCTCGAGCGCCACGGCATCGGACGGATCGTCCTCGAGCACCGCCTGGTAGGTCTGCACGGCGGAAGCCGGCTCGCCGATCTGCGTCTCGTACAGCTTGGCGATCTCGTAGAGGATCTGCTTGCGCTCGTCCGGGTCGGCGACAAGCTCGCGCTTCTTCCCGTACACGTCGAGCAGGTCGCGCCAGCGCTCGGTGTCGCGGTAGAGCTTCTCGAGGGCCTCCAGCGCGACGGTGTTGTCGGGCTCGCTCTCGTAGACGGCGCGGTACTCGGTCAGCGCGTCGTCCACGCGCTGTACCTCGTCGACCAGCACCCGCCCGAGGCGCAGCCTGAGCGTGTTGGCGAGCATCGCGTCGCCTTCCCCGTCCGCACGCCCGACCTGGGTCTGGTACGCCTCGATCAGATCGTCCCAGCGCCCGGTCAGCTGCGCTGCGCGCTCGACGTCCGCCTGGCTCTGTTCATCCGCCGGCGCGATCTCGAATGCAGATAGGAACCGCTCGAAAGCCTTGTTCTTGTCGTTGATGCGGCTCTCGTAGAGCCCGGCCACCTCGCGCAGGAGCTCCAGCCGTTCCGTCGCGTCCTCGACGTGACCCAGCTTGACCTCGATCGCGCCGCTCAGGCCCTTCGGGTTGTTGCCCTGGGTGTAGATCGGGATCAGCTGCTCGGCAGCCGCGAGGTTGTTCTCGTCCAGATTGAGGATCTTCTCGTAGGCGCGTGCGGAGCGGTCGGGCTTGCCCTTCTGGGTCATCCACAGCTCGGCCACCTTCATCAGCATGCCGATGCGCTGTTCGGTGTCCTTGGTCCGCGCCTCGTTGCTCTCCAGAACACGGATGAACTCGTCCCACTTGCCCGTGTCCGCGTAGAAGACCTCGAGGTCGTCCCAACGCCCCAGCGCCACGTAGCGCTTCTTCAGCTGTTCCTGCGCGCGGCGGTCGTCGGGCTGCAGAGTGAGCAGCGTCCGGTACGCATCTACTGCACGCGCGTCGTCCTTGAGGCGATCGCCGGTGACCTGACCCAGCTTGGTGAGGATCTTGACCTTCTCGGTCGTGTCGTAGGTCAGCTCCGCGAGCTTCTCGAGGACATCCGCGAGCTTCTCGTAGTCACGGGCCCGCTCGTAGAGCTGGGCGAGTGCGCCGAGCGCATCGAGATCGTCCGCGTCGTTGTCGAGCACCACGGCCCACAGCCCGATGCACACGTCCGGCTTCTTCACGCGATCGGTGGCGAGCTGCGCGATCTCCTTGAACATCGCAGTCCGCTCGGGACCGGACTCGAGCCGCTCGGCCTGGCTCGTGTTCAGCGCGATCAACTTCTCCCAGTCGCGCCGCTTCTCGTACATCTGGCGCAGGTACGCGATGGCGTCCTGGTTGTCCGAATCGACCTCGAGCACCTTCTCGAAGGTCTTCACCGCCTCGGCCTGGTTGACGAACTTGTTGACGTACAGGTCGGCTGCCTTGAGGTAGAGCTCCACGCTCTCGGCCGGGTCGCCAACCTCGTCTGCCAGCGCCACCAGCGTCTTGACGTACTCGTGGTAGCGCTTCGCTTCTTCCTGCTGCTGCAGCTTCTCGCGCAGCTCTGCGACCAGCGCCTTGTCGACCTGTTTCGGTTCCGCCTCGGCGGATTCCGCCGCCGGCGCTTCCGGCTCCGGCTCGGGCTCGGGCTCCGATGCTTCGGCCTCCGGCTCGGGCTCGGCCTCGGGCTCCGATGCTTCGGCCTCCGGCTCGGGCTCGCTTCCGGCACCCTCATCGGCCGGGGCCGCGCTCTCCTCGGCTTCAGCGGGTGGCGGCGACGGCGTGAGCTGCTCGCCGATCTGCGCCTCGAATGCCTTGAGCGCGGGGTGATCCGGCGCGAGATGCCCGAGCTTCTCGAAGTACGTCTTCGCCTTCATCAGGTCGCCGAGCTCGCGCCATGCGGCTAGACCCGCGTTGGCGAGCAGATAGGCGGACGACGAATTGTCGCCGGCCTGCTCCGAGAGCTCCTCGGCCAGCCCGATAACGCGGTCCCAGTCGCCGCCACGCGTTCCGTACGCGTCACGCAGGAAAGCAAACGCCGACTCCCGACTGGGATCGAGCTTCAGCGACTCCTCGAGCAGCTGCGAACCGATCTCCGGGTTCTGGTGGCGCAGCGCCCAGCGCGCTCCGAAGCGGAACGCCGCGTCCGCGCGCTCGTGCGGATCGCTCACGTTGTCGAGCACCTGGCGCTGCGCTTCCAGGATCGTGTCCGTCCGCTCGGCGTCGACCAACAGACTTTCGTACAGCGCCGCGGCAACAACGCTGGTCGGATCCGCTGCGTAGGCCTGCGCCAGCATCCCCTCCAGCTCCTCGGGCGCATAGCGACGCGCGATCCGCGCTGCGCGCAGGAACGCCGATGCCTTGGTCGCGCTGTCCGGTACGTCGTGAGCGGCGCGCAGGAGTTGCCCGACGCGTTCCTGCCACTGATCGGGACCGAGCTGCACTTCCTCGAGCAGCTCGCCCACCTCCGGCATCGTGCCGTTCGCGGTCTGCAGCGCGTTGGCGTACGCCGCGGCGGCGCGGTCGTACTCGCCCTGGTCGCTGAGCACGTCACCCAGCTCGCGGCTGAGCGATGCGGAGAGCTCGGGATCGTGGGTGTTCTTCAGCTGCAGCTCGAGCAGCTTCTGCACCATGTTGAGCTTGCCGAGCTCCCAGTAGATGCCACGCGCCTCGGCCAGCGCCTCGAGCAGCGCTGGATTGAGCTTGAAGGCGTCCTGGAAGTGCTTCAGTGCCTTCACGCCCTGCAGGAAGCGTGAATGGAGCAGCCTACCGAGACGAAGATGCAGATCCGCCTTGACCGAGGCATCCTGTTCGCTCTGGAGACCCTGCTCCAGGGCTTCCATCGCCCCCTGCCAGTCATGATGGCGTTCCAGCTGGTTCAAACGCTGCTCTAGATCCATGCTCCCTCGGGCAACACTACTCTGCTGGGGCGGCCGCCGGCGTTCCAGTCACTGCCACCCGGTAAATTCCAACGGAAACTCTGTTCATCGCTCGATAGGCGAGCGTCGGCCCCTCCGCGCAGAAGGCCGCATTCCCAAATGGAATCCGGCCTTCTCTCGTGGATGAACCCCCCAAGGTCAGTTGACCTTCCCGCCCAGCTTCTGGATGAGCGCCGAGCTCGTCTCGCACTGCTCCTTGTATTTCTTCGCTTTCGCGCTTCGGCAGGCCCGCTTCGAGAAGGAGCTCAGAAGCCGGACCGCCTTTTCCTTCTGCGGCGGATCCATGACGGCGTAGGTGCTGCCGAGGTTGAACGAGATCTCCGGATGGGTATTGCCGGCGACCTTCTGCGCCTGCTCCATCGAGGCCACCATCTCGGGCTTGTCGTCGTTCGCCTGCGCAACCTGGAAGCGCAACACGTACATGCCGTACAAGTTGTTGTTGTTCGCCTTGCTCGGCTGGATGAGGCTCGTGCCTTCCTTGAGCACCTGCCCTGCCTCCTTGTAGAACTTCAGGGAGATATACGTCTCCGCGAGCGGCGGGTAGAAGTACGCGGTGTGCGCGTTGTGCTCGATCGCCTTGGTGTAGTTCGACAACGCGCCTTGCGTGTCGTCGGTCCACAGAGCGGCCTCACCGAGGAAGTGGTAGCACTCGGCGTAGTTCGGGTCCTTCTCGATGCACTTCTGCAGCGGCTGCTTCGCCTCGGCGTAGGCGTCTGCGTTGCCCGCTTCGGCCTCACGGATGAGCGCGTAGCCGCGGTTCGCCCAGTAGTTGGCGAAACCCGGCGCGACCTGCACGGCGCGCGAGAGGGTGGACGCCATCTTGTCCCAGTCCTTTTTCTCCTCGTAGGCCTTCGAGAGCTTCCAGAGGATCCGGTGATTGGTCGGGTCGAGCTGCAACGCCTGCTGGTACAGCGAGATCGCGTTCTCGACGTTGACCTTGACCGACTTGTCACCCCGGTTCGCCAGGTTGATCGCGTTGATGTGGTCGCGGCTGCAGCCGCTACCTACGAGAAGGGTCAGCACACCCGCCGCCAGCGCGGCGGTCTTCGTTACACTTCGCAATTTCATCGCGAGCTCACTCTCTTTCGTTCGTCCCTCCGCGGAACGCTCAGCCGTAGAGTCGACTCCTACGCGAAAACATCGGTCAAAAACCCGCAAGCTCTAGCCGTCCTGGACGGCGGGACCCGAGCGGGTAACGAGACAGGCATCGCGTGCTCGGGGCCAAAGGTCAGCCGAGCATAGTTCTACGCCGCGGCCGAAGTAAAGGCGGTTCGTCGCCGATTGCCCGGCGGATTCCTTGGGTTTTTCCGCGGCACCGCCCCTCCCGGGAGAGCGCCCGGCTCACACGGGGCGGGAGCGACGGAGCCCGCGGCTTTGTGGGGACACAAACAAGCCTGGCGCGCGGGATAGGTGGATCCCACGCGCCAGACCAGGCTGCTCTCTGTGACCGGCTCAGCCGGGCGAGAACATGATCGGATAGACCACCGTTACGATGCCGCCCTCGGGCTGGGGGAAGCTGAGGCCGTAGTAGGCCCGCACCACGCAGTTGACGACGCCGCTGTCCGGCAGATCCGAGCCACCGTTGGCCACGTTCGACACCGAACCATCGCGGCCGATAACAAATCGCACCGAGACGCGGCCCTCCAGGTTCGGATTCCGCGCCAGGCCCTGTTCGAAGCACATGCGGAAACGGCCGTAGTTCTGGCGGACGATGCGCTGGATGACCTCGGGCGGCAGGCGACCGCTGACGGTCGTCGCACCCATGCGCACCTTCGGAGCCCGGGTCTTGTGCGAGCCACCCAGACGACCGTGGCCGGAACCGAAGCCCTGGCCGGTGCCAGTGCCCGCGCCATGGCCAAGCGTACCGATCGAGCCGAGGCCGATGCCCTCGCCGCGCCCGCCGCCTCCTTCGCCGATGCCGGACAGACCGAGACCGCCGGCGCCGAAGGCGTCGCCGATCTCGTCGCCCCACATGTTGCCGCGGGCGCTCATGTCGTCCATGCCGAGCGACGTGTCGCGGCCCCAGGGCGCCGTGGGCGCGTTCGGGTCACCCGCCGCACCGGTATTCAGGAGGCCGATCATGCCGAATTCCTGCGCTTCGCGCAGCGCGGCCTGCCGGGCGATGTGCGGATCGGGATTGTCCTTCGGGCCCTGGACCGCGTAGCGCTTGTTCTTCGCGTGCGAGGTCTGCTTGCCCATCGAGCCTTCTTCGCCCTTGGCTCGAGTCCCGGTGCCGCCTTCCTTGTTGTCGGCGTTGTCGTCGGTGACCTGCTCGGTCTCCTTCTCTTCCTGCTCACGCTCGGCGGCGCTCTTCAGGTACTGCTGGATCAGGTACATCTGATCCTTGTTGATGTCCTCGTCGTCGGTCAGACCGAGCGGGGGCACGAAGAACGCCATCGCCGCGACGAAGCCGCTGACGGCGAGCAACGACAGGCCGAAGTACATGAAGATGGCCCACTCAAGCCCGGCGCCCACGCCATGCTTGAGCGGCTTGCCGGCATTCACCGCTGCCACCTGGAACACGAAGCTCTCCAATTCCACCCGCGCCTTGGCTCCGCCCGGCAGCGCGATCTGCTGTGCTCCGCTCACCTCGGCACACGGCTGCGCCTTCTGGCGCGCCTCGTCGAGCGTCATGCGCCCCTGGCCCGGGATCTCGATGAAACCCTTGGCTCCCTGGGGAATGACCAGATTGAGCGACGTCTTGTCACCGAGCACGACCGGCATGCGTGTGGTGCCGATCTTCTCCGCGGGGATGAAGAAGTCGCAGGAGAAGTTCTTCCCCTTCTCCTCGCCGACGTAGAAGTTCCTGGGGGGCGTGAGGTGCGAGACGTGCAGCACGTTCGTACCCCAGAGGACCATCACCTCGACGGCCTGCACGTGCGCCAGCTCCACCTCGTCGGGGCTCACGTCCGGGCCGCTCTTCACCAGCGTGTAGGTGTACGTGCCAGGCGGCGCATCGTCGGGCACCTTGAGCGCCTCGGCCTGTGCCTGCGCGGCGGACATCGCCGCACCCGCCGCGAATGGATTGACCGCCGCTGCCTCGAACGGGTTCGAGGCGGCCGCAAACGGGCTCGAGGCGGCAGCAGCCGCAAAGGGATTCGAGCCACCGCCGCCGAACGGATTCGCCGCCGGGGCCGCCGCAGCGGGCGGCGCTGCAGCGGCTGCGGCAGGCGCCGGAGCGGCTGCCGCCGGGGGCGGAGCGGCCGCGGCCGGAGCCGGAGGCGCCGCCGCGGGTGCGGGCGGGGCCGGAGCGGCAGCCGCGGGCGCCGGGGCCGGAGCAGGCTGCGCCTCGGCAGAAGCCGCCTCTGCGCTCTCGAGCACGATCCGGGTGCCGCCGACCTGGACCTGATCGCCCACGTGCAGCTTGCACTTGTTCACCCGGGCGCCATTGACCATCGTCCCCGGCTCGTTACCGAGGTCGATGAGCGTGACGTCATCAGGGCCGGCGACCTCGATCACGGCGTGCATGCGCGACGCGAGCTCGTCATCGACCCTCAGATGGCTCTTCGGATCCTTGCCGACCTTCACGATGTCCTGCGTGACGGTTTCCCGCCGTTGCAGGGCGTCGCCCTGGTAGAGCGCAAACGTGAGAACAGCCTTAGCCATGCGTTGCCTTTCCTCGATTCCCTGTTCTAGCGGACCCGCGTAGCGCCTTGGCGCGAGCTAGCCCCTGGGCACAATGGATTGCGCCGTGATCGGAATTTCGTGACTTTCCTGCTTGTCAGATGTTCTCGACCGACTTGAGCATCTCGGGGACGAACGACGTGCGCGGACGGATGAGCGTCGTGCGCGCAGCGCGAGGACGGACCCGGATGGTTGCGTCGTTCGGACCGAAACCGCCGGCGTTCAACGGATCATCGTCGAACGTGTATCCGTAACCCTCGTCGCCCTTGTCGCCGCCGCCTGCCGCCGCGCCCGCTGCGCCCGCGCCAGCACCCTTCGTCTGTGCAGATGCGGAAGGAGCGGCCACGAACGCCGTGAGCCCGATTGCCAGCGCTGCGATACCGAACTTCATCTTCGAATGGGCCATTGCAATATCCTCGGAATATTGTCGCTTTATTACAGTGTGATTGTACTTTCTGCGACCGCGGCACGTCAACCGCGATCTGACCGGAGTAGCCACTCTAGACCGATGGAGCTTGCCACGAGATCGACAGCGGCTGGTCCCGGAAGTTCCACCATTGGAACACCCGGGCTGACGATTTTCTTGCCCGAGGGTCCCGGATCGTATCCGTTGCGACAGTACTGCTGCAAAAGTCCGGATTGGGTGGAAGTAGGGGGCGGAAGACAAAACGCCGACGGGCGGCCGCCTAGCGGTCCGCCCGTCGCACCCGCCAGAGCCGGCGTCACTTCTTCGGCGCAGCAGGCTTCGTCGAGCCGGCGCTGCTCTTTGCAGCTGCAGCGTTTGCCTTGTCCTGCGCCGCCTTGCTCGCCTTGCCTTCCTTGATGAACTTGACCGTGTCGCGGATATCCTGCTCGCGGTCCTTGGAACGCTTGACCGCTTCCGCGAACTGGGCGCCCGTCCCGGCCTTGCTGATGAACTGACCGTAGAGGTCCGCCGCCTTCTCGAGCATCGGGATCGCGTCGCCCGAACCGCTCTTGGCCTTGTACTCCTGGGTGAGAATGGCCTCGTTGTAGTAGGTCTCCGGCCGGTTGGGCTCGAGCTTCTGCGCCTTGTCGAGCTCCTTCTGGGCCTCGGCCACGTTCTTGTCCCAGTTGGCGTCGTTGATCCCGCCGCGGAGGGCGAGCGCCAGGCCCAGGTGCGCTTCGTACTCGTTCGGATGGAGCTTCAGCGCGTCACGGTAGGCGCGCTCCGCTTCCTTGAACCCACGGAAGCCAAGGCTGACCGCCGCGTAGTTCATGTCCGCCTCGAAGAACTTCGGATCGAGCTTGCGGGCGCGCCCGAAGTTCTTCACGGCGCCGTTGAAGTTCTTCAGCTCCACCTGGATCAAGCCGGCAGTGTTGTAGATGGGAGCGTAGGTCGGATTCTTCTTGATGGCCTGGGAAGCCACCAGAGCGGCCAGGTCGAGCTGCTGCTTGTCGACTTCCGCCCGCTGGGCGCCGGCGACCTGCAGGCTGCGGCGGTGGCTGCGACCGCTGCCCTTCTTCTTCTCCGCCTTCGCCTTGGCGAGCTCCATGTAGTAGATGGCCAGCTGGTTGAAGGCCGGCATGTAGCTGTCGTCGATGGCCAGCGCGCGCTGCAGATTCAGCTTGGCGCGCTCCAGATCATTTTTGCCGTCGCTGTTCGGCGTGTCGTTGCCACGCTCCATCTGCAGCGCAGCCAGGCTGACCAGACCGCCGACGAGCTGGAAGTGCGCAGCACGAATGGTCTGCTCCAGCTGACTGATGGTCCCGTCGAGGTTGTGGTTCTTCTGGTAGTCGTACAGAACCAGCTGGGCCTGGGCCCTGTAGAACTTCTTGTCGACATCCAGTGCAGCCTGGAACTCCTTCTTGGCGCCCGCGTCGTCGTCACAGCGCTGGTAGACCAGACCCGCGTTGTAGATCGCTTCGGGAAGGGCGCGGTTCGTCTCGCCCTTCTGTTGCTTGCTGGCATGCAGGAACTGCCCCGCCACGTCCTTGCAGACGCTCTCGCTCCAGTCCGACGCCTTGTCATGCGAGACGAAGCTGTCGAGGGCGGTGTTGAAGCTCCGCGCAGCGGCCTTGCTGACCTTGTGACCGGACCGATCCGTCTTGCCGCTGGGGTGGGTCGGTGCCTTGAGATCCTTGGTCGCGCCACCGCACGCCACCAGCCCGACGGCAAGGCCCATCGCCGCATAGCTCTTGAAACGCATCATCTTCAGCTCCTCTTCCAGAAATCCCTTGGAGCGATGACCGGCCCGGGCGCCCCCTGACGCCGCGGGCCGCCCAGCTCACTTCTTCTTGTCGTCTCCCTCGTCCTTCTTTTCCGGAGGAGGTGCTGCGGGTGGGGGGGTGGTCACCATCGGCTGACCGCCGAGCCTGAGGGGATACGGACGTTCCTTCAGAGCGCTGTTCACCCGGGTGGGCGAACCGCGGAACTCGTCGATGATGTGGTACTGCGCCTTGTAGTTGTCGGAGAGCCACTTCTCGCACTGGCGGCTGAAGTGGTCGAAGTACTGATACTTGACCGAGTAGCCCAGACACACTTCGAAGGCGCTCTTCGCTTCCTTCTTCTGCGGCTCCGAAGCGGCGTCCAGCGAGTGGTAGTAGGCGTTCCGGAGCTCCGTGTCGTTCTTGATGAAGCTCGGAATCGGAGCGGCACGGAAGTCCTTCACGAAGTCGCCCCACATCTGGCCGACCCGCTCGCCCGCCGCGATAACCCAACGCGGCGGCGGCACCGGCTGGAGGTCAACGATCTTCTTGTACTCGTTGGAAGCGTCGCCGATGGCCGGCCGCTTCTTCTCGATCCACTTCTTCACCTTTGTGTTGATGAACTTGGTGATCGACTCCTTTTCCTTCTTGATCGAGTCCATATAGGCCCGCCAAGCGGCTGAAGAAGCGTTCTTGCCCGGCTTCTTGACCTCCTTGCCGGCCTTGTAGACGGGCAGCTTGATCTTGTCGGCCTTCTCACGCTTCTGCTCGGCGAAGAAGAACAGCGACTGGCCCACGGCTTCCAACGCGCGGCCGATGCGACGTGTGGGGTCGCCGGCAGCCTTGTCGGCCTTGATCGACTCCACCGCCTTGTTCGGGTCCTTCCAGAGCCCAACGACCTTGCGATACTCGTTGGCAGCGTTGCGACCGCGGTTCATCTTCTCGTAGGCGTGACCGAGCAGCGCGTGCGCCTGCGCCCGGACGTCGAGCGTCGCCTTGCTGTCGATCAGATGCATCGCGCCGGACAGGCGCTTGCGCACTCCCTCCCAGTCCTTCTTCTGGCCGTAGTGCGCGGCGACTGCGAAGGCGATCTGCGCCGCCTGGGTCGGCTTGCGCCGTCCGAAGTGGCGGTTGAAGTTCTTCGCGTCTTCAATCGCGTTGTCGTCCTGGCCGAGACCGAGTCGGAGCACGACGGCGTCGCTCAGGGCCTTGTCGGCGTTCTCGCCCCTGAACTTCGTCATCTTCGCGTACTTCTCGTAGTAGTCGGAAGCACGGTCGTAGACGGCGATCGCCTGGTAGTTCGCGCCGATCTCGTAGGTCGCCTTCTTGGCGAGATCCGACTTGTCGAGCCCGTACTTCGAACTCAAGAGGATCAGGCGCGCCTGGATCGACTTCGCCAGCAGGCGTCCGGCCTGGTAGGCCTTCGCCATGTTGTAGACGATCTCGTCGGCGTTCGCGCACTGCTTGGGATGGTCGCCGTTGGCGAGCGGATCCTTGCAGTACTTCCGCCAGAGCGCGAGGTAGGCGTCGCCGCCTTCCTTGTACTTGTCCAGCGCCTGGCGATAGCTGCCCTTCTTCTGCAGGCCGTCACCAGCTTCGACGAGCTTCTGCGCCTTGAGGCGCATGATGTCGAACTGGATCCGCGTCAGGATCTGGCACTGATCCTTGTTGTCGTCGGCCTTGCTGCCCTTGCAGTACAGCTCGATGAAACGCGGAACGTCCTTCCCCATGTCGTCGAAGCACGAGGGCCGCGGCGGATCGGTGTGGGAGCCGAGCACGTTGATCGACTCCAGATAGAGCTGCGCGGCGTAGATCGCGGCGTCGTGCTCCGGATAGTTCAGCGCGATGTCGCGGAAGCCGAGCGCGGCCTCCTCCCAGTGCTGCGCTTCATAGTAGGTGCGCGCGCGGGCGTACTTGACCTCGACGTACTGATCGACCGCCTTCTTGTCGCTCTTCGCCGGCTGGATGTAGCAGACGTAGCGGTTGAAGGCCGTGATCATGCCCTTCTGGCCGTCGCTGAACGGCTTGGGCTTCAGCTTGTCCCAGTCGCTCTTTTTGGCCTTGCGGTCCTTCTTGCTGCCACCCTTCGGACCCAGGCCCTTGCCCTCGCGGTCCGACTGGCCCTTGTGCTCCTGGTCGTACATCTTCTGGTAGCAGAGCACCGATGCATACGCGGCCTCGGCCGCGTCGGAACCCGTCGGGTCCTCGGCCACCACCGCGTCGAACGCAGGGCCGCACTTCGCCCACTCCTTCTGGAAGTACAGAAGGTCGGCCATCGCGTACTTGATCTTGTAGAGCGTCGGCCAGTCCGACTTCACGATGCGCGGGAACTTGAACTTTGCGAAGTCAGCCTTGGTGAAGTTGTCGCTGATTTTCTTGTAGAGGTACGCGGCAAGATCCATCGTCTTCTTGTCGCCAGTACCGCGGACACCGCCGGAGCCCACCGCCTCGAGATGCCAGCTCATGGCAGTCTCGGCGAGCAAGTCCGCTGTCTTGTTGTCACACTTCAGCTTGGCCTTGGCGGAGTGCTTCTCCTCGTCGAAGTTCTTGCGGACGGCCAGCTGGCGATCCAGCTCCTTCGTGATGGCCTTCTTGTCGCTCGACTTCACTGCCTCGACCGCGCCGGTGATCTGCCCCTGGTAGAAGCAGGTCTGCTCGCCCTTGTCCCTGCTGAGCAGGTCCTTGTAGAGCGTGATCGCGTCGCCGTAGTGGCCGGTATCGAGGTAGGCCAGACCCAGCTCGTTCATCATCTTGATCGTCTGGGTGTCCCGACCTCCCTTGTCGCCGGACAGCGGCTTGAAGAAGTTGTAGGAACGGTCCGGACGCCCGCTGACGGCGTACACGGGGATCATGTCGCGGCGTGCCGCCTTCGCGAGCTGCTTCGCATTGGGCAGGTTCGAGAAGCGGTTGCCGTACTTGATGACCTTCGCGAACTGGTCGATCGCGTGGACGTAGTCGCCCTTGTTCCAGTAGACGTACCCGAGCTTGTAGTGCGCGTAGCCGAAGACCTTGTTCTTGGGCGGCGGGTAGCCGATGACCTTCTGGTACGCCGCGGCGGCCAGGTCCCACTTGGACGGCTCGGCCTGGGCCTCCTGGAAGAACAGCTCGCCGAACGCGAGGTAGGCGTTCGGGATGTACGGCGACTTGGGCGCCTTCTGGATCAGGTCGTAGTAGACCTTGCGCGCGTTCTTCAGATCACCAGCCTGCTCGTACTCGTAGGCCAGGTAGTACAGGACCTCGTCGATCCTGGAGTAGTTGGGGTACTCCTTGGCCATCACCGTGTAGTAGGCAATCGCCTTGCGCCGGGCCGCGTGGATGATCTTCTTCGCGCGCGCCTCTTCGATGCGCGCCTTGCGCGACTTCGCCGTCTGGCGCTTCCGGCGGTAATCCTGCGCCGCGATCTGCCAGGCCGTCTTGTCGTGGACGGCGGCGTTCTCCAGCTCCACGTAGGTCTCGGCGAGGCGCCGGGTGAGCTGCGGGCGGTCGGGCGAGTGCCGCGGTGTCCGGCGGAACAGGCGCTCGAGGCCCTGGATCTCCGTGATCAGCAGTGCGCGCTGGCGCTGCTTCAGCGCCGACTTGCGGAGATCGCGGATACCCGCCGCCATGGACTGGCTGGGGTTCTTCGGCTTGAGCGAGTCCTTCTTCTTCTTGATGTCGCGCGGCGGCGGCTTCGTCTTGAACGCCGCGCCACGCTTCTGGTGGATATGGAACTTGCTCGGTCCGCCGGGGCATTCGCTGATGTTCTTCACAGCCGCCGGACTGATGCATTCGGAGCTCAGGTCCGTCGGCTTGGCGACCTTGGCCGCGAGCGCCGACGAGGCACCCATGAGGATTCCCAGGAGTGCGGCGACGACGGGGTACGCTCTGGTAGCGCTCATTTTATTACCTACCTCCCACACGCGGACTGTACGACCTGGCGATAGAAGCCGAGCTCGTCACGCCAGTACTCGCCGTTGAACGGCCACCTGATGTGCTCCGAGTCTGGCTTGACCACGCCGTAGATCCTGGATTCGGCCTTGCTGACCTGTCCCTTGGTGATTTTCTCGTCGAGCAGGTTTCGCTGCGCGGCGGTGATGTCGATGAGGATCTTCTCTCCGTCACGCAGGTGCTCGTCGAGCTCATCGACGTTGCGCTGGTAGCGCTGCTGGGCGAGCTCGCCGGCTTTGCGTACCGCCAGATCACGAGCGAGCTTCAGAGCGTCGGAAACCTGCTGGCCGAGCGACGAGTTGCGGAAGCTCGGCGGCGAGTTCTTGAAGTGCGCCGTCTCCTTGTCGAGCATCTTCACGTAGTTGATGTTGCGCAGCAGCTGGCGGTCGCTGAGCGCACCCTCGACGATGTTCTTCACCTGCGGATCCAGGTCGGCGGTGCCATCACGCACGGCGACCAGGAACTTGAAGAACGGCTCTTCCTGATGCGGGCCCTTGAAGCGCTTGAGCACCGACGCGAGCTTGTCGCGAATCGGCTGGTACTTCTGGTCGAAGCGGGCCACCACGACCGTTGCGGCGTCGTAGTTGCAGTTCGAGAAGTAGACGACCGCCTTGAGGATCTGCGCCTCTGGATAGAAGGCATGCGGGAAGTACGGTGACTCGAGCGTGTGGATGTTGCCCAGCGCGCGCGGATAGTCGCCTGCCATGAAGTAGGCCCAGGACTCCTCGAACAGGGCGTCCAGCCAGTACTCGCTGGTGACGTTCACGTCGTTCCAGTACTTGACGGCCGCGCTCAGCTTCTTCGCATCCACGCTCGGAGCATTCGTCTCCGGGTCGAGGCGGATCGAAGCCGAGTAGTAGGTGCGCGCCATCGAGAGAGCGGCCAGGTCACGCAGACGCGCCTCGTCCTCGACCTTCGCGCCCTCGTCGATCGCCTTCTCGACGCGCTGGAAGGACTCCACCGCCGGCACCGACTTCCTGAGCTGCACGTAGCTGATGCCCGTGAAGAACTGGGACTTGATGTAGTACTGGCTCTGCTTGTCCACCTTGCGGAAGACGCGGATCGCGTCGGCGTACTGCCGATTCCGGTACTTGTAGCGACCCAGCATGTAGTTGAGCTGCCAGTACAGGTCGCGCTGCTGCGGATTGTTGAAGCGCGCGATCTGCTCGTCGCTGTACTTACCGACCCGCTCGATGATGTCCGCCGGCTCCGGAAGCTGCGTCGCGAGCTTGGCGAGCCAGAGCAGCGTCTCCTTGAACTTGAGGTGGTTGTTGTTGTCAGCGATGACGCTGAAGATCGCGTAGCTCGACTGGTAGAACTTCAGCCGGTACAGGCAGATGGCCAGGTAGTACTGGGCGAGCTGCTTGTTGCCCGGGTCGTCTCCGGTCTCGCCATTGACGACGCGGAAGAGCGCGAGCGCCGCCTCGCTCCAACGTTCGCGGTCGAAGAGCTTCTTGGCTGCCGCCGCCTCCTCGGTCATCTGACCGGCAACCACCGGGCCCTGATCCGCGGGAGCCGCCTTGTCGAGATCGATGTCGACCGCGTTGCCGCCAGCCTTGGTCGCCTTCTTGCTGGCCTTGGTCGCCTTCTTGCTGGCCTTGGTCGCCTTCTTGCTGGCCTTGGTCGCCTTCTTGCCCTTCTTGTGATGCTTGGCAGGCTTCTTCTGCGGCTGGTCCGCGTCGAGATCGATGACCTCCTGCGCGTGTGCCGGCGAAGAAACGAGCAGTCCAATCGAGCATGCAGAGGCTGCGAGCAAAGAGACCGCGACGAGGCGCTTTCGCAACATGAATCCTCTCTTTCCAGAGTTCGGCGCGAGTATTGGCGGCATCTGCGCCGCTCCTGGGAATCTGCAGAGCCCGGACGGTATCGAAAAATTCAATAAGAACCGGTAGATACCACCCTCGGCCGCGCCGATGTTAGATACCCCGTTGTCGCGTTGTCAAGCGGCACCCGAACACCGCGACTGTTCGGGCTGCGGACGGTGCAACCCGCCTTCCTGCCCTGCTTCAATATTCGACCGGGAGCACATTCCTGTCTGTCCTTGAACGCGACGCGCTGCACCTAGCCGGTGCGGCAAAGCCCGAGTGGATCACGTGCGAGCCGACGCTGGCTAGGACACCCGGAACAGCGATAACCCTTGACGCTTTTTCGCAGTTGACGGGGTCGTTGCCGCTCGACTAGCGTGACGCCAGGTCGCGCGCCGGACGGTACCGGCCGCACAGGTACCGGCTATCGGGTTGAGCCGTTCCAGGCCCTCGCTGACACTACTGGGAACAATCGCAGCGGAGTGAGTGCGAGGACGAACGACATGACGAGCACGCGAATGATAGGGAATCCGAAGTACTGGTTCGTGGCAACGGCGGCCCTCGGGCTCTTCATGATGGGCTGCCAGAGCGGCGGCGTGGGCGACCCCTGCGTCCCCGAGGACGAGTACCAGACCGAATTCGGCGGCTACTCGGTAAAGGAAGTCAACATCGAGAGTCGCTCGTTCCAGTGTACGACGCGCGTCTGTCTGGTGAATCACTTCCAGGGCCGCGTCACCTGCCCCTACGGGCAGACGAGCGCCGACATCGCGCAGTATCCGGACGCGAAGAACCCGCATCGCTGCCGCATCCCCGGCACCGACGGTTCCGACAAGAACGACGTCATCAAGGCGCCGGTCAAGGCGCAGCTCGCCGGCTCCGCCGCACAGGGCGGGCGCCGCGCGGACGACACGGTCTACTGCTCCTGTCGCTGCAACGGCCCGGACCAGAACGCGCGTTACTGCCAGTGCCCGAGCGGCTACGAGTGCACCAAACTGGTGCAGGATCTCGGTTCCGGCCTCGGCAGCACCCAGCTCGCCGGCTCGTACTGCGTGCGCAACGGCACCAAGTACAATCCGGACGTGGCCACAGGCCCGACCTGTCAGTTTGGCGACTCCAAGGACAGCGCGCAGTACTGCGGCAACGACGGGAAGAACCCGTAGCGCCGCTCCGCCAGGCCTGAAGCCGGAAGGTCCGCGTCGCTCGCGGCCGCACGCTTGACTACACTCGTCGCGTGGACGGTCGTAGTGAAGCTGGCGCGCGCGCCGAGCGCGCGGTCGCGCGGTATCTCGAGGAACGCGGCTACGACATCGTCGCCATGAACCTGCGCGTGGGGCGGCTGGAGCTCGACGTAGTGGCACGGCAGGGCGGCTTGATCGTCGTGGTCGAGGTGCGGACCCGCGGCAGCGGATCGTGGACCAGCGGCTTCGGCAGCATCGACGGCAAGAAGAAGCAGCGCGTCCGCCGCGCAGGCGAGCGCCTGTGGCAGCGGCGCTATCGCCACGACCCCAGCGCCGAGCGCCTGCGCTTCGACGCGGCGAGCGTGCGATTCGAACACGGGCGCGCGATCGTCGAGTACGCGGCCGCGGCGTTCTAGCCCCGCGATTCTCTTGAATCGAGAGGCTAGGCGACCGCGGAGCGGTCGAGGGGGAGGCTCGGCGAAGCCGAGGGGGCGCTGCTGCGCCCCCAACAAACGGTCCTAGTCCCGCGTTGCGCGGCGCAGCCGCGCGTGCGAAGCACCCATCGCTTCG
>Ga0114931_10000605_pt1 | contig 43984 bp, 36 predicted proteins | sample 2SBtaG_FD_89579 | JGI IMG/M metagenome (GOLD analysis project Ga0114931, IMG submission 89579) | Deep subsurface microbial communities from Kolumbo volcano to uncover new lineages of life (NeLLi) - 2SBTROV14_V59a metaG | ecosystem: Environmental > Aquatic > Marine > Volcanic | place: Kolumbo... | reverse complement strand
TGCCCGAGCTGCTGCTGAGTCAACTCAGGGCGTCGGCGCCACCCCTGCGGGAGTGATGGGCCAGGGAGCCCGAGCCGGTCGGCGAGCCGACCGATGAGCCACGCGCGGAAGGATGCGCACCAGCGGGCGCGCATCCCTCCGTTCGCTGGAACCGGCGGCTACGTTCCCGTAGCGAACGAGAAGCTCATGATCAGGGAGTCCTCGAACATCTTGCTGTCGACGCTCGAGCCCGGGATCGGTCCTGCGGGACCGAACATGGGGCCGGAGATCGAGGTCTCGAAGACGTGGTAGTACGCCAGATTCACGTTCACGCCGTCGAAGGGCATGAAGCCGAGGCCGAGCGTGAGATGATTCTGCATGATCGCCGGTGCGGGCACATTGAACATCGACAGCCCGTCGGGCACCGGGTTCTGGCTGTAGTTCCATCCGCCGCGGAGCGAGAATCGGTCGGTGGGCGAGAACTGGAGGCCGGTGGCCAGCACCCAGATGTCATCCCACCCGAAGCCCTTCACCGCACCGGTCTGGTCGAACCCTTGCTCATCGAAGCCGGCCGTGCTGGAGTACGTGATGTACTTCGCGTCGGCCGTCCACAGCAACCGGTCGGTGTCGACGGCGATACCGCCGATGTAGACCGCGGGCACGTCCATCGCGAAGGTGAAGCTCCGCGCCTGCCCGAAGTTCGGCAGGTTCGGGTTCTCATACACCGAGTGGTACTCGAAGTCCTGGAACCACTGCGGGCTGCTGTACGAGAGTCCGAGGTTGACGTGCTCCGTGGCGTTGACGATGAGACCCGCCTGGAAGCCGAAGCCGAACGCGCCGTCGGTCGCCGTTGCGCGCGAATAGAACGCCCGGTCGTCCTGGGTCATCGGCACGCCGTCGGGGCCCGGGTCGAAGGCGGGCGACGCGGTGGGCATCGGATCCACCGCCAGCGAGGCCCAGTCCACGTTGAGCGCGAAGCCCAGCGTAAGCTTCTCGCTCGCCTTGAACGCCAGGGCGGGCGAGACCTTCATGAGCCCGAAGTTGCTGAAGACCTGCCCGAAGCCCATCGGCCGGGGCGCGAGGATCGGGTTGCTGTTGTCCTGGGCGTAGTCGACGCCGAAGCCCCCGATGCCCAGGCCACCGACGCCGACGGTGAGCTTGTCGTTCACCGACGTCGCCCACGCGAACGCCGGCACGGGCACGAACTCGCTCTTGCTGCGCGTCGCTCCGCCGCCGAATCCCGTGATCCGACTCGAGACCGTCCGGTCAGCCTTGAAGAGCTCCATGCTCAGCGCCACACGTGTGCCTTCTCCGTCGAGCAGGCCGGCGGGGTTGAGGTAGAACGCGCCCAGTAGGTCCGCGTTGCTGGCCACACCCGCGCCGCCCATGGCGGAGTTCACGGCGCCCACGCCGTGCAGGAAGTGGCCGTCCGTGGCGTGGAGAGGGGCCGCCATGAGAAGGAGCAGCACGAACGGGGCCGCCGCACGTACGCTCATTCCGGTTTTCATCTTTGCCTCCTGTCAGGGCGGACCGTTGTCCGCCCCGGGTCTGGGTCGAATGAAAGGATGCGCCGGAGAGCCTGGTTCAACTCGGCCTCCAACGCGGCGGCGTCCGACCCGCCTGCGGGCGCCTCAAGCAGGGTCCCGCTTCCTCCCCCGGGGGGGATGTCGAAGCGGGCCCGGTAGGCCGCCAACCTCTCGGGGGCGCGGGACTCCAGAAGGAGCTCCCCGCACCGGGTGGCGGCGCGGTCGCTGGCGCGGGATGCCTGATAGCGATCCCGGAATCGCTTCTCGAAGGGAGCGAACGCCTCGCGTACCGCCGTAAAACAGATCTCCCGCACCAACGAAGAGAGCGCAGCGGACACCACCTCACCGGGTTCGCCTCGGGGCAGCCCGACGGCGGCGATGTTCCCCTGGCCCGTGGCCCGGTTGCCGGGCACGAAACGACCTTCCGCGCCGAGCGCCGGCACCGGCATGACGACGGCGCCCTTCAGTCCCTCGCGCCGCAGGAAGTCCGACAGGAGCGGGACGTACTCGCGGCGCCACGTCGTCGCCAGCCGCTCGAGAAGCGCGCGACGGGCCTCACGCGTCCGCTGCCGCCGCGGCGCGACCTCGGCACGCCATTCCGTGCGCAGGGCGTCGACGAAGTCGCCGAGCGTGGCGCGCTCGGCGCGCCCCTCGAGCACGGCCGCCACCGCCGCCGCACCGAAGCGCGTGTGGAGCCCGCGCGGGGTGGGCGTGCCGTCGGGCTGATCCGCCACGGCGCGGAGCGCGTCGAGCGCGTCGGTGGTGGATGCGCCCTCGAAGTAGAGCGGTACGAAGTGGAGGACCTCGAAGGCCTCGTCGGCCTGGAACGCGCCGAGGAACCGCCCGCGCTCTCGCTGCAGCGATGTCGGGCGCTTGCCGCGGGCTTCGCGGTCGCGCCCCACGGCGATTGCGTACGCAGGGTCGTACAGCGGCATGGGGCCGAAGCCGTAAAACCCGACCACGGCCAGCCCGTGGAACCTGAGGTCGGCGAACGGCTCGTCGACGAACGTCCAGCCGGCCCCCACCTCCGACTGCGCGGCAAGGGGCGCCGGCGCCGGAACGCACCACAGGGCCAGCGAGATCACGAACGTCGTAACCGCGAAGGGGGCTCGGCCGGCCCCTGCGGCCCCGGTCCCGCTCTCGATGGCCCCGTGCACTACGGCCTCCGATCAGATTCAGATGAAGACGACCTGGGCTCCCTCGGCCTTCTCCCAGAAATCCATCGCCGTGATGACCTCATGAATCTGGTCAACCAGGTCCTCTTTCTCCAGTCCGAACATCTCCATCGCGAGTTGGCAGCCGTACAGCTCGGCGCCCGCGTCGTCGAGGGTCTCGAGCATCTCGCGCACGTCGGGGATGTCCAACCGGGCGATCTTCCTCTTCATCATCTTCGTCCCGAGCGCCTCCATGCCCGGCAGTCCCATGATGGAGTGGGGCATCGGGCTCGACGGGTTGCCGAGCAGCCCGGCGTGGAGATGGTCCACCTTCTTCTTCGTCACGACGTCCAGGCCCCAGAAGGTGAAGAAGATCATGGCGTCGATGCCCATCATCCGGGCGGCGTTGGCCATGATCAGGCCCGGGTACGCCATGTCGAGGCTACCCTTCGAGCAGATGATCGCGACCTTGCGCGCGACCTCCTTCTCCTCGGGCTGCGACGTCTCGGGAGCCGGGGCGTCGTCGAGTCCGACGCCGCCGGCGGTGGCCGGATCCTTCGTTGCGGTGGTCATCAGATGCACCCTTTCGGCTTGCTCAGACCGGCGATCTTGGCGGCGAGGATGCCCGGGCCCTTGGGAAAGAGCTGGTACATCTCCTTCGTGGGAATCCCGGTCTGCTTGATGATTCTACGGACGGTCGGCGACTGTCCGGTGGTGGCGTAGTCCCGGCGGCAGAAGTCGATGACCTCCCAGTGCCGCTCCGTCATGGGGTCGATGCCGGCGTCGCGCGCGATCTCCGATGCGATCTCCGGCGTCCACTGGTCCGGGTTGAGCAGGAAGCCCTGCTCGTCGACCTCGACGGACTCAGCCGTCAGCGTCGTGGTGCTCATGGTTCCTCCTCCTCCATCCTGCATGGTTCCACGTGAGATCGGATGTGCCCTACACGGCGGCGGCAACCGCCTCGGCAGCGCCGCTGCCGTTGCCCCTCTGCGCGCCCAGCTCCCGCAGCACGGTGAGCAGCAGCGCCATTCCACGGCGAACCTCCGGATCGCGCATCGCCCGCAGCAGGCCGAGCTTACGGTCCGGCGGATCGCCGGTTTCCTTGAGCGCCAGCGCCGCGCGGTCCGCCACGGCCATGACCTCCGGCTGCGTCAGGTTCCTCACGGTCTGGAGGATGCTGACGACATTGTCGCCGAGGAGTCGCACGTCGTCTTCATCGAACGAGGTGGCCACGCGCTCGATCACGGCGAGGCCCTCGCGGGCGAACGCGAGCGCGCCGCGCTGGTCCAACTCGTCGAGCTTGCGGCTCAGCGCGTGCGACGCGCCCCGGACCATCGGCCAGAGATCCTCGCGCAGCTCCGCCACGCCCTCCACGCGCCGCTCCAGAGCGTCCACCGCGCCCTCGATGTGCTCGAGCTTGCGGTTCATCTCCCTCAGCAACACCAGGGTTTCCGCGTCTTCCTGCGCCTCGGGCAGGTTCATCACTTCGGTGACGTTCATGATCAGCTCCACTTGCCCAGCATGGTCATCTGCGAGTCGACGAACGGAAGCTCCTTGCCGGCCAGAAGCTGGTTCCAGTAGACCCAGCGGAAGGCCATCTTGCCCCAATGGTTCGCCTCGCTCTCCTTCAGCAGGCTGAGCGGGCCCACCCCGGGAAGCGGAAAGCGGCCGGGGAGCGGCTCGACGTCGTAGTTGAAGTCGATGAGCACGGCCCTGTCGAAGCCGGTCTCGACGAAGCAGTTCGCGTGACCGTCGAAGTCGGCGCACAGCCTGCGGCCGTCGATGGCCCGCAGGATGTTCTTCTCCAGGATCTCGCCCTGGAAGTGCGCCACCGACCCGGCCTTGGACGACGGCAGGTTCGTGGCGTCGCCGAGCACGAAGATGTTCTTCCAACCCTCGGAGCGGAGCGTGTTCCTGTCCGTGGGGATGAACGCCAGCTCGTCGCCCATCCCCGACCGCTCGATGGCCTCGCTTCCCATGTTCGTGGGAATGCTGACCAGGAGATCGTAGAGCAGCTCGCGCCCGTCCCAGCTCGACAGGATCCTGCGCTCGCCGTCCACCTCGCTGGCCGCGAACTCGGTCTCGACCTTCACGCCCTTCTTCTCGAGGAGGCCGCCGAGCATCGCCGACGCCCTCGGCTTGGTAAAGGCTCCGTCGAGCGGCGTGGCGTAGACGATCTCGACCTGATCGCGGACGCCTTTCTGGCGGAAGTACCAGTCGGACAGGAAGAGGAACTCGAGCGGAGCGACCGGGCACTTGATCGGCATCTCGGCCACGTTCAGGACCAGGCGCCCGCGCTCGAAGCGCTCCATGGCGTAGAAGAGCTGCCTGGCTCCCTCGAGCGTATAGAAGTCGAAGGTGTTCCTGCCCCAGCCCGGGCCGGTGAGCCCCTCGACCTCCGACGGCACGATCCGGCTGCCCGTCGCGATGATCAGGTAGTCGTAGTCGAGCGCCGAGCCGTCGGCGAGCCGCACCTGATTGTCGTCCGGCGCGATGACGTCGATTCCGGACAGCACGAGGTCCACCCCTGCCGGGATATAGCGTGCCCGCGGCTTCACGACGTCCCTCGGGCGGTAGATTCCGAAGGGGATGAAGAGGAGTCCGGGCTGGTAGATGTGCTGGGCGTCCTGGTCTACCACGGTGATGGACCACTCGTCAGGATCGAGAAGACGGCGCAGCTTGGCCGACATCATCGTGCCCGCCGTGCCTCCTCCGAGAATCACCAGTCCTTTCATGGTCGTTTCCCCGGTCGGTCGCGGAGGACCATCCTCCGCGCGTTCTACCCTCTCGAAGGTGCAATCCCGGTGCCAGAACGTGACGGTCGAGTCAACGAACCATGAAACAATGACTTAGGCGCATCAGCCCGGACGGCGCCCGGATCGTGAGGGCCGGTCGTGAAACGAGATGTTGCAACGTGTTGCAACATCTGAAACGTCCCGTTCAACTCGACGGAGGAAGGTGCGGGCGGCGGGTCGGGTGGAGGCAGGCCCGTGCGGCCGGGGCGGAGGGGCTCCTACAGGTGATGCTCCTTCATCTTCCGCCAGAGCGTGGTTCGGCTCATGCCGAGGAGCTTCGCGGCGTCCGCCCTCCGATAGTGGGCCTTCGCGAGGGCTTCGCGGATCCTGCGCACCTCGTCCGGCTCGCTCGCGTTCGTGTCCGGGCCCCCGGGTTCGGCATGTGGCACGGACAGCGCGGAGTCCGGAGCCCGCGGTGCGGAGTGCGCCCCTCCCGCGGGCGCCTGGCCCACCTCCGCGGGTAGATCCGCGACATGGATGGTCTGTCCCTCGCAAACGGTCGTGGCGTACTCCAGGGCGCTCTCGAGCTCGCGCACGTTTCCCGGCCAGGGGTAGGTCAGGAGCGCCCGGCTCGCCGAGGGGGCCAGCCTGAGCGAGCGGCCGCGGTCTCGCCCGATCTTCTGGAGCAGGTGCCGGATGAGAAGCTCGAGGTCCTGCCGGCGCTCGCGGAGCGGGGGGATGTGGATGGGAACGACGCGCAGACGGTAGTAGAGGTCCTCGCGGAAGCGCCGCTCCGCCACCGCCTGGACAAGGTTGACGTGCGTGGCGGCGATGACGCGGACGTCGACGTGACGGGTCGTCGCGTCGCCGACCCGCTCGATCGTGTGCTCCTGGAGAAAGCGCAGGAGCTTGGCCTGGAGTCCGAGCGCCAGGTCGCCGATCTCGTCGAGGAAGAGCGTGCCGCCCTCGGCCAGCTCGAAGCGCCCGGGCCGATCCCGGATCGCACCGGTGAACGCTCCCTTCACGTGGCCGAACAGCTCGCTCTCGAGCAGCTCCGAGGGAATCGCCGCGCAGTTGACGGCGACGAACGGTCCATCCTTGCGGTGCGACGTGCCGTGCAGCGCCCGGGCGACGAGCTCCTTGCCGGTGCCGCTCTCGCCGGTGATCAGCACGGTGGAGTCGTTGTCGCGCAGCAGCTCGATGACGCGGAAGATCCGCTGCATCTCGGGAGAGCGCGCCACGATCCCGCGAAACGAGGGTACCGAGCCGTGGCGCGACTCGGACCGGAGCATCAGGACGTACCGGCCCGCGCCACCGCCGCACGTCTCGGTGGGGTCCACGGGCCCCACGCTCAGTGACACCGGTTCCGACTTTCCGTCGGGGTGCGCGAGGAGCGCGCGCCACCCCTCGTGCCGCTCGCCCGCCTTGAGGGCGACGCGAAACGTGCTGTCGGGCGCGAACAACTCACTGCCCAGGAGGTCCTCGATCCGGGTGCCGGGAAGCTGCTCGCCGGAGATTCCCACCATCTCCGGAAGGTCGGCGCCGTGGGCCACCACCCGGAAGCTCTCGTCCGCGATGATGTACAGGCGCCCGAGCCCCCGCAGCAGGGTATCGACTTCGGGCGGCGGTCCGTGGCGCCGGAGACTCTTCGCCTCCGCAGGCCGCACGACCTCGAGCGCGCCCGTGATCTCTCCCCGGCCGTTGCGGAACACGCGGCCGGACTTGAAGACGGAGACCTCCGTCCCGTCGGCGCGGAAGAGGCTCAGCGGCACGTCGTGCACCACCCCGTGACGGAAGACGCCGCACCCTTTAAGGCACTCCTCGCACCGGTTCAGCGTCAGACATGATCGCCCGAGCACCTCGTCGGGCGTAAACCCCGTGAGCCGCGCCATGGCGGGGCTCATCCGCACCACGTTGCGCTCGGCATCGACCTGGAAGTAGGCCAGGTCGGCCAGCTCCGCCAGCACGTCGACGTCCTCGGGAACGTCGACGGCCGCCGGAGCGTCGACGTCCTGGGCGCGGCCGGGGCTTTCCGGCATCTTGCGTTCCTCCTTGAAACGTTGTTGCAACGTTGCGTTGCACACCTCGAAGTTGGCGTTCGGGCGCGACGCGCGGAGTCGGGAAGATGCCGCCGGCGCGTGTGGGGGTTTCTCCGGCCTTGCGATCCGGCGGCCCCGTGCGCCGGCCGGGGCGGCCGGCGTGGCCGCTGGCGAGCGGACTTCCATGCGTATATATAGATACTCAGATATAGTGATGGATTCGAGGACGTGGCGGAAGGTCGCAGGGCGCCCGGCCGGGCGCGCTTCTTCAGATCGGAGGAAGTTCATGCGGAACGTTCGACGGCGGGGATGTGCGAAGGATCGGATTCGCCGGGCACGGCGGGTGCGGGTCGGCCCGTCCGGCCCGTGGGCGGCGCTGGCGCTTGCGGCGCTTCTTGCCCCGCCGGGGCACGCGGCCGCCCAGCAGGCCCGACTCCGGGGGACGGTCACGGATTCCCTCGGTAGGCGGGGGGTGGAGGGCGCCGACGTCGTCGTCCTGGACAGGGTCGGGAGCGTGGTGTGCCGGGGCATCACCGACGCTGAGGGCCGCTTCGTGATCGGGTGTCCGGCCCGCGCCGCTCAGCGCCTGCGGATCTCGCGTCTGGGGTATCAGGGAAGGATTGTGCCGCTCCGCCGGCAGGAAGAACGGCGGGCCGGGCTCTCGATCGCGTTGGCGCCCGGCGCCGAACGTCTGGACCCGCTCGTGGTCACGGCGGACCGCGCGGAGCGCGCGCTCGGCTCCGCGGCGTCGGCCGTATCGGTGGTCTCCGGCGCGGAGCTGCGCGCGAAGGGATCGACCGAGCTGGCGGCGGGGTTGGAGAACGTTCCGGGCCTGAGCTTCACCCGCGCGTCGGGAAGCAGCTTCAACATGTCGGCCCGGGGCTTCAACTCGAGCGCCTCGCGCCGCCTGCTTCTGCTGGTCGACGGCCGGCGCGCTTCGACCTCGAACGTGCTCGGCTTCGTCGGATGGGACGGCCTGCCGTTCAGCCTGCGTGAGGTCGAGCGGGTGGAGGTCCTCAAGGGACCGGGCTCCACGCTGTACGGCGCCAACGCGCACTCGGGGTTGGTCCAGATCGTCACCCGCGACCCGCGCGAGCTGCAGGGCACGGTCGTCGACCTCTCGGCGGGGGAGCGCTCCACGGTTTCCACCGACATCGTGCACGGCGCCACGGCGGGTCCGGCGGCGTACTCCGTCTCGGCCGGCTACCTCCGGGCCGACGAGTGGCCGCTCGGCGCCGATACCCGCTTTCTCGCGGGCGGCAACGTGATTCCCTACACGGAATCGGTGCGCCCGTCCTCGACGCGGAGGCGCCTGCGCGCGAACGTCGTGGTGGCCACGCCGCTCGGATCCGGGCGCCTCCGGGTCTCGTCGGGCTTCAGCGCGCGCGACGGGGTCTGGGTGACCGGGGCGGGGCGGGTCCAGCAGGACGGCGACCGGTACACGTACGCCGCGGCGCGCTTCACCGGCCCGCGCTGGACGGTGCTGGCCGACGCCAACTGGAACGATTCGGGCACGTGGGTGCTGCTCCGAAACGGCCAGAAGTTCTACGAGATCTCGCGCGACGCCGGCGCGCACGTTCACCGCAGGATCGCGCTCGGCGGCCGGGGCCACCTGATCCTGGGCGGCGAGTACCGGTACGTCCGCGCCGACACCCGCGGCGTGACCTTTCCGGGCGTACGCACCCAGAACCTGTACGGTGCGTTCGGCCAGGCGGAGGTCGCGCTGGCGCCGGGGCTGGACGCTACGCTCGGCGCGCGCGTCGACCACCATCCCCAGAGCGGGTGGCACTTCTCGCCCAAGGTGGGGCTCGTGGCGGAGCCGGCGCCGAACCAGAGCCTCTACGCGTCGTACAGCGAGGGGTACCAGAACCCCAGCCTGGTCGAGCTCTTCATCCACCTGGCCATCCCCCAGCCTCAGGGCCCCACGATCCTGATCCGGGGAAACGAGGAGCTGAAGCCGGAGCGGCTGAGGGCCTACGAGGTGGGGTACAGGGGATCACTCCGAGGCGTGGCGCGTCTGAGCGTGGACGCGTTCCGGCAGGAGCTCGACCGGTTCGTGAGCGACCTCGTGCCCGTCGCACCCGATCCGCCGACGCTCTCGTACCGCCAGTCGGGCGAGAGCACGGCCCGGGGCGTCGACGTGACGGTGACCGGCTTCGTGGGGCCTCGGCTCCGGGCGGACGCGGGCTACGCGTACGTGCGCATCACCGGAACGGGCGAGCCGCCCAACGTGCCGGGCCACCGCGCCTCTGCCGGCCTCCGCTACGACGGCGTCCAGGGGTGGTTCGTGAGGGGCGAGGTGAGCTACGTGGCGGGCTTCTCATGGCAGGCCGGTCAGCTTCTGGCCGACATTCCCGCGTACACGCTCGTGGGCGCCGCGCTCGGCTACGCGCCGCCCGGTCGGCGTTGGTCGCTGTCGCTGCGCGGCAGGAACCTGCTGGACCGCGATCACATCGAGATGGCGGGCGGCTCCCTCCTGGGGCGCCGGCTGAGCGTGGGCGCGTCCGTGCGTTTCTGAGCCGTGTCCGCCGCGGCGTGCGGCCCGGCGCCCCGCGCTCGTACGGAGCCGCCGCCGGGGTGGCCCGCCCTGCCGTGCGGGAACCGTCCGCATCGTGCCGCATGTTTGCATATATGGCGATAACCTAATATTAGTCGATCTCGGATCCTCAACGTGACCCGAACCCACATACCTCCATGGACATCAGCTTGCCGAAGATCCCCCCCGGGACCCTCAACAAGTCGGCCGAGGTCATCAAGTGTCTTGGCCATCCCCTCCGACTCCGGCTTCTCGAAGCCCTCGAGTTCGGAGAGCAGACGGTCTCCGAGCTCCAGGAGTTCGCGGGCGTGAGTCAGGCGGCAGTCTCTCAGCAGCTCGGCATCCTGCGGGGCCGGGGGATCGTGGACTCGCGCCGTGACGGAATCCACGTCCGCTACTGGATCACGGAACCCAAGGTGTCGAGCATTCTCGCGTGCGTCCGCGAGTGCTCCGGCGAGGAGAGCGTATACGATGAGCGGTAGGGTCCCGCGCGCAGCGTCCACCCTCGGGGGCGTGCTGTGCGCACCGCGGCGGCATGCGATCCTTGACGTGCCGGTGCGTGGCCCCGTATTGATATGCGAAAATTACGATAAGCAGATAGTGTATTGTTTCCGTCGAGCGTCTTCCGCCCCTCCGCGGGCGGTTCTCATCCGCCACATCCTGGAGCTGACATGACCGCACCCAACCCGGACCGGACGCTCGACTGCAAGGGCATGCTCTGCCCGCTTCCCATCGTCAAGGTCGCCAAGGGCATCAAGGAGATCGACGTCGGGCAGATCCTCCTGCTTCTTGCCACCGACCCCGGCTCCCGGCCGGACATGGCCGCGTGGAGCAAGCGGACCGGCAACGAGATCGTCCACCAGGACGCGGAGGGCGACGTCTTCCGGTTCTGGGTCCGGCGCACCAGGTGAGGCGGCGCCCGTGTGCGATGTGATCTACGTTCAGACGCACGGCGTCGACGAGCCCAGGCGGTCCGCCACCCCGATCTACCTTGCCTCGACGGCCGCCGCCATGGAGTGCGAGGTGGGCATCTACTTTACCATCGACGGTCCCACCCTCCTGAAGAAGGGCGTTGCCGAGGAGCTGATCGTGCCGAAGCACGACGGGCAGGGCGCGCCCCTGATCACCTTCATCCGGCAGGCGCTGGATCTGGGGGTGACCTTCTACATCTGCCAGCCGAGCCTCGACCTCCACGGCCTGACGCAGGACGACCTCATCGACGAGGTCGAGATGATCGGAGGCGCGGCCTTCAACGACATGGCGATGGACGCGGATCAGGTGATCTGTTTCTGACGGGTCCGCCCGTCTGTTCTATAGATACATCTAGATACATCGATACGACGGCGGGTTCGCCCTGCGCGTGGTGCGCGGCGGGGGGCTCGCGGGGGGCCCCTTTCGCGGAGGGGGGCTGACGATCCGGGGAGCCGGGATGCCATGACGCTTGCGGCCCATACGTACACGGAGGTCCCGTACGAGGAGAAGTTGCGCCTCTTCGACGAGATGCGGGCCGACCCGCGGTACGAGGATTACCTGTACGGGTGCTACGAGTGCGGCATCTGCGTGGCGGCGTGCCCTTCGGCTCGCTTCTACGACTTCTCGCCGAGGAAGATCACCCAGGCGCACGCGCGCCAGGACGTGGAGCTCGTCTTCGAGCAGCTCAACGACGACGTCTGGAACTGCTCGCAGTGCTTTTCCTGCACCCGCTGCCCCCGGGGCAACAACCCCGGTGGCCTGATCACGGTCATGCGGGAGGTGGCGGTCGGCAACGGTCTGGGCACGGCGCGCGACGCCCTCGAGGGCTACGGTCGGGTGGTCTACAAGATCATGGGCACGGGCACGCAGGTCTCGCCGGACATGCTCCAGCCGAACGCCTTCCCGGATTGGGGCCCCCACGTCAAGGAAATCAGCGACCATCTGGAAACGTGGCGGCGCGCGCTACAGCCCGAGACCCTTCACACGACCACGACCGCGTGGGAGGTGGACGATCGTACCGTGGCCGAGCTCTACTACATCTGGTACGCCACCGGCGTCATGGAGATGATCGAGGAGGTCGACGAAGGCCTCCACGAGATTCTTGAGGACGTCATGGAAGAGGTGCTGGAAGAGGCCGGTTTCGACGACTTGTAGTCCCCATCAGGAGCAGCCCCATGTCCGGAATACCCCTGCCCATCGTTCAGGAGCGCCTCGAGCGCCGCAGGCCCGCCGAGCCTCCGACGGAGGACATCCGGGAGAAGGTCTTCGAGCTGGAAGCGGCCGGAGAGTGGATCGTGCACCGGGTGCCGGAGCCGTACACGGAGGTGACCACCAAGTACGGGCGGATCAAGAAGATTCCCCACGAGGGGCTCTGGCACCACAAGTCGTGCGGCCAGTGCGGGCACATCCCGGGCTACTCCACCTCGATCTTCTGGCTCATGCGCCACCTGGGCTTCGAGTACGAAGACCCGAAGGATCAGACGTCGTGCACCGCCTGGAACTACTACGCCTCTGCCACCTCGAACTCGGCGGCCCAGGCGGCGGTGGCGCTGCGCAACTTCGGGGCGGCCTACCAGTCCGAGCATTTTCCGCTCATCCACTGCGGCACCTCGTACGGGCATTACAAGGATGTGCGCGAGGAGCTCGTGCACCACGCCGAGCTGCGCGCCAAGGTCCGCAAGATCATGGACCATCTGGGGCGGCCCTTCGTCATGCCCGAGGAGATCGTGCACTACTCCGAGTGGGTGTACGCGATGCGCAACGAGTTCGCGGCGCGGCAGGTCCTCGACCTCTCGGAGGTGACGGTCACGGTCCATCCGGCGTGCCACTACCACAAGCTTATCGTCGAGGACGCGATCTACGACCCCGACATCTACGGGGGCCAGCGCACGGCGGTCGTGACCGCGGTGGCCAAGGCGCTCGGCGCGACGGTGGCGGACTACTCGACGTGGTTCGACTGCTGTGGCTTCGGCTTCCGCCACATCCTGGTGCAGCGCGACTTCACCCGTTCGTTCGCCACGCAGCGCAAGATCGAAGTGATGGTCGAGGAGGCGAACCCGGACGTGGTGCTGACCCACGACACCGGGTGCGTGACCACGCTCGACCAGAGTCAGTTCTCCGCGCGGGCGCACGAGCGCAAGGTGGGCGTGCCGGTGATGTCGGAGGCGCAGTTCGCCGCGCTGGCCATGGGCGCGCACCCCTACAAGGTGTGCCAGCTCCACTGGCACAACACGGAGAGCCGGCCGCTGCTCGAGAAGATGGGCATCGACTGGAAGGAGAGGTGGGCCGAGTTCGAGGAGGAGGTGAGCATGCTCGAAGCCGGCGAGAAGGACTTTCTGACCTGGGACGACGCGGATCGCACGGCCACGGCCGCATCCGCGGGCGTCTAGCACTGGCGTCTAACACACCGAGGGAGATCGAACCTTGAGCGACGCGGTTCTGGTCATCGGAGGAGGTCCTGCCGGCCTGGAGGCCGCGCGGAGCGTGGCGGACCTCGGCACGCAGGTGATTCTCGTCGAGAAGCGCAACCGGCTCGGCGGCACGCCGGACGAGGCGGGCTACGCCGCGCTGACCCCGAACTTCGAGCCCACGCAGGAGGCGCTCGACCGGATGCGGGCGCGCGTCGTCGACCGCCCGGAGGTTACGCTGCGCCTGGGTTCCTCGGTGGTCGAGGCGTCCGGTGAAGCGGGCGCCTTCGAGGTCACGCTGGAGGACGCCGGCGGAGGGCGGAGCACGGTCGAGGCGGGCGCCGTGATCATGGCCACCGGCTTCCAGCACTTCGACCCCGGCCGCGAGACTCAGATGTACGGGTACTACGAGTTTCCGGACGTGATCACGCTGGTCGACGCCGAGAAGATGCTCAGCGAGCACCACTTCGTGCGGCCGTCGAACGGAGAGGAGCCGAAGAGCGTGGCCTTCATCCAGTGCGTCGGCTCGCGGGACCGCCGCCTGGGCAACGAGTACTGCTCGAAGGTCTGCTGCGGGATCTCCTCGAAGCAGGCCATCGAGATCCGCAGGATCCTGCCCGACGCCAGGGTCTACATCTTCTACATCGACATGCGGATGTACGGCTACTGGGAGAACCAGATCTACTGGCCGGCGCAGGAGGAGTACCACGTCAATTACGTCCGTGGAATCGTCACCGAGATCGTCGAGAAGGGTGGCCGCCTGCTGATGAAGGGCGAGGACACCACGATGGGTCGCCCGCTCGAGGTGCCGATGGACGTCATCATCCTGGCGGTGGGCATGGAGCCCAGCCAGGAGACACGCAACGTGGCGTCGGTCTTCGGCGTGCCGCAGAACAAGTACGGTTTCGTCCACGTGCCCGGAGAGCCCATGGACGCGGTGAGCACCGGGGTTGCGGGCGTCTTCGTGGCCGGCGCGGCGGCGGGCCCGAAGGACCTGGAAGACTCCGTGAGCATGGCGGGCGCCGCCGCGGTCAAGGCGGTGTCGCTCGTGCGCCGCCAGGGCGCGGCGTGAGGCGGGGCCGCGCCGCGTGAATGCCGTAGCCCGCTCCGGGGCGGACGTGCCCGCGCTCGACGCGCCCAGCGCCGTCGAGTTCATGCGTGAGGCCCTCATCAAGATCTCCGAAGAGGAGATCTCGACGATCTCCGCGGAGCTCGAGGGCAAGCGCGCCCGCTTCGCGCCCCTGCTGGCGCGCGGCGCGCTCGAGGCGGCCGACGCGGAGCACCTGCGCCGGATCCTCCGGATGGTCTTCGCGACCCGGAAGCGGGCGGACGAGATCATCGGGTCCGTCGGCGCCGACGCCCTGCGCCCCGCGCTGCTCGACCTGGTCCACGGAAAGGCGGACACCGCGACGCGGTTCGCCGCCTTCGACGAGGCGCTCTCCGAGCTGAACGCGCCGGTGCGCCGAGACCTGGCGGGCGAGGTACTCCACTTCCACGACCCGGAGCGGTACTGGCTGTGGTCGCGTTGGATGTGGAACCCGCGCACCCGCACGGGCGCGCTGCCGCTGGTGCTCGTGAGCGACGAGGGGCTCGACGGCGCCGATGCGGGCGAGAGCTACCTGCGCGTCGGCGAGGCCATGAAGACCGTGCTCACGATGGCCGACGAGCTGGGCTTCCACCGTATGCGGGCCAGCCCGTTCGCCCTGGACGTGTACCTCGGCGGCGTCTACGGCGTCTACATGTACACGGTTACCCGGATGCGTATGACACAGGAGTTCAATCGCGTGATTCCGAAGCTTCCCGAGCTGCTCCGGCGCCTGTTCGGGGTCCATCGGCTGGAGGGCTGAGACGTTGGCCAACTTCATGGAGCGGGGCCTGGACAAGGTCCAGAGCGTCACCGAGGTCGAGAACGCCGTCGTCGAGGGAATCGACATCTCCGGCTACTGGAGCCGGATGCTCGACGAGCGCACGACGACGGCGCTTCCCACGGAGGCGCTGGACTGGATCACGGGCCTCGACGGCGGCCAGTCGCTGCGCAACTGCTACCAGTGCGCCAAGTGCGTCCCGGTCTGCCCCGTCCAGCAGGTCGGCGACTACGGGCCGTGGAAGATCTTCCGCAAGGTGCAGCGGGGCAGCAACCTCCTCGACGATCCCGACCTGTGGCTCTGCACGACGTGCGCGAACTGCCTCCGGGTGTGTCCCAAGGAGGTGAACATGCTCGAGATCATGCCGGCCGTGCGCGAGCAAGCGGTGCTGGAGGGCGCGATGCCCGACGAGCTGGGAGAGGCGTTCGCCAACCTCCAGAAGCGGGGCAACCCCCAGGGGGAATCACCCCGCAAGCGTGCGGCGTGGGCGAAGGACGCAGGAACCGAGGTGCCGGTGATCTCGGAGCTGGGCCGGCGCGTGGACGTGCTGCTCTACGTGTCGGACTACACGTCGTATCACCCGCGCGGGCACGACGCGGCACGGGCGATGGCGCGCGTGCTCAACGCGCTCGGCGTGGATTGGGCGATCCTGGGGCGCGAGGAACGGAGCGACGGAGATTCCGCGCGGGTCGCGGGCGAGCGCGGGCTCTTCGAGCTGCTGGCGGAGCAGAACATCGCCACCTTCGCCAAGTACGAGTTCGACCGGCTCGTGGTCATGGATCCGCACGCGTACAACGCCTTCAAGAACCACTATCCCGCGCTGGGCGGGGCGTACGACGTCCTCCACTACACGCAACTCCTGGCTCCCATGATCGAGCGCATGGAGTTCCGTGGCCGGGTGGAGCGGTCGGTGACCTTCCACGACCCCTGCTATCTGGGCCGGCACAACGGGGAGTTCGACGCCCCGAGAAAGCTGCTCGAGGCGATTCCGGGCGTGGAGCTCGTCGAGATGCCGCACTACCGGGCCAACGGGTACTGCTGCGGCGGTGGGGGGGGCGGAATGTGGCTGGACTCGCTGATGGACGAGCACGTGAGCGAACGCCTGAGCGAACGCCGCGTGCGCGAGGCGGTGGAAACGGGTGCGGCCACGCTGGCCGTGTGCTGTCCGTACGAGCCGTCCCGCTTCGAAGACGCCGTGAAGAGCACGGGGCACGATGGGGCGCTCGACGTGCTCGACATCATCGAACTGCTCGACCGGGCCATGCACCCCGCGGAGGCGTGAACGGATGAACATCGCAGTACTGCTGAAACAGGTACCCGACCTCGCCGAGGATCTCGAGATCGCGGACTCCGGAGATGCGCTGGACCCGGAGTACGTCACGTACGTCCTGAACGAGTTCGACGACTACGCCCTCGAGGAGGCGCTCCAGCTCAAGGAGGCCACGGGGGGCAGCGTCACCGCGATCTCGCTCGGCACCGAGGACGCCGAGGACGCGCTGTACACCGCCGTGGCGAAGGGCGCGGACGCGGCCGTCAAGGTCGGCGACTTCGAGGAGGAACCCCTCGACACCCACACCGCGGCCCGGATCCTGGCCTCGGTGCTCCGCGACCGCGGCTTCGACCTGATCCTGACGGGCGTGCAGGCCATCGATGACCTCGACGGATGGACCGCTCCGCTCGTGGCCACCTACCTCGGCATCCCCCACGTGAGCGTCGTGACGCATATCGCGCCGTCGGACGGCGGGGTCAAGGTGGACCAGGAGTACGCGGGCGGCCTCATGGCCGAGTTCGAGGTGTCGTTTCCGGCGGTGCTCGGGGTGCAGGCGGCGCGCGCGGTGCCCCGCTACGCCCCGGTGAGCAAGGTGCGCCAGGCGATGCAGACGACCGAGATCGAGGAGATCGGCGCGGAGCCCGAAGGTTCTTCGGGGATCACCGTCCGCAGGCTGTACGCGCCCGAGGCGGCCGGACACGCCGAGATGCTCGAGGGAGCCCCCGAGGCGGTGGCCGAGCGCCTCGCGTCGATTCTCAGGGAGCGCGGCCTGGTGGCCGGCTGAACCGCGAACCGCCGGAAGGCTGCCCGCGACGTCCCGCGCGGCCGCGCTTCCGCACGCTGGAGAGACCGCAATCATGAGTCAGGACATCTTCGCCCTCATCGAGCATCGCGCCGGGCAGATCAGCGACCCCTCGTTCGAGCTGCTGGGCATGGCCCGCCCGCTCGCCGGCGCCAGCGGAGGCGAGGTCGTCGCCCTCGTGCTGGGCCGGGACGTGGACGCGATCACCGCCCAGATGGGTGCGGCGGACCGGGTCATCGAGATCACCGGAGCGTCGGTCGAGAACTTCACGCCCACCGGGTACGTCGCGGCGCTGCGACCCCTCGTCGAGGAGCGCGCGCCCGCGCTCGTGCTCCTTCCGAACAGCGCGGTGGGCATGGATGTGGCGGGCGGGCTCTCCGCCGCGACGGGGCTGCCCCTGGTGGGATACGCCACGGACGTGCGCATGGAGGACGGCCGGCCGGTGGTCACCAGCCAGATCTACGCCGGAAAGCTGAATGCGGAGGCCGTGATGGACCGGACGCCCGGGCTCGTGACCGTGGTCGCGGGCGCGGCGCCCGCCGACGCGGGCCGGGCGGAGGGAAGCCCGCGGGTCGAGCGGCTCGAGGCACCCGCGGCGGACGCGCGGGTGCGCTTCCTGCGGCTGGTCATGCCCGAGGCGGCGGACGTCGACATCACCAAGGAGGAGATCCTCGTCGCGGTCGGGCGCGGCATCGGTGACGGCGACGACATCGAGGTCGTGGAAGAGCTGGCCGAGGCGCTCGGCGGCGCGGTGGCGTGCTCGCGGCCGGTCGTGGACGCCGGCTGGCTGCCGAAGGCGCGGCAGGTCGGCAAGTCCGGCCTCAAGGTCAAGCCGAAGCTCTACATCGCGGTGGGCATCAGCGGGGCGCCGGAGCACCTCGAGGGGATGCGCGACGCCGAGTTGATCGTGGCGATCAACTCCGACCCCAAAGCGCCCATCTTCTCGGTGGCGCACTACGGCGTCACGGAGGATCTGTTCGACGTGGTGCCGGCGCTGACCGAGCAGGTCGAGTCGGCCTGAGCCGGCGCGACCCGGCGGCGGCTCGCGACAGGAGCATCGTGCATGGATCAGACAGTCACACGCGAGGTCTTTCTCGGCTTCGGCACGGTTGCGAGGGTCGTCTTCTACGTGCTGGCGTTCCTGGCCACCGCGACGTTCCTGTGGGGGGTCTGGCTGAAGATCCGAAAGTACCGCCGGGGTCGGCGCGAGGCGCGGTTCGGGCACCTGCTGCGGCGGATCGCGGCGGGCTTCGGCCGCTCCTACGCCAACACCACGGTCGGCAAACGCCACCCCGGGATCGGCGTGACCCACGCGCTGATCATGTGGGGTTTCACGGCGCTCTTCTTCGGTACCGTGATCCTCACGATCGACGAGGACATCCTCGGAATCCTGATGCCGCGCTGGCAGTTCTTCCACGGCGCGTTCTACCTGGGGTATTCGGTCGTCCTCGACGTGCTCGGCGTGGGGTTCCTGGCCGGTCTGGCGGTGATGGCGGTGCGCAGGGGATTCGTGAGACCTCCGGCGCTGGACTACGGCCGCGTGGACCTGGAAGGCGCGGGCACGCGCAGGTCGGGCTTCGTGAGGGGCGACTGGATCTTCCTCGGGCTGCTGTTCGCCATCGGGGTTACGGGATACCTGCTCGAGGCTCTCCGGATCTCGGGAACGGGCTTTCCCGAGTTCGAGCGCTGGTCGCCGGTGGGATGGTGGCTCGCGGGCGTCCTCGACGGGGCGGGTTGGGGCGGTGCGCGGGCGTTGCAGGGGCACCAGGCGACGTGGTGGACGCACGGGATCCTGGCGCTGGCGTTCGTCGCGTACCTGCCATACTCGAAGGCGGTCCACATCGTTGCCGACATCGCCAACCTCGCCTTCAAGGACCCGGCCGCCGGCCGCCGGCTACCGAAAGCCGCGGGCAACGGCGCCGACCACCTCGGGCTGCGCGACCTCTCGGACTTCACGTGGAAGCAGTTCCTGGACTTCGACGCATGCACGAAATGCGGGCGGTGCCACGAGGTGTGTCCGGCGCGCACCGCGGGGGCCCCGCTCTCGCCGCGCGACCTGATCCTGGACCTGCGCCAGCACGCGGACGCCGCGCTGGCCTTCCTTTCGCCGGGCCACGAGGAACGGAGCGACCTCGCGTACGGCGATCCCGCCCGCCCGGTGGCCGGAGGGGTGATTTCGGCGGATACGCTGTGGTCGTGCACGACGTGCCTGGCGTGCGTCGAGATCTGTCCGGTCGGGGTGGAGCACGTGCCGACGATCGTGGGCATGCGGCGCCATCTCATGGAGGAGGGCGAGCTGGACCCCAACCTGCAGAGCGCGCTGATGGGTCTCGGCAAGCAGGGCAACTCCTTCGGAAAGTCGGCGCGGCAGCGCGCGCGGTGGACGAAGGAGCTCGACTTCCGCATCAAGGACGCGCGCAAGGAGCCCGTGGAGTACCTCTGGTTCGTGGGCGACTTCGCCTCGTTCGACGAGGGCGTCAAGGAGACGACGCGCCGGGTTGCGCGCGTGCTGCAGGCGGCCGGCGTGGACTTCGGGATCCTGTACGAGGGCGAGCGCAGCGCCGGCAACGACGCGCGCCGCGTGGGCGAGGAAGGGCTCTTCGAGATGCTCGTGGAGCACAACGTCGAGCAGCTTGCGGGCGCCGAGTTCCGCCGGATCGTGACGACGGATCCGCACTCGCTCAACACGCTGCGCAACGAGTACCCGGACTTCGGCGCCGCGTACGACGTCGTGCACTACACCGAGCTGCTGGTCGATCTCATCGAGGCCGGGCGCCTCGAGGTGACCCATCCGGTGGTGCGCAGGGTCACGTACCACGATCCGTGCTACCTGGCCCGCTACAACCGCGTGACCGAGGCGCCCCGCAGGCTGCTTGAGCTGCTCGGCGCCAACCTCATCGAGATGCCCCGCCACGGCATGGACTCGTTCTGCTGCGGTGCGGGCGGCGGACGGGTGTGGATGGACGACTCCGACCTCGAGGAGCGGCCCAGCGAGAACCGCATCCGTGAGGCCGTGGCGCTCGAAGGGATCACCGATTTCGTCGTGGCGTGCCCGAAGGACATGGCGATGTTCGCGGCGGCGGTGAAGTCGACCGGACACGAGGCGGTGCTGGCAGTGCGCGACGTCATCGAGCTCGTGATGGAGGCGACCGGGCTGGATCGGGCGGAAGACGCGGAGGACGTGGTGGGGGCCGGCGCGGCCGCGGCGCCCGCACCGGCCCAGGCGCCGGGCGGCGCCGCAGCCGGGGACGCGCGCGACGGCCCGGGCGCTGCGGGTGGGGTGCCGGCATGACCGTGGCGAGCCCGGAGGGGCCGTTGCGCACGATCGCGCTCGGGCTACTGCGGCGCGCCGAGGAGGTGCGCCGCGCCGAGGAGCAGTTCCTGGCCTTCGCGTGGCGGGAGGACGAACGCTCCGGAGAAGCGGACGCAGCCGCGGGCGAGGAGCTGACGCCGGTCGCGCTCAGGGCGCTCCACGTGGCGACGGAGGAGGCGTCGTTCCGGGTGCTGGCGCACCTGGTCGACGAGGGCGATGGGACGGTGCGGGCGCTGGCCGCCGTGCTCGGGGTGTCGCGGCTGGCCGCGGTCGACCGCATCAGCGCGCTCACGCAGGCCGGGCTGGCGGGGCGCGATCTGGAGAGCGACCGGGTCGGCGTCACGGCGCTGGGGCGGGGCGTCGTGGACCTCGTGCGCACGGTGGCGGAAGGGGGTGGCAAGGGGTGAGGTGTCCCTACTGCGCGCACGAAGGCCCGCGGATGGCGGTCCACGCGCACCTGGCCGAGGCCCACGCGGAGGAGGTCGAACTGGGCCACCACGAGGGACCCAACGACCCCTACTTCAGGATCGGGTGTCCGTTCTGCGATCAGGAGGCCGTGCAGAGCGTGAACCCGGGAGGGCGAGACCCGCGCTTTCTGGAGGAGTTTGCGCGCGAGGTGCGGTTGGTGGCGTTCGATCTGTTGCTTTACCACCTTCAGGCCGAGCACCCCGAACGCATCGGGTTGCCGTCGGACGCCGAGGTCCCGAGCGAGGGCAGCGCGGAAGGGCGAGGATGAGCGCCGGCGGTCGGCGCGGGCGATGCCGCCCGTCCCGGCCGGGCGGAGGGTCCGGCGAGTCGATCGGAAGGCTCTACGACATCGATGGAGGACATGAACCATGGCGTCGGTTAAAGGCTGCAACATCCCCGAGGACCGCCACTACTGGGTGGAGAAGCACGTGTGGGTGCAGCGCGAGGGAGATCGGGTGAAGGTCGGCATCACCGATGTGGCGCAGCATCTGGCCAAGAAGGTCGTGGCGGTGACGCCGAAGAAGGTCGGCAAGTCGATCAAGAAGGGAAAGAGCGTGGCCACGGTGGAGAGCGGCAAATGGGTGGGCCCCGTGCCCACGCCGGTGGCGGGCGAGATCGTGGAGGTCAACGGCGCGCTGTCCGGCGACCCTGAGCTGGTGAACCACGACCCGTACGAGGCGGGGTGGATCGTCAAGCTGCGTCCGTCGAGCTGGGACGAGGACATCGTCGACGCTCCCGGCGGCGCGGATGCCGTGGCCGCGTACGAGCGCTTCATGGAGGCCGAGGGCATCGCGTGCGGCTGAGCGAGGGGTGGTGAACGGATGGGGCTGTGGGCCGGCTGCGAGATTCCCGAAGATCTCTACTACGACGTGCCGCGCGACGTGTGGGTGCGTCATGAAGACGATGGGGAGGTGACGCTGGGGATGACGGACGCCGCGCAGACGCGGTCGGGAAAGCTGGCGCATATCCTGATCAAGAAGGTCGGGCGGCGCCTCGAGCGCGGCCGGAGCGCGGCGACGATCGAGAGCGCGAAGTGGGCGGGGCCGTTTCCCACGCCGATCACGGGGACGATCGTGTCCAACAACCAGGAGGCGTTCCGCAGAGATATGCTGATCGCCAATCGGGATCCGTACGGCGCCGGGTGGATCGTGCGCCTCGCGCCGGAGCGGTGGGAGGAGGAATCGGCGGATCTGGTGACGGGCGCGGAGGCCGTGGATCGCTACCGGGAGCGGATCGAGGAGCTGGGTGTGCACTGCTACAGGTGTGAGGAATGATGCGTCACGCGTGGGCGGCGTGAGCGCCGCGCCCGTGCGTCTCGTCGACTGCGGACGCGTGCCCGCGCTGCGGTCGCAAACCGTATTTCATGCGGTGGCGTACGCAATGGGGCCCGACAGCCCCGACACGATCATGCTGGTGGCGCCGGAGGATCCCTATGTGTCGGTGGGCTTCCATCAGGACGCGGCGCGTGAGGTCGATCTGGAGCGGTGCCGGGCCGACGGGCTACCGGTCATCCGCAGGGAGGTCGGGGGCGGCGCGGTCTATCTGGACGGCAACCAACTGTTCTGCCAGTGGATTTTCCATCAGGGGTGGTTGCCGGCGATGCTCGAGTCTCGCTTCGCGCTGTACATGCGGCCGATCGTGGACACGTACCGGGCGCTCGGGATCGAAGCGGAGCCGCGACCGATCAACGACATCCACGTGCGCGGACGCAAGATCGGCGGTACGGGCGCGGCGCTCATCGGGGAGGCGGACGTGGTGGTGGGCAGTCTGATGTTCGACTTCGACGTCGATACGATGGCGCGGGTGCTGCGCGTGCCGTCGGAGAAGTTCCGCGACAAGGTGCACCAGAGTCTGCGCGAGTATATGACCACGATGCGGCGCGAGCTGGGAGAGGCGCCCGGCAGGGAGCGCGTCGTGGGGCTGTACGTCGACGCCTGCCGCCGGGCGCTGGGGCGCCCCGTGGTGGCCGGCGCGCTGACCGAGGCCGAGGAACGCATGGCCGAGGCGCTCGACGTGCGGTTCGCCTCGCGCGAATGGCTCGACTCCGTGGGTGGCCTCCGGCGGCGCGGGGTCAAGATCCACGAGGACGTGCAGGTGGTGGAATCGACGCACAAGGCGCCGGGGGGGCTGGTACGCGCGACGGCGCAGCTCCGGGACGGCCGCCTGGCCCACGTGGCCCTGTCCGGAGATTTCACGTTGCAGCCCGGGTCCGTCCTGGGTGTCCTGGAGGACGCGTTGCGCGGCATGGCCGGCGAGCGGGAATCGGTGCTCGAGCGCGTCCGACGACTCTATGAGGACCTGCGGCCGCAGTCGCCCGGCGTGACGCCGGAAGACTGGACGGAGGCCGTGATGGGATTGTTTCAGCCGGCCGGACACGCCGGATAGACCGTAACCCTCGAGGGCACCAAGGAGGTGGACCCATGGAAAGCTCAGTACAATCGGCGCCCGGCGCGGTTCCGGCGGATATGGAGGCGATGGTTCGCAAAGCCGTGGACGCCTACCTGGCCGAGAAGGAAGCGGAGGAGGCCGATCGTCCCAGGAAGATGGTCATCGTGGCCACGAAGGGAACGCTGGATTGGGCGTATCCGCCGCTGATCATGGCGTCGACCGCCGCCGCGCTGGGGTGGGAGGTCGGCATCTTCTTCACGTTCTACGGGCTGAACATCATCCACAAGAAGAAGCTCAAGAAGCTCTCGGTGGCGCCGCTGGGTAACCCCGCGATGCCGATGCCCGTGCCCAACCTCATCGGCGCGATTCCCGGGATGACCAAGGTGGGCACCACCGTGATGAAGAGCATGTTCAAGGCGCATGGTGTGGCCTCCATCGACGATCTCATCGAGATCTGCCTCGACCTGGGCGTGAAGTTCCTGCCGTGCGGGATGACGATCGAGGTGTTTGGCTACGACCCGAACGACTTCATCGACGGCGTCGAGCCGGTATGCGGTGCGGCGCACTTCATCGAGTACGCCGCGGATGCCGACGTGCCTATCTTTGTGTGACCGGGCCGTGGGGGGCCGGCCGCCGTGGTATGGTGCACCGCGGCGGCGCGCCGCCAGCGCACCCCTCGAGCGGCTCCGCGCCCGGCCGGTGGATACTCGTTGATCGCAGGACACACGCTCGACTCTGGAGGTGTGCTCATGTCGGTACTGAGATCGGTACGTAGAAAGGAATCCGGGCAACGCAGGCGTCGCCGCGGTGCGGCGACGCTTCTTCCGGCCGGGCTGCTCCTCATGCTGCCGGCGGTGGCGATGACGCCTGGCCCCACACCGGCGCGCGCGCCGCAGGAGGCGTTCGGCGTCTACGTGCGGCTGCTCGATGCCACGGGCGTGCCGTTCGACGACGTCGTGGCGGCGGTGCGCTCGGGGCTGGAGTCGGCCGGGTTCGAGATCGTGGGCGAGACCGAGGAGGGGGTCAAGCGCGACGTGTGCGATTATCGCGCGTACGTGCTCGCCTTCATGGACGGCGAGTACACCCGCCAGCTCATGGCGCACGGCTCGATCGCGGCGTTCGCGCTTCCGCTGCGTGCGGCGGTGTTCGAGGACGAGGACGGCGTGCATCTGGTCATGGCGAACCCCCGGTCGCTCAACCGCACGATCGTAGCGGAGAACGCGGTGGACGAGGTGTCCGCGGCCATCGTGGAGAAGGTCCGCGCCGCGGTGGTGGGGCAGGGTGTGGGGCAGCCCGCATCGGGTGACTACGGGCAGATGCGTTCGCGCGGGCTGATCGGCAAGACGATGGGGGTCATGGCCGGCGGTCCCTTTCCCTCGAAGGTCGAGGAGATTGCGTCGGTGGACTCCGACGAGATCGGTGGTCTGGAGGGCGCGATCAAGAGGCTGCGCGAGGGTCTCAAGGAAGGTGGTGGGGAGTGGAAGTGGGGTATCCACGCCGTCTACGGCGTGACCCTGCCGGACTTCAAGACCGGGATCGTGGGGGTCGGCGGCCGGGAGATGGAAGCCAAGTCGTTCTCCATCGTGGGCGAAGGCTCCGACCGGAGTCGCGCAAAGATGGCGTGCCCGGGCATCGACCACGCCGCCGCGTACCCCGTGGAGATGGTCCTGACCGAGGTGGACGGTCAGGTGAAGGTGTCGCTCATCGATGAGATGTTCCGGATGAAGATGTATTTCGAGGACGCCGGGAAGATGAAGTTCGCGATGAACATGCGGATGCCCGGGTCCATCGAGAGCGAGATCCGGGACAAGGTGGACGAAGTGCTGTTCCAGTGAGGCGGAGAGCGGTTGCGGGGAGGTGGGGCACGGGCGGTGACACAGTGACTCGAAGGTGGGGGCCTGGGGTCTCCATCGAAGGGAGGAATCCATGCACCGGATGAGATTCGCGGCGCTGCCACTTACGGCGGCGCTCCTGCTGACGAGCCCCCCGGGCGTGCGCGCCACGGACGGACACTTTCTGCATGGAGTCGGTGCGATCAACTCGGCGGTTGGCGGTGCGGGTGTGGCGGGGGGCTCGGACCTCCTCGGTACGATGTACCTCAACCCTGCGGGCCTCATGGCGTTTCGGGGCACTCGGGTGGATCTGGCGTTCGAGCTCTTCCAGCCGGACCGGACGGTGTTGAGTTCGGCGGGACCGGCCGGGAGCGGCTCGACGACCAGCAAGAGCGATTTCGTGCCGATTCCCGCGTTCGCGTGGAGCTCGATGCTCAAGGGCGGCAGGGTCGTGGTGGGGCTCGCCGGCCTGGGCATTGGAGGATTCGGGGTCGACTACCCGGTCGATCCGACGAACCCGGTGCTGGCTCCCCGGCCGTTCGGGTTCGGTCAGGTCTACAGCAACTACCAGCTCATGAAGATCATGCCGTCGCTGGCGTTCAAGGTGTCGGAGAAGCTGTGGCTCGGCGCCTCGCTCAACGTGGACTGGGCCTCGCTGGCGGTCGACCCGTTCCCTGTGGCCGATCCCGATGTGGACCCGGGCCCCGACGGGCAGCCCTTTACCCAGGATGACCGGGCGTTCTATCCGAGCGCGAGCGCGGCGGACGGGGCGTTCGGGCTCGGCTTTCAGGTGGGCTTCATCTACCGTCCCAACGATCTGCTCTCGATCGGGGGCGCGTACACGAGCACGCAGAAGTTCGACGACTTCGAGTTCAACGCCACGCATGCCAACCCGAACCTGTCGAACTTCGGCACGCCGTACCCCATTTCGTTCGGGCTCGACGTGCCCGCCGTGCTCGCGGGCGGGGTGGCGCTGACCGCGATGCCGAACGTGCGGCTGATGGGCGATGTCCGGTACATCTTCTATGAGAATACGGACGGCTTCAGCGGATCGGGCTTCACGCAGACCGGTGCCGTCAAGGGATTCGGATGGCAGAACATCCTGGTGCTCGCGGGCGGGGTCGAGATCAAGGCCGGGAACCGAGTGGCGCTGCGCGGGGGCTGGAACCACAGTGACAGTCCGATTCCCGGGGACCTGTCGATGTTCAACGTTCCGGCGCCCGGGATCGTGCAGGACCACCTGACGCTGGGGTTCGGCATTCAGGCGACGCGCCGCTTCGGGATCAGCGCGGCGTACTATCACGCCTTCGAGAACAGGGTCACCGGACCGTTCCAGCGGCCCACGGGACCCCTGGCCGGGACCTCGGTCAGCAGCACGCTGAGTGAGGATTCGTTCCTTGTCCAATTCTCCGTGGGAAGTCGAGGAGAGATCTTCTGAGCTCAGGATGCCGCCTTCCGTGACGGTCGAAACCGCTACGATGCCTTCGTCCACGACGGCAGTGCCGAAGTGGGCGAAGGTCATCGACCACACGCGCTGCATCGGGTGCCACGCGTGCACCACGGCGTGTAAGTCCGAGAACGACGTTCCGCTGTCGGTGACGCGCACCTTCGTCAAGTACGTCGACGTGGGGCTGTTTCCGCACGTGCGGCGCTCCTTCCAGGTTACGCGGTGCAATCAGTGTGAGGACCCGCCGTGCGTGGCCTCGTGCCCCACCGCGGCGATGCACCAGCGCGCCGACGGTATCGTCGACTTCGACAAGTCGATCTGCATCGGGTGCAAGGCGTGCATCGCAGCGTGCCCGTACGACGCCATCTTCATCAATCCGGAAGACCACTCGGCCGAGAAGTGCAACTTCTGCGCACACCGGCTCGACATCGGCCTGGAGCCGGCATGCGTGGTCGTGTGCCCCACGCAGGCCATTCTCGTGGGCGACATGAACGATACCGCCAGCGAGGTGAGCCGGATCGTGCACCGCGAGGCGGTGACGGTACGGCGACCGCAGAAGGAGACGCGGCCCAAGCTCTTCTACAAGGGGGCGGATCAGGTGACGCTCGATCCGCTCGCCGCCCGCCGGCCCGACGGGGGGATGTTCATGTGGTCGGAGCAGGGCGACGTGCCCCATCAGGTCCACGGGGGTCATCCGGCTCCCGCCAACAGCTCCGCGGCGGCGGTGCTGAGCTACGACACCCTGCACCGCGCGCCGTGGGACTGGCGGGTGAGCCTGTACACGTTCACGAAATCCATTGCGGCCGGCGCGTACCTGATGCCGCTTCTGCTTGCGCTTCTGGGAATCCTGCCGTGGACGTCGAAGCTGTGGGGTTGGGGTGCGCCGGGGGCCGCGATGATCGGGCTGGCGCTGACCGGTGGCCTGCTCGTCTGGGATCTGGAGCACCCGGAGCGCTTCTGGATGGTGCTGCTGAGGCCCCAGTGGCGAAGCTGGCTGGTCCGGGGAGGGTTCATCATCACGGCATACGGCGGCGTGCTGACAGCCCACCTGGCGGCGACGGCGGTCGGGCGCGCGGACGTGACGCCGGTGCTGGCGTGGGCCGGAGGGCCGCTCGGCGTGCTGACCGAGGTCTACACCGCGTACCTCTTCGCGCAGGCCCGGGCGCGCGACCTCTGGCAGAGCCCGCTGTTGCCGCTGCACCTGGCGGTACAGGCATTCGTGGCGGGTGGCGCGGTGACCGTGCTCCTGGCCGACGCACCCGAGGTGCGCGGCCCGGCGATCTGGCTCTACGGCCTGGCGCTGATCCTGCACCTGGCGCTCGCCGCCGGTGAGGTGACTATGGGGCATCCGACGGCGCACGGCGCGCTGGCGGCGCGGACCATGCTCCGGGGGCGCTACGCCGGGCTGTTCTGGATGGGGCTCGCGCTCGCGCTGGCGGCAGTGCTGGTCACGGGCGCCCTCCCGGCCCTGGGCGCCGCGGTGGGCCTTGCGGGGCTGCTCTGCTACGAGCACGCATTCGTCCAGGCGGGGCAATGCGTTCCCCTGGCATGAGAACTCAACCGATGCGTACGGAGCGCCGGCATCCGTCGGCCGACGCGCACCCCACGGCGGACATCGCACCATGGACATGATGGACATGAATGAGCTGAACCGGGCGGTCTCCGCGGCCCGCGCCGAGGTGGAGGCGCGGGGCGAGACGTTCTATCCGGGGCCGAGCCGGATCCACCTGGCGCACTTTCCTCCGCGCGAGCGTTGGAACGACTGGGTGGAGCTTGACTCCAAGGCGTGGCCGCGTCGGGTGGAGAAGCGGTACATGCTCGTTCCCACCACGTGCTTCAACTGTGAGTCCGCGTGTGGGCTGCTGGCGTACGTGGACCGCGAAACGCTGCAGGTCAGGAAGTTCGAGGGCAACCCCGAGCACCCGGGGTCGCGCGGCAGGAACTGCGCCAAGGGCCCGGCCACGCTGAACCAGATCGTGGATCCCGACCGCATCCTGTATCCCCTGAGACGCGCGGGCGCCCGGGGTGAGGGCAAGTGGGAGCGGGTTACGTGGGACGAAGCGTTGGACGACATCGCGGCAAGGATCCGCGGTGCGCTCGAGGAGGGCCGCAACGAGGAGATCATGTACCACGTGGGTCGTCCCGGCGAGGACGGGTTCACCGGGCGGATGCTGGCCTCGTGGGGTGTGGACGGGCACAACTCCCACACGAACGTGTGCTCCAGCGGTGCGCGTGCCGGCTACCATTTCTGGTGCGGGATGGATCGGCCGAGCCCGGATCATGCGAACGCGAAGGTGATCCTGCTCGTGAGCGCACACCTCGAGACCGGCCACTACTTCAACCCGCACGCGCAGCGGATCATGGAGGGGAAGGCAAACGGCGCCAAGCTGATCGTGCTCGATACGCGCCTGTCGAACACCTCGACGCACGCCGACTACTGGCTTCCCACGTACCCGGGCTCGGAGCCGGCGGTTTTTCTGGCGATCGCGAGTTGGCTCATTCGGGAGAAGAAGTACGACCGCGAGTACGTACGGAAGTGGTGGAACTGGCAGGAGTATATGGAGGTCGTCAGGCACGAGCCCGGGGCGTCGTTCGAGCGTTTCGAGGAGGTGCTGGCGGAGACGTACGCCGAGTACACGTTCGAGTTCGCCGCCGCCGAATCCGGGATCGATGCGGATACGCTCCGCGAGGTGGCTGAGGTGGTATCCACGGCGGGTAGCCGGCTGGCAACCCACAACTGGCGGAGCGCCGGTGCGGGCAACCTCGGGGGATGGCAGGTCGCGCGTACACTGCTGTTCCTGAACGCCCTGACGGGCTCGATCGCTACGGAGGGCGGAACCTTTCCGAGCGCGTGGAACAAGTTCGTGCCCCGGCCGATCCGCCTTCCGCAGCGCCATCCCGAGCACTGGAACGAGATCCTGTGGCCAAGGGAGTACCCGCTGGCCCTGCACGAGTTGTCGTTCCTGATGCCGCACCTGATGCGCGAGCGCAACGGGCACCTGGACGTGTACTTCACGCGCGTCTACAACCCGGTGTGGACGAACCCCGACGGCTTCTCGTGGATCGAGATGTTGACCGACGAGTCGAGGATCGGCTGTCACGTGGCGATGACGCCCACGTGGAACGAGACCGCGTACTTCGCCGACTACGTCCTGCCCATGGGCCACGGCTCCGAACGCCACGACCTGAAGTCGTACGAGCAGTACGACGGGCAGTACATCGCGTTCCGCCAGCCCGTGCTGCGTGCGGCGCGCGAGCGCATGGGTGAGCAGGTGCGCGACACGCGCGACGTGAACCCCGGCGAGGTGTGGGAGGAGAACGAGTTCTGGATCGAGCTCACGTGGCGGATCGATCCGGACGGAGCGCTCGGAATCCGGGAGCACTTCGAGTCGCGGAAGAACCCGGGCCGGAAGCTCACGGTAGACGAGTATTACGCGTGGATGTTTGAGAACTCGGTGCCAGGGCTTCCCGAGGCCGCGGCGGCGGAGGGGCTCACGCCGCTGGAGTACATGCGCCGCTACGGGGCCTTCGAGGTTGCGAGGAAGGTGGGCTCGGTCTTCGCGCGCCGGGTGCCGGACGAGGAGCTGGACGACGTGAGGGTCGACGAAGCGGGGCGCGTGTACACGCGGGCACCCAAGCCCGATTCGCCCAACATCGTGAGCTTCCCGCCGCTGGATCCCGACGAGGAAGGGCGCCGGCGCGTCGGCGTGCGGGTGGACGGAGAGATCCTTGGTGGCTGGCCGACGCCCTCCGGCAAGCTGGAGTTCTTCTCCCGCACGCTCCATGAGTGGGGTTGGCCCGAGCTGGCCACGCCCACCTACGTCAAGAGCCACGTCCATCGGCAGAATCTCGACGGCGACCAGATGTGCCTGATCACCACGTTCCGGGTGCCGATCCAGATCCACACCCGGAGCGCCAACGCGAAGTGGCTCGACGAGATTGCCCACACCAATCCGCTCTGGATCCATCCAGCCGACGCGGAGCGGCTCGGGGTCCGGCGCACCGGAGACCTCGTCCGGGTCGAGACCGACATCGGTCACTTCGTGGTCAAGGCCTGGATTACCGAGGGCATCCGCCCGGGGGTGGTCGCGTGCAGCCACCACATGGGCAGGTGGCGGCCCGAGGGGCAGACGGCTCAGCGGATGAGCATGGCCACGGTAACCCTCGAGAGCGAGGGCTCGCGGTGGGCTCTGCACCGGACGGGCGGTGGCGGGCCGTTCGAGTCGTCCGATGCCGATACGATGCGGATCTGGTGGACCGACCTCGGCGTACACCAGAACCTGACCTACGCAGTTCACCCCGATCCCGTGTCCGGACAACACTGCTGGCATCAGGCCGTGCGCGTGCGTCCGGCCCACCCCGGCGACCGGCACGGCGACGTCTCGGTCGATACCGAGAAGGCGCGCGCCGCGTACCGGAAGTGGATGGAGATGACGCGGGCCGCCGACCGGGTCTCGCCCGACGGAACGCGGCGGCCCTACTGGCTGCTGCGTCCCGTTCGGCCGGTGCGTGAAGCGTACCGGCTGCCCGATGCCACGACTCCCACGAGTCCTGAGCCCGCTGGCGTCTGAGCGTGACGAGGTGGGCACTTCGGCCGAGCTGATCCGGGCGCTCGCCGTGCTGGCGGAGCCCCCGGCGCCCGAGCATGCGGCGATCGCGCGCGCGCTGGGCCTCGGCACGCCGCCGTCCGGCGCGGCCTATACCGAGATCTTCGCGTTCCAGCTTTACCCGTACGCTTCGGTCTATCTCGGACCGGAGGGGATGTTGGGCGGACCGGCACGCGATCGCGTGGCCGGCTTCTGGCGGGCCGTCGGGCAGACGCCGCCCGCCGAGCCGGACCATCTCTGCGCGCTCCTCGGGCTGTACGCGGGACTGTGCGCCGCGGAAGACGCTGCGAGCGGCACCGCCGGAGTGGACGGTCGGAGTGGCGCGCCGGGCGCCGGCGAAGTCGGCCCCGCGGCGGAAGCCGTGCTCCTGCGTCGGGCCCGCCGGACTCTGCTGCACGAGCACGTGATGAGCTGGGCACCGCTCCTGCTGGCGCGGGTGCGTGAGGTCTCCGGCGGGTTCTACGGCGCGTGGGCGGCCATGCTCGAACGCGTGCTCGACGAGGAGCTCGCTCGTGTGGGACGCCCCGACGGTCTCCCGGCTCACCTGGTGGAGGCGCCCGGGTTGCCGGACCCCCGCCGTACGGGTGGCGAGGCGTTCGTGGCGGGGCTGCTGGCTCCGGTGCGAGCCGGCGTGGTGCTGACCCGCGCCGACCTGGCGGCGCTGGCCCGGAGCCTGGATCTGGGGCTGCGGCTGGGCGAGCGCCGCTACGTCGTGCTGCACCTGTTGGCTCAGGATGCCCGGGGTGTCCTGGATGCGCTCGCGAGACTCGCCGGCGCGCAGGCCGAGGCGCACGAGGCGCGCGCCACCGTTCTGGGGCCGGTGGCGGCGTGGTGGGCGGAGAGGGCCCGGACGACGGCCGCACTCCTGGAGAGCCTCGCGAAGGACGTGGACGAGGGGTGGACGCAGGAGATGGATCGCGCCTCAGGAGCGCCGCGTGAGTAGATTTCCCGACTGTCGGAATGCGGCTCGCGATACGAGGTTGGTAAGGAGGCATCCCCATACTTACATGCCACGCATCCCCTGGAGACGACCGTGGATAAGTACGTCTATCTGTTCTCGGAGCTGGATCAGGCGGAGGCCGCCGTCGGTGGTGACTGGGACGCCGTGCGCGGCCTTCTCGGAGGAAAGGGAGCGAACCTCGCCGACATGACCCGGCTCGGCGTTCCGGTGCCGCCGGGCTTCACGGTAACGACGGAGGCGTGCAACGCCTTCCTGGCCGGCGACGGGAGGTTTCCGGAAGGCATGTGGGAGCAGGAGCTGGCGGCCGTGGAAGCGCTCGAGCGCGCGACGGACCGGCGCTTCGGCAATCCCGAACGACCGCTTCTGGTGTCGTGCCGGTCCGGCGCGAAGTTCTCGATGCCGGGGATGATGGACACCGTGCTCAACATCGGGCTCAACGACGAGGTCGTGGAGGGGATCGCCCGCACCACCGGCGACCGGCGGTTTGCCTTCGACCTCTACCGCCGCCTCATCCACATGTTCGGGAGCGTGGTGCTGAGGATTCCCGACGAGGCGTTCGAGGAGGTCATCACGCGGCAGCGCGAGGGGGCCGGCGTGGCGCTGGACACGGAGCTCTCCGCCGCCGACTGGGAGGCGGTCGTCGAGCGCTTCCACGAGATCATCCGGATCCACGCCAGCCGAGACTTTCCGTCCGATCCCCGGGAGCAGCTCCACATGGCCACCGAGGCCGTGTTCCGTTCGTGGGGCGGCAAGCGCGCGACGGACTACCGTGAGGCGGCCGGGATTCCCCATGACCTCGGCACGGCCGTCAACGTCCAGGTGATGGTCTACGGCAACGTGGGTGAGAACTCCGCCACCGGCGTGGCGATGTCACGCAACGGGACCACGGGCGAGCGGGAGCTCGAGGGAGACTTCCTCGAGAACGCCCAGGGAGAGGACGTGGTGGCCGGGATCCGCGCGACGCACCCCCTGTCGGATCTCAAGGAGCTGATGCCGTCGGTCTACGAGGATCTCGAAGAGATCGCGCGCACCCTGGAGCGCCACTACCGCAACATGCAGGACCTGGAGTTCACGATCGAGCGGGGCAAGCTGTGGGTGCTGCAGACGCGCGACGGAAAGCGGACCGCGGAGGCCGAGGTTCGCATCGCCGTGGACATGGCGGACGAGGACCTGATCACCCGGGCGGAGGCCGTCCAGCGGGTCTCGCCCTCGCAGGTGGCGGTCTTCCTGCATCCCAAGCTGGATCCCGAGGCCGTGAAGGACGAGGCGCCGCTGGCGTCGGGGCTGGACGTCTCGCCGGGGGCCGCCGTAGGCATGGCCGTCTTCGACTCCGACCACGCCGAGAAGTGGGCGCAGGAAGGCCGGCAGGTGATCCTGGTGCGGCCGGACACGAAGCCGGACGACGTGCACGGAATGCTGGCGGCGGAGGGCATCGTGACGACCCGGGGGGGACGGACGAGCCACGCCGCACTCGTCGCCAGGCAGTTCGGTAAGCCCGCCGTGGTCGGGGTGGAAAACCTGATCATCGACCTCGTGGCGAGCGAGGCGCGGGTTGGTGATCACGTCATCGCCGAGGGCGACTGGCTCTCGATCGACGGAACCCGGGGGTGCGTCTACGAGGGTCGTATGCCCACGGTCGTGGCGGATCTCGACAACCCGTATCTGACGCGCCTGCTCGAGTGGGCCGACGACTTCCGGGCGCTGGGGGTGCGCGCCAACGCGGACTACCCCCGCGACGCGGAGCGCGCGCGGAGGAACGGCGCCGAGGGTATCGGGCTGTGCCGTACCGAGCACATGTTCTTCGAGGCGAACCGCCTGCCGATCATCCAGCGGATGATCATGGCGGACGGCCCCACCGAGCAGGACGAGGCGCTCGCCGAGCTGTTGCCGCTCCAGCGCGAGGACTTCGTGGGCCTCTTTCGGGTCATGGACGGCCTTCCGGTCATCATCCGCCTGATCGATCCGCCGCTGCACGAGTTCCTGCCTGCCTGGGACGAGCTGACCCGGGACATCGCCGACCTCAAGGTACGGCTGCAGCACTACCAGACGCTGAGCGAGATCGACGAAGGGCTCGAGGCGCTCCGGGAGCGTGAGCGCTTCCTCGACAGAGTCGAGATGTTGCACGAGGAGAACCCGATGCTCGGGACGAGGGGCGTGCGCCTGGGGATGAGGATTCCCGGCCTCGTGCGCATGCAGGTGCGGGCGATCTTCGAGGCCGCGTGCCGGTGCGCGCAGGAGGGCGTCGACGTGCACCCCGAGGTCATGATTCCGCTGACGGCGCACGTCAACGAGCTGAGGACGATCCGGGCGGCGTTGGAGGACGAGGCCACCCGGGTCATGGAGGAGCAGGGCACCGTCGTGCCGTACCGGTTCGGGACGATGATCGAGATTCCCCGGGCCGCGCTGACCGCGCGTGAGATGGCGGAGGTGGCAGAATTCTTCTCCTTCGGCACCAACGACCTGACGCAGACGACGTTCGGCATCTCGCGCGATGATGCCGAGCGGGGCTTCCTGGTCGACTACCTCAATCAGGGGATCCTGCCGGCCAACCCGTTCGCCACGCTCGATGAGCCGGGGGTGGGCCGCCTGATGTCGTGGGCCACCGGGGAGGGTAGGGCCACGCGCCCGGATCTCGAGGTGGGAATCTGCGGAGAGCACGGAGGCGACCCCGCGAGCGTCCACCTCTGCCACCGCATGGGGCTCGATTACGTATCGTGCTCACCGCTCCGCGTGCCGATTGCCCGGATCGCGGCCGCGCACGCCGCCCTGGCCGAGGCCCGGGAAGAAACCGCGACGGGTGCCGCCGCGTAGGGAGGGAGAGGCTACATGGCAGGACCTGCCGACAGGGAGGGCGTATGTTGGGGTTGATCGCGACCGGGGTTGCCGGAGTGGCCGCCGTGGCAGGCCACATCAAGTCGCGCCGGTTCGTGGGCAAGCGGCTGCGCTACACGAAGCTCGTGGACAGACCGGCCCTGGGGCTCGCCGCGGGAATCGGCGCCGCGCTGGTGGCGGCTCCGATCGTGGCGCTTCTGCCGATCGTCGGGGCCGGAACCGCAATCGCGGTGGGGGCGGGCGTGGGCACCGGAGTCGCGCTGGGCGTGCGTGACGCGCACGAGCCGCCGGAGTACGACGATTGAGGGAACCGAGGGCCGGGCCGCGTTCTCAGTCGGTACGCGCGGAGCGGTCCGGTGCGGGCTTGCCGCGCCGCGTCTCGACCGGATCGTCGAACCGCAGCGTCAGGTGATACGCAGAGTCCCGTACCTCACCCTGCACCTTCATCCCGCACTTGTGGAAGATCGTCAGCATGGGCTTGTTGGTCCTGAGCACGTCCGCCGTGAAGCCTTCCAGCCCGCGTGAGCGGGCGATGCGCTCCATGCTTCGCATGAGCAGCGTGCCGATGCCGCGCCCGTGCCATTCGTCGCGCACCACGAAGGCGATGTCCGCCAGCCGGGTGGCGGGATCGACGTCGTAGCGCGCCATCCCGATGATCTCCTCGCCTCCGTTGGCGCCCTCCACGGTGACGACCAGCGCCATGTTCTGCTCGTAGTCGAGATCCACGAGATGCTGCATCTCCTTGTGCGGATGCACGACCTTGTGGCACATGAACCGCCGGTACGTGCTCTCGTCCGAGAGGGCGTAGAAGAGCCGCTGCAGCTCGTCCTCGTCCGTGGCCCTGACCGGTCGCACGAGGACCTCCTGTCCGTCGAGGAGCTTCTCACGCCGTTCCCGCGACCACGGGTACGAGGCGCGTGGCACCACCTGGTCGGGGAAGACGTACCGTCGCTCCTTGGCGGCATCGAGCAGCTCACTCCGGAAGTCCGGGTGCGCGATCTGGATGAGCGCCATCGCGCGTTGGCGGATGTTCTTGCCCCATAGATCAGCGACGCCGTACTCGGTAACGATGTACCGTACGTCGCCTCGGCTCGTGACCACGCCCGCGCCCTCCTCGAGGGCGGGCTGGATCCGGCTGACGGTGCCGTCCTTCGCGGTGGAGGGCAGCGCGATGATCGGTCGGCCCCGGCGGCTACGCGCCGCGCCGCGGATGAAGTCGACCTGCCCGCCGATGCCGGAGAAGAAGCGGCCCATCAGCGTGTCGGCGGCGACCTGCCCCGTCAGATCGATCGCGATCGCGGAGTTGATCGCCACCATCCGCTCGTTGCGGGCGATGGTGAACGGATCGTTGGTGAAGCTGCTGGGCCGCATCTCTATGACCGGATTGTCGTGGACCCACTCGTACAGGCGCTGCGTTCCCATGACGAACGAGGTCACGACCTTGCCGGGGAGCAGCGTCTTGCGCCTGCCGTTGATCACGCCGCCCTCGACGAGGTCCATGACCCCGTCGGAGAACATCTCGGTGTGCACGCCCAGATCGTGGTGGTTGCCGAGCGCGGCGAGCACCGCGTTGGGCAGCTTGCCGATGCCCATCTGGAGCGTGGCTCCGTCCGGGATCAGACTTCCCACGAGCTGGCCCATGGCCGCGAAGACCTCGTCGATCTCCGGGGCGTGGATCTCCGGGAGCGGGTAGTCGACATCGACGAACGCGTCGATGTTGTCGACGTGGATGAAGGAGTCGCCGTGGGTGCGTGGCACGCGCGGGTTGACCTCCGCCAGGATGAGGTCCGCCGCCTCCACCGCGGCGCGCACGATGTCGACCGAGACGCCCAGACTCACGTACCCATGAGCATCGGGGGGACTGACCTGGATGAGCGCCACATCGATGCGCGTGCGGCGTGAGCGGATCAGCTCGGGAATCTCCGAGAGAAAGACCGGCATGAAGTCGGCGCGGCCCTCCTGGACTGCCGCGCGAACGTTGCTGCCGATGAAGAACGCGGTGTGCCGGAAACGGTGCTGCATGCCCGGCTCGACGTAGGGCGCCGGGCCGAGCGTGAGCAGGTGCACGATCTCGTTGTCGGCCAGGTGCCCTCCGTACTCCACCAGGCCCTGCACCAGGGTCTGGGGCTCGGCGGCCCCCGAGCCGATGAGCATGCGGGTGCCCCTGGGGATCATGCGGATGGCCTGCTCGGCGCTGCGGACCCTCGGGGATAGGCGTGCCTTCCAGTCGGTGTGGTCGCGATTCACAAGCGCGCTCCTTCCTCCCTCCTCCTCCGGCGTGATGCGGGCGAGGCCGCGCGCCGGAGGCGGGTGATGTCGATGGGGCGGTGGGCCGAAGCCGGCGCGGCGCTTCCATGCGCCGCGCCGGCGGGCTTACCGTTCGTGGAACCTCATCGCGCGCCCGAGCGAGGTCAACGGGTCGGGAATCCGTCCGCGCCCGCATCCGAGACGACCGCGGGGACCTTCCGCTCGCCGAGTCGTTGGTTGAGGGCGGGAAGGTCGGTGCCGAGAAGCTCGTCCATCCGACGGGTGGCCTGCTCGAGGCGCTGCCGGAGCACGGCATGGACCTCTTTCTCCTGGTCGGTGGGCGGGAAGTCGGCACCGCTCGCGCCCACGTCGCTGGCCAGGGCGCTCAGGCGGCCGTACAGGCGCATCGGATTTCGGAACGCGTCCTCGCGCGAGCCGGACAGGTGGATGTCGAAGAGACGGCCCTCCACCTCCAGCAGCCGGTCGTGGAACGCCGCCACGCTGTCGGTGACCTCGGCGGCGGTGGAGTCGCTCGCGAGCATACCCCGGAGATCCTCGATCTGTTTGCGCACCCATTCGAGGCGGTCGATCATGCGCCCGACACGGTCGAGGTCGTCGCGCAGCGCGAGCGACATGGCCAATTGCGCGCGGATGTCGTCGATCGTGCCGGCGCTGTGGGGATCCTTGCGCACCTCGAGGTTGGCTTCCAGGACCTGCGATCCGACGGTGATGCGCGCGGTGTACAGGCCCGGCGCGGCAAGGGGGCCCCGCTGGCCACCCACGAGGTCCAGGTCCCAGCTTCTGAGCCTCCTGCCCCCCTTCTCGTCGAGACGCACCCACGGCATCCCGGGCGGGGGCGTTCGGAGGCGCGGAGCCTTGGGGGCGGTGTAGCGCAGATCCCACTGGATGCGGTTGAGCCCGGCCTTCCCCTTGCCCTCGATCGTGCGGATGACGTTGCCGCGGGAGTCCAGGATCTCAGTCTTCATCGGGCCCGCGGCGCCGGCGGAGAGGAAGACGTTGAGGCTCGCGCCGTAGGGCGGATTGCGGCCAATGACGTGAGAGGCGCCGCTCGTGACGCTGTGGATCGGCTGGAACCGGTACGCGGGACGCGGGCGCGTGATGGTGGCGGCGCTTGCCAGCGTCCGTGCGTCGAGCGCACGCAGCGCGGTGACGTCGTCGAGGACCCAGATTCCCCGGCCGTACGTGGCGACGACGAGGTCGTGGAAATGGGGCTGCACGGTCAGCCAGTAGACGGGCGCGTGCGGCAGATTGTTCTGGAGTGCCATCCAGTGCGCGCCGTCGTCGAGCGTGAAGAAGACGCCGTTGTCCGTGCCCGCGTACAGCATGCCGGGGCGCACGGGGTCCTCACGCACGACGTGCACGAACGAGAAGACCGAACGCGGAAGGCCGCCGTCGACCCGATGCCAGTGCTCGCCGTAGTCGGTGGTCTTGTAGATGTACGGGTCGAAGTCGCCCATCTGATGCAGGTCCACGGCCGCATACGCCGTGCCGGCGTCGAAGCGCGACGGCTCGATGTTGGAGACCTGGCCGTACTCCGGCAGTCCGGGAAGGTTGCCGGAGACGTTCTCCCAGGTGCCGCCCCCGTCGCGCGTGACGTGAATCTGCCCGTCGTTGCTGCCGGCCCACAGCAGCCCCTTCTCCAGGGGAGACTCCGCCAGCGCGTACAGCACCGCACCGTCGAACGTCATGAGGTTGTCGGTGGTCTTGCCGCCGGAGCTCTGCTGCTTCGACCTGTCGTTGAGGGTCAGGTCGGGGCTGATGACCTCCCAGGTCTGGCCACCGTTCGTGGTGCGGTGCACGAACTGGCTGCCGACGTATACGGTGGTGTGGTCGTGCGGCGAGATGACGATCGGAAATGTCCAGTGCCAGCGGTACTTGAGCTTCGCGGGCGGCCAGCCGTAGCCGGCTTCGGGCCACACCCGCACGTTGCGCGCGTGTCGGGTGAGGGGGTCGTACAGCTCGAGTCCGCCGTCGTAGCAGCCCGACCAGACCTCGTTGTGGCCCGCCGTGTCCGGGATGGCGAAGCCGCTCTCGCACCCGCCCACCGAGTGCCAGAACGCCGGCGTGATCGCTCCGCTCAGCGAGTTCGACGGACCCATGTAGGAGTACCCGTCCTGGCGGTTGCCGTAGACGTTGTACGGCACCTCGTTGTCGGTGTAGACGTGGTACATCTGCGCGATCGGCAGGGTCACGCGCTCGAAGCTCCTGCCGTGGTTCAGCGTGATGTTGGCGCCGCCGTCGTCCGCCACCATGAAGCGGTCGGGATCGAAGGGGTCGATCCACACGTCGTGCGTGTCACCGCCGCCCCGGGGCGGGTTCGGCACCAGCGACTGGCCGCCGTCCTCGGACATGCTGAAGCGCACCGACGTGAAGTAGATACGGTCCTCGTCGGCCGGGTCCACCCGGAAGCGCGTGTAGTAGCCGGGCCGTTCCGCCATGTCGTGGTTCCGGTTCATCAGGCGCCAGTGGCGTCCGCCGTCATCGGAGCGGTAGAACGACGGCTGGTCGTCCTCGATGAGCGCGTAGACGCGGTCGGGGTTCGAGCGTGCGATGTCGACGGCGACCTTGCCCACCGCGTGATCGGCCGCCGGCAGGCCGTGTCCCGCGATCTTCTTCCACGTATCTCCGCCGTCGCGGGATACGTACACGCCTCCGCCGGTGCCGCCCGAGTTCAGCATCCACGGATCCACCTGGAGCTGCCACATGCCGGCGAAGAGGATGTCGGGGCGCTGCGCGTCGAGTGCCAGGTCGATGCACCCCGTATGCTCGTCGACGAAGAGCACCTGCTTCCAGGTGTTGCCGCCGTCCGTGCTGCGGTAGATCCCCCGCTCCGTCTGGGGGGCGTAGGCGTGGCCGAGCGCGCAGGCGTAGACGATGTCCGGATTCCGGGGATGGATCCGGATCCTGCCGATGCGACCGACCGAGTCCAGCCCCATGTGCTTCCAGTGCTCCCCACCGTCGACGGACTTGTAGATGCCGTTGCCCATCGCCAGCGCAGGGCGGATGATGAACGTCTCACCGGTGCCCGCCCACACCTCGTTCGGCGCTGTGGGCGCGATGGCCAGCGAGCCGATCGACTGGGCCGGCTGATCGTCGAACGTCGGGCGCCAGGAGGCGCCCCCGTCGAGGGTCTTCCAGACGCCTCCGGACGCCGCGCCGACGAATGCGATCAGCGGGTTGCCGGGCACGCCCACCACCGCGATGGCCCGGTTCCCCTCGGGGCCGAGGTGGCGCCAGCGCAGGGCGGCGAAGAACGAGGAGTCGACCTGCTGCGCCAGCAGGCCGGTGGGCGGCGCGAGAGCCGCCGCCGGGCCCGTGAGCATGAACAGGGCGAAGGCCCGGACGGCCCGGTGGGCCCGGTGGGCGTGGCGCGTGCGGCGGGCGGACGGCCGCGACGGCGCGGATGCGGCGGAGCGACGACGCATGGAGTCACCTCGGGGTTGAGGGGTGTTGCTCGGTCGGCCGATCAAGGTGCGGGCGGGCCCGGAACGCGAGCAAGGGGGGGCGCCGTGCACGCGTGGCGCACGGCGCCTCCGCCCCCTCACGGCCCCGGAGTGTGTCGCGAGGAATGGGGGTCCGCGGTACACCCGGCCGCCCGCTACTTTTCCCTGCCGAAGACGTATTCCTTCGGCGGCTCGGCGCCCAGGAGGTTCCGCACGAAGTAATCCCACCGCCTGCGCATCATGTAGGGCTCGGTGGCAAAGCCGTGACGCCGGTTGGGCAGCAGCAGGAGGTCGAAGTCCTTGTTGGCGGCGATCAGCGCGTCGACCAGCTCGAGGGTGTTGTTGGGAGGCACGTTGCTGTCCATCGTGCCGTGCGCGAGCAACAGCTTGCCCTTGAGGTTCTTTGCCAGGAGCTGGTTGGCCTGGTTGTCGTAATTCGTCGTGCCGTCGGGGTAGGTCTTCAGCAGCCCCTGCCACTTCTCACCCCAGTCGTCCTCGTAGGTGCGATTGTCGTGGTTGCCCGCCTCCGACACCGCCACCTTGTAGAAGTCCGGGTAGCGGAGGATGCCCTCGGTCGACGCGAATCCGCCGCCCGAGTGTCCCCAGATACCCACGCGGTCCAGATCCATCCACGGGTGCCGGGCCGCGAGCTGCCGGATGCCTGCGACCTGATCGGGCAGGCCGTTGTCGCCCATGTTGCCGTAATAGGCCGCGTGGAACGACTTCGAGCGCATCGGCGTGCCCATGGCGTCGAGCTCCACCACGATGAAGCCCAGCTCGGCCAGCGCCTGATTGTCGCGGTGCGCAGCCCGGAAGCTACGGCTGCCCACGCTGCCGGTCTGGGGGCCGGGGTACAGGTAGTTGACGATCGGGTACTTCTTCGTGGCGTCGAAGCGCGTCGGCCGGAACATCAGGCCGTAGAGGTCGGTCCTGCCATCGCGGGCCTTGACGGTGAACGGGATGGGCGGCTGCCACCCCGCTTCGATCAGTCGGGAGATGTCGGCGGTCTCGAGCGGGGTGACCACCCGGCCGTCCTGATCGCGCAGGACGGTGACCGGGGGCCTGACCGGCGTGGAGGCCTGGTCGACGAAGTAGCGTCCCGAAGGCGAGAGCGTGATCACGTGATTCGCGCTGTCGGGCGTGAGCAGCTGCACGTCGCCTCCGTCCATGCTCACGCGATAGAAATACTGGAAGTACGGGTCTCCCGACTCGCGCCCGGCACCCGTGAAGTAGAGCATCCGGCGCTTCCGGTCGATGCGCAGGAGCTGCAGCACGTTCCACGGCCCGCGCGTGATCTGCCGCTTCAGCGTGCCCGTCGAGAGGTCGTAGAGGTACAGGTGCCCCCAGTCGTCGCGCTCGGAGAACCAGACGACCTCGTTGGATTCGGGCAGCACGTGCCAGTTGATCTTGTTGAAGCCCGACTCGAAGAAGGTCTCCACGTGTTCGCTGAGGACGTCGCGCACCTCGCCCGTCTCCGCGTCGGCGATCCGGAGGTGCTCGTCCTTGTGGTCGCGTGAGGTGGAGACGAAGGCCAGCCGGCGGCTGTCGGGGCTCCACTCGACGTCGGCGAAGGCGCCGTTGCAGTAGACGTGGTCGCAGATCGTCGAGCGGTGGACGTCGGGGCGCATCCGCAGGCGGACGACCCGTGGGCCGTCCAGATCGACGATCACGCGGTGGATGCGGAAGACCACCGTGTCTTCCGGGAGTGGATACTTCCACGCCTCGAGCCGTGGATGGCCCACGCCGGTGCTGACCAGGTACATCTCGCCGACTCCCCGGGCGTCGTGCTGAAATGTGGCGATCTTCTTCGAGTCCGGGGACCAGAGCAGCACCGGCCGGTCGCTCTTCGTCCACCCGGCGTTGTTCGTGGCGTACCCGAAATCCTCGACACCGTCCTTCGTGAGTTGGGTCTCGCGACCGGTCGCGCGGTTCCTCACCCAGAGGTTGTAGGCACGGATGAACGCTTCGCGTGTGCCGTCCGGCGAGACGACGACCGCGCGGTGCCGCCCGGATTCGGAAGCCCTCGCGGGCGCGCACGCGGAGGCGGCGAGGTCGCAGGTGAAGCTGCGTTCGCCCACGCGGAAGCGCGCGCGCCGCGCGTCCGCCTCGATGCCGGAGAGCCTGAGGCGGTAGGGCTGTAACGACGTGTCGGCGGCCGCCGACAGCGCGGCCGCCATCTTCCGGTGATCGAACGCCGGAGCGCGGGTGCCCGCGGTCGGGTCCACGAGGAGGTACTCCGTGCCGTCCGGGATGCGGTTGGCGTACCAGAAACGATCGGAGCCCATCCAGTTGGGCCGGACCGACGAACGGAACACCAGCGGAAACGTGTGCGAGGCCAGGAAGCGCTCGGCGCGCGCGTAATCGTCCGCCGAGACGCGGGCCGGGGCGAACGGCTCGAGCTGCTGCGACGCGCCGGGCGCGGCGCCCGCCAGCGTAGCCGCGGCGACCGTCAGGGCCGGAGCGACCCGCCGGATCCGGGCGCGGAGACGCGCCGTGCCGGTTGGCGGGCCGATATGGGAGGGCGGTGGCCTCCTGCACGCTCGCGAGGCGGCGCCGGAGGGATGCGCGAAGCGCGGGTGGAACGGGCGAAGGCGTCGGGCGGTCGGCGTAAGGCTCGGGCGAATCCGCTCGGCGGTCGGCGTGAGGCGTGCCATGGCGATGTTCCGGCTGCGTGGGGTGCACTCCCGGTCCCGGACGGACCGGATGGCCCCCATTCTACGGCATGCCTCCGCCGCCGTCAGGTACCCGCGCGCTCAGAAGACCCAGTGAGGGTAGGCGGCGGGCCTCGGGACAGCCGAAGGTGGTGCGTCGGATGGTGGCGGAGATGATCTACGGGATCCAGGGCCGTGGGGCGGTGAAGCTAAGCGGGATCGGACGGGCGTGGGGCCAGACGGACGTGAGGCTGACGAAGTGGCCACGACCCTCAAGACTCACGGGACCGGCACGCTACACTGGCTCCGGGCTCACATCAGCACGGCCTTCTCGAAGGCATCAACAGCCTCATCCGACGTCGCTGGGACTACTTCGTGAAGAACCTGATGAGCATCGAGCCGCCTGCGGACTACCGGATTGTGCGCCACGAAGGAGGCTGAGTCCGTTCGTGCGAAGTGTCCTGCGCGGGAGTGGAGTATCGCTGAAC